>UOGD01000417.1_pt1 | contig 14660 bp, 12 predicted proteins | sample 1989731 | NCBI WGS metagenome assembly UOGD01 (sample SAMEA4712198, study PRJEB27164) | hydrothermal vent metagenome | biome: marine basaltic hydrothermal vent biome; feature: marine hydrothermal vent; material: mineral | place: Pacific Ocean | collected 2011-06-14/2011-07-23 | depth 1691 m | reverse complement strand
GAAGAAAAAGAATTGGATGTAAACAAGTTTGAAAATAGATCAATGTCAAAGATCGGACTTATACCGGAGATAAAACCACGTTACAGGAGCACTTACTTCAATCATATTTTCTCGGGCGGATATTCTTCCGGTTATTACAGTTACCTTTGGTCGGAAGTACTTGATGCGGATGCATTCAATGCCTTTGTTGAAAGCGGCGATGTGTTAAATAAAGAACTTGCTGCAAAATATAGGAAGTATATTCTATCAGCAGGCGGTACTGAAGATGCTATGGTACTTTATAAAAAATTCAGAGGGAAAGAACCGAGCATAGAACCACTATTGAAAAGAAGAGGATTGGATTAGATCATTAGAAATCACGATCATATTTTTCGAAATTACACCGTAACTACAATCTAATGTATATGAAAAGTTCACAGAGGTCAAGGCCACACCTTGACCTCTTATATTCTTACACGAAATATGCATCCCGCTTTAATCCATTTCAATCTTAACCAGATTTTTATAATATTGTAATTGACTTAAGAAAAACTTATCGGATTGAACATGAACGGAAAAATTAAGAAAACATTTATAAAAGCCAGCATATTATTTTTATTACTAATTTCAGTCTCAAGCGGACAAACGGTAAAATTTAAGTTCATTGAGACAACCGACACACACGGCGCTATCTTTCCCTACGACTTTACAAACATGAAACCAAACAATCATTCATTAGCTCAGATCTATACATATGTTGAGCAGCAGAGAGCCGACACTACGCAAGCGGTAATACTATTGAGTAACGGTGATATACTCCAAGGCACTCCGGCTGTGTACTATTATAACTTTGAAAAAACAGATGAGCCGCATCTTTACGCGCAAGTGATGAACTATATGAAATACGACGCTGGTTCTGTTGGAAATCATGATATAGAAACGGGTCACCCTGTTTATGATAAATTTGTTAAGGAGCTGGATTTCCCATGGCTTTCGGCAAACTCGGTTGATGTAAAAACCGGCAAACCTTATTTTAAACCTTATACTGTTATTGAAAGGAGAGGGATCAAAATAGCGATACTCGGGTTGATCACTCCTGCAATACCAAACTGGCTGCCTCAAAAAATTTGGGCGGGAATGAGATTTGACGATATGATAGAAACAGCAAAAAAATGGGTGCCGATAATCAAAGAGAAAGAGAAGCCCGATATTATGATCGGACTGTTTCATTCCGGCGTTAACCCGAACTATAACGGACAAACCGCTGAAACTTATAAAAACGAAAATGCTACAAAATTAGTCGCTGAGCAAGTTCCGGGTTTTGACATAGTTTTTGCCGGGCATGATCATCATGGATGGAATATGCATGTAAAAAACCCCGCTGGAAAAGAAATTTTATTAATTGGCGGCACAAGTTCTGCTCGTGTATTTGCTGAGGTATCAGCTGTTTTAACTTACGATAAAGCTCAGAGCAGTTGGAATAAAGAAATAACCGGAAAGCTGGTCGAATCAAAAGATTATGAGCCGGATCCGGGATTTCTTAAAAAATTCAATCCTCAATTTGAAGAAGTAAAAAAATACGTGTCGAAAGAAATTGGAGTTTTCTCGAAGACAATTTCGTCAAGAGATGCACTTTTCGGGGATTCCCCTTTTGTCGATCTGATCCACACAATCCAGCTTGATATTTCCAAAGCTGAAATCTCACTTGCTTCTCCGCTGACTTTCAATACCGAAATCAAAAAAGGTAAGATCTATGTAAAGGATATGTTCAAACTTTACAGATATGAAAATTTATTATACACAATGAGTTTATCCGGCAAAGAAATAAAAGAGATTTTGGAATACAGCGCAGGCAAATGGTTTAACCAAATGAAAAATGCGAACGATGATCTGCTGAAGTTTAAAAAGGATAAGAACGGTAAATTGGTTTGGTCAGAACGATCCAACTCTCCAATGCTAGAGGGAAGATTTTATAATTTTGAATCGGCGGAAGGGATAAATTATACTGTTGATGTTTCCAAACCGGTTGGTGAAAGAATTAAAATATCATCTATGTCGGATGGCAGTAACTTTATTTTGACCAAGATGTATAAAGTTGCTCTTAATTCTTACCGCGGCAATGGCGGCGGCGGTCATCTTACTATCGGCGCTAAAATATCAAAAGATAAATTAGCTTCCAGAATAATAACCTCCACCGAAAAAGACCTGCGTTTTTATATGATGAAGTGGATTGAAAAGAAAGGAACGATTAATCCCAAAACCAACAATAATTGGAAGATCATCCCCAAAGAATGGGCAGAAAAAGGAAAAGAAAAAGATTATAAATTGTTGTTTGGCAAATAATTTGTTAACGTTTCGAAGCTGTAGGGAAGGGGCATGCCCCTTCCCTACAACTATTAAAATAAGTGTTATCTTTTTGCAGGAGAGCAGTAATTATTTATTTTCCTTCATTTTCTTTTGCAAATATTCTTCCGGAATTTTTCCTGCTTCAAGTTCATCTGCTATTCTATCTGCATTACCGATATATTTCAATATCTCTAATATTGCTTCGGAGGAAACCGAGACCATTCTGTTGTTTGTCGGATTATAGAGAAAGTTTCCCGGAATTGATTCGATATTTCCGTCAAATGCAGCGCCGATAATTTCAGCTTCTTTGTTTATAACAGGGCTGCCGGAATTACCGCCGGTAATATCATTCGTAGAAACGAAATCATACTGAGTGCTCATATCAAATCCTTCTTTAGGGTGCAGCCATCTTTCGGGTAAATCCCAAGGATACTTTTTGTGATTTGAATAGTAGCGGTCGTACATACCGTAAAAAGTAGTTTCGGTCGGTGCAATCGTACCGTTGTATTTGTATCGTTTAAGTTCACCGTCACTGATCCTCAATGTAAAGGTCGCGTCCGGTGGTATTGTTGTACCATAAACTTCAAACAGAACTCTGCCCAGTTCGTTCTCCAGCATTTTTTCCGTTGCCTTTGCATCACTCTGCTGGGCAGAATAAGCTGCAAGCACTTTTTCCGATTTTAATATAAAATTAATAAAAGGATCATTGGAATTGAGAATCGCTTCCCCTCCTTTTTTTGTTAAGTCAAGTAGATCTTCAGGTGTAGTAATGTAGGAGTGACCTTTAACAAATTTGACTGCTTCTTCACCTCTTAATCCGCCGAACATTTCTTTAAGTTCCGAATTATCCTTTCCTAGATTCATGTAAAGATAATTTATTTGAAGTTCTAGAGTTTTGTCTTCAAGCAGATAGTTAAAGTCTTCAGGAAAAATTTCTTGTATTGTAGAATCAAGCTCCTCTCCTTTATACATGGCATTTCTTTCTTCTTCCGGCAGTTGCAATTCTCGTCCCAGTTCAACCATCTCTTTTGCCATAAGGAAATATTCAGAACTGCTTCTGGAACTTATAGTATAAGCGCTTATTTCTGCGGCATGTTCACTTTCCTCATTTACAACTGATGCAATAGCTTCCCAAATATGACCATATCTTGCGTTTAGTCCAGGATCAGCTTTTACTTTTGCTCGGAATTTATTTTCGAAATCTCTCTTCCTTGCCATTGAATATTCATCGGTTAAAAATCCATACATACCTTTAAATACTTTTGCTCCATTTCCTACAAAAACCATTTTATCCTTATAGAAATCTGAATTGGCAGTATCCTTTGTTATCAGTTCATCATAAATTTTAACCTTGCCGTTGCTGAGAAATGACATATTGCGAAATGTAAAATCACGCATGTATTCTAACTGAGCCATTGTTTTGAGTCTGTATGTGGAACCTGGATTTCCAACTACAAAGACCGGTTCTCCTTCTACTGCACCGTCTTTACTCCACTTAAAATAATAATCTGTTTTCAGCGGATTGCCATCATCATCATACGCACGCATAAAAGCAAAGTCGGGATCATAACGGGGATAAGTAAAATTGTCCGGGTCACCGCCGAACAGTCCCATTCTTGATTCATTTATATAAACCGCTCGTATATCGCTATATCTTCTATAACCGTAAAGTGAATATTTCCCTCCATGATAGAGTGAGGTGACTTTGCAGATAAGATCAGTTTCTTCGGAATATTCTTTTTCCAATTCTGCTATTTTATCCCGCCTGACTTTCCCTATGTTAGCAGCATTCTGTACAGTATCAATTGCTGAAAAAACATCTTTGGTTACATCTTCAATCAGAACAAGCTGATCTACAAATAGATTAGGGACTTTCCTTTCATCTTCTAGAGTCGGAGCATAAAAGCCGCTTGCGTTTAAGTCCTCCCCTTCTTTTTCAAATCTTGATGTTATAAAATCAACACAATGATGGTTTGTCATTATCAAACCATCTTCCGAAACAAAAGAAGCGCTGCACCATGATGCAAATTTGAGTGTGGCTTTTTGTGCTTTTTCAAGCCATTCGTCGCTCGGAGTAAATGAATATGTTTCTTGAAAATATTCAAGCGGGGCATCTTCCAAAGTCCACATCTTCCCGGTATCAAATTTATATGAATGAACAGTATCCGGATCAAAATATTTGAAAGTTGAGTCTTGCTGTGTTATTTCGGTTGTTGAGCAGCCTGCTATAAAACTGAATATCAGAATTGTAAGTAGTATCGGATAGTTCTTCATTATTAATTCACCTATAAATATTTATTATTTATCGAACTAAAATAATAATGGGAAATAAGATTACCAACATTTAAAATTTGAAATATCGAATTTAGGAAACATTAATTTTTAAGAAATTAGTTTAAATTATTTCTCATATAAATGCTTCGGGGTAGTAATACGGAACGATATGTTTTTCATCTTCTGATGTGCCGCTGCAATGAGTGCACTTTTCAACATAGAAAAGGATAGGTATTTCATCCGGCTCAACTTCGAGAAAACTAATAACTGCAAGACAATTGGTGCACTGGACAGAATGGTGCGTAGTAACTTTCGCCAAACAGTCGGAACAAAGAAGCAGACCGTTATTGCTGATCAAATCTTTGGGACTGATCAAAAAATTTTTTTTACATTCGGAATTGTCGCACTGAGCAAATTTCTTAGAGTTCGTATCAATTGTTTCTATAGTAAAAACCTCATAATTTTTAATAAGTAAACATAAATCATTAACTATTATTAATCTATGCAAAATTTTATCCGGTATTATAAATGCACTATTATTGAGATTTACACCATTATCTAATATCTTGATCATTGAGAAAAATGATTTTAATCAATTATCTGAGTGGGGATAAAAATGGATAAGATACCTGGCTTCAAAGCATACGACATAAGAGGCAAAGTGCCTTCTGAACTGAACAATGATATTGCATACAAGATTGGAAGAGCATTTGTAAAATTAAATAACGCAAAAAAAGTTGTTATCGGAAGGGATGTAAGAGAATCGTCCCCCGAATTATCACAAGCTCTGGCTAAAGGATTTAATGATGCCGGATGTGATGTGATCGATCTGGGACTTTGCGGAACAGAGATGATCTATTTCTCTACTCCTTACTTTGATGCCGACGGTGGAGTTATGATAACCGCAAGTCATAATCCTCCAGAATATAATGGTTTGAAATTTGTAAAAAGAGGTTCGACTCCTATGGGCTATAACTCCGGTCTTCAAGAAATTGAACAGATGATCCTAAATGATGATCTTGGCGATATTGCTGCTGAAAAAGGAAATATAAAAAATGTTGATGTTATGACGGACTTTATCTCCGCACTCGGAAAATTTTATGATGCCGATAAAATTAAACCTTTAAATGTTGTTGTTAATGCCGGCAACGGATGTGTCGGACCGGCGTTGGACGCTATCGAGGGTAAACTTCCTATTAAAATGATCAAAGTATTTCACGAGCCGGATCCTTCATTTCCAAACGGTGTGCCGAATCCATTACTACCGGGAAATCGCCAAGCTACGATTGATGCAATACTTGAACACAACGCTGATCTGGGTGTAGCGTGGGATGGTGATTACGATAGGTGTTTCTTCTTTGACGAAGATGGAAATTTCATTGAAGGATATTATATTGTCGGGTTGCTGGCAAAATCAATTTTGAAAAAAAATCCTGGAGAAAAGATAGTTCACGACCCGCGGCTTATATGGAATACAGTTGATATTGTTAAGGAAGCCGGCGGTGAAGCGATTGTTTCCGTAAGCGGGCATGCATTTATCAAACAGAAAATGCGCGAGGTGAACGCAATATACGGTGGTGAGATGTCAGCACATCATTACTTCAGAGATAATGCTTTTTCCGATAGCGGAATGATCCCGTTTTTATTGGTTCTTCAGTTAATGTCGGATGAAAACAAAAAACTATCCGAACTAGTTGGGGGTATGATAGAAAAATATCCATGTTCAGGAGAGATCAATACTAGACTCGATGATCCTAAAGCAAAAATTGAAGAGCTTAAAGAAAAATATTCCGACGGAATAATTGATGAACTTGACGGTATAAGTGTTGAATATGATAACTGGCGTTTCAATGTTAGAATGAGCAATACAGAACCATTGCTCAGATTGAATGTTGAATCGAAAGGTGATAAGGAATTGATGCATCAAAAAACCGAAGAATTGTTAGCGATTATCAGAGAATAAATTTCAAATTGAGAACTTATAGTATTATCTTTCGTCTAAAATAGAAAAAATTGGGAGTGTAAAATGGTAGATCAAAAAGAAAATGCAATTGATGTTGATAAATTACTAAAGAACAAATTGAAATCAGTCAGTATCGCCGACCTAGAAGAAGGAATTGCAAAAATAGTTACCGACATGGTAGGCGAGGATTATAAGTGTACTATCGGAGATGTGAAATATTCAATGTTCAGCGGAGCAGATTTTCATGTTAAAATAGAGCTTTCGTACAATCCGGAAAAATAAACCGGCTTTAACCTCGTAAAAATTATCCCTTTAAAAGCCTAACTAATTCCACAGTTAGGCTTCCTTTAAATTCATTACTTGAATAAATAGTATTATTTCATTTACTTAATGTTTTGATTTTTCAAATTAAACCGAAATAATATTGTCAGTCTTAACTCATGTTGCAGTAATTGTAGGAACCATCTTAGCCCTCTGGGGAGGCGCGGTTTGGGTTGTTGAATCTGCATCCCGTATTGCAAAGAAGTTTGGGCTCTCCCAGTTGGTCATCGGGCTTACTGTTGTTGCTATTGGTACTTCCGCTCCAGAGTTTGCCGTTTCTATTTCAGCCGCTTTGTCAGGTAAACTGTCAATTTCAGTTGGAAACGTTGTTGGTTCTAATATTTTTAATCTTGGAATTATACTTGGATTTGTTGCTATATTAAGCTCTGTTAAAACTGACAAAACACTTCTTTATCGAGATGGCAGTTTGTTAGTAATTGTTGGACTGATTCTCGTTCTGTTTTTTTATGATCTTGAACTATCATTATTTGAAGGTATTCTTTTAGTCTCCACACTCTTGATTTACATCTTCATGTTATTAAGATCAAAAACACCCATTGAAGAGGAAATTCCAGAAGGAGATTTTTCATGGAAAGATATCCCAATGTTAATAATTGGAATTGCCTTTATAGTCGGCGGCGCTCATTACCTGGTTGAATCAGCTTCCACTATTGCTCGACACTTCGGTATATCCGAGTGGATGATCGGTATTACCATTGTTGCAGCCGGAACATCCATTCCCGAGTTTGCAACCTCGGTAGTAGCAATTGTTAAAGGCAAGCAAGGTATTTCTATTGGAAATTTGATAGGTAGCGATATATTTAACTTACTCGGTGTACTCGGTGTCGCTTCCATAATTCGCCCGCTGGAAATCAGTCAAAGTGACTATTACAGCATAGTCATACTCAGCGTCTATTTAATTCTTTTGTTTGCAATGATGCGTTTCAGATGGAAGATAGGGAAAGTTGAAGGAACTATTTTAATACTGCTTGCAATTTTCCGCTGGTGGATTGTTACGGTGGTTTGATTAAATTGCAATTCTTTTAACCCGGAAATTTCAATAGAGATGAAATTTCTGCCAGAGACCGCTTCTAAATTATTTTTCAAAATAATTTAGGGCGGGGTTAACCCCAATCCCGGGAAATTGGGATCGGGACCAAAGGGCATATTTTTCTACTTGTGCACCAACGTCGTAATGAAAAATCTGGGCTTAATTTACAATGTTTTTCCACTTCTTAATTTCAGTCCGCACCATGTCGGGGTTTGGTGAACCGAATGTTTTCTTTCGATAAAGTGCATCTTTAACCGTAAAAACTTTCAAAGCTGTTTCGTCAAAAACCGAGTTTATGTTTTTAAGATCTTCAACTTTTATTTCATTCAACTTTATGTTTTTCTCTTCGGCAAACTGAACGACTTTTCCGACAATCGAATGCGACTCCCTGAAAGGAACTCCTCTGATGACCAGCCATTCAGCTAATTCAGTAGCAAAGAGGAAGTCGCCTTCAAGTTCATCAACAAACCTATTTTTATTGACCGTTAATGAGTTGATCATTCCTGTCATCATCGCCAACGCTTGCGAATAACTTTTGTACGAATCGAAAACCGGCTCTTTATCTTCCTGCATATCCCGGTTATAACTAAGTGGCAGACCTTTCATCATAGTTGCAATGGCAATATAATTCCCATAAACCCTGCCTGTTTTACCCCTGCTCAGTTCAGCCATATCAGGATTTTTCTTCTGCGGCATTAAAGATGAACCTGTTGTATAATCATCACCGAGTTTAATAAAATTCCACTCGGAAGTTGACCAGAGGATTAATTCTTCGGACAATCTGCTTAGGTGCATCATCCCGATATTGCACGTATTCAAAAAGTCGAGGACAAAATCTCTATCGGAAATAGCATCTAATGCATTTGATGCCGGACTGGAAAATCCTAATTTTGAGGAAGTGTATTCACTATCGAGAGGGAGTGTGGAACCAGCAAGCGCACCGCTGCCGAGAGGTGATCTATCAGTTTCCTCCAGAATGAATTGCAATCTTTTTTTGCTGCGCTCCATCATTTCAACATAAGCCAAGAAATGAAAAGCCAATGAAATGGGCTGCGCTCTTTGCAGATGAGTGTAACCGGGCATTATTGTTTCAGTGTTATCTTCACTCACTTTAATTAAAATCTTCTGAAGCTCAATAATTTGGTTGGATAGATTTTTAACTCCTTTTTTTATCCAGAGTCTAAACCCAGTAGCAACCTGATCATTTCTGCTTCGACCTGTATGAAGTTTGCCGGCAGTGTCACCAATTAATTCAAACAACCTGCTTTCCACAGCGGAGTGGATATCTTCAAATACTGACGTATCGGGATCCCACCTGCCGGCAATTCCTTCATTTAATATTTCTTTTAATCCTTTTACAAGGTCTTTAGATTCTGCTTCGGAGATAATCCCAATCTTGCCCAGCATTTCCGCATGAGCAATACTGACTTGTATATCTTCCTCTAAAAGGTTGATATCAAACGATAAAGACGATGAGAACTCCATCGCGCTATCATTTAATTTTTTCTTAAATCTTCCTCCCCAAAGCACAGAATTTATTCCTTAAATAATTATTCTAATTCTAGATAGTGAATACTAGACTCTAGAATCCAGCATCTAGTATCCAGTTTACTTATTTCTTACTTCACTAATAGTTTTAAATGGTAATCCATAAAGATGAATAAACCCAATCGATGCAGCATGATCGAATTTATCACCTTCTTTATAGGTTGCAAGCTCTTCGTTATACAAACTATACTTAGAATCTCTTGAAAGAACCGTCATATTTCCTTTATATAATTCAAGAATAACGTTGCCTGAAATATATTCTTGTGATGAATCGACAAACGCCATAAGCGAATTAAAGAGCGGAGTGAACCAAAGACCGTCATAGATCATATTAGCAATTTTATTCGATACATCCTGTTTAAATCTGAAAGTCTCTTTATCCATAACTAACTTTTCCATTTCGTTATGCGCTTTATGGAGAATCACTGCAGCAGGAGCTTCATAAACTTCTCTTGACTTAATTCCAACAACCCTGTTCTCAATGATATCAAGTCTGCCGATGCCATGTTTTGCCCCAATATCATTAAGAGTTACAACTATATCCACAGCAGACATTTCTTTACCATTAAGAGCAACTGGGACACCCTTTTCAAAAGTAAGTGTGATTGTCTCAGATTCGTCAGGGGCATTCTTCGGATCTGTTGTGATCTGCCAAGCATCTTCGGGAGGTGTGGCGGTCGGATCTTCAAGTACACCACACTCAACAGATATTCCGAAAATATTTTCATCAATTGAGTAAGGATTATCCTTTGTTGCCTGAACTGGGATATTATGTTCAAGTGCATATTCAATTTCCTCTTCTCTACTTTTGAATTCCCATGTTCTAAGTGGAGCCAATACCTGCATATGCGGTGCAAGCGCTTGAATCCCCACCTCAAATCTTACTTGGTCATTTCCTTTTCCCGTAGCGCCATGAGCAATTGCGTCTGCTCCTTCTTCCAACGCAACATCAACAAGCATTTTAGCCAATAACGGTCTGCCGATCGAGCAGCCCATTGGATATTCATTTTCATACAGCGCACCAGCTTTTAGCGCTTTCCAAGCATATTGTTTTATGAATTCTTCTTTCAAGTCTATAACGCGGACTTTTGACGCACCCGTTTTAATTGCTTTCTCTTCCAATCCAACTAATTCACTCTTCTGACCTAAATCGCCAGTCACTGCAATAATTTCAGCATCATACTTTTCACTTAGCCATTTCACCATTACCGATGTATCTAATCCACCGGAATATGCAACAACAATTTTTTTGGGGTCCATCTTTTTTTCTCCTTTAATTTAATATTGATATCTTATCATTAAATTTTTTATTAGTCTTATTATTGAAGGAATATTCTTTGTTCTGTCCGGAATTATCAAAACAGTATCATCACCACCAACAGTACCAAGAATTTCCTGTTTGTTCAATCTATCTATGTAGTGTGCAACACCTTGGGCTCTGCCCGCTAGTGTTCTCAGCACAATGAGCGATTCGTTGCTTTCGATTGAGATTATCTCGTAACTGATAAGTTTACTTATCTGTTTTCCCGCTTCATCACTGTTAAATATGTAACGAATACCATTTTCGGTTACTACTCTTACTACACCCAATTCTGCAAAATCTCTGCTTAAAGTGGCTTGTGTAGCTTGTATATCCTTTTTGGCTAGTAAACGGGCAAGTTCTTCCTGGCTGCTTATTATTTTGGTATTTAAAAGTTCTTTTATTAAGCTTTGTCTTTTTGCTTTAGCTGACATGTCATTCTCCATTCTTTTGATTATTAATGGTGACAATATCTGAAGTTCTTTGCGAAAAAGAAAATTTTGAAACGACAGATTCAAATATTTTTACAAATTCTTTTATTTCACTTTCCGAAATAATGAAAGGCGGGAGTAATCTGATAACTGAATCTCCAGAATTCCCCACAACAATTTTTTCATCCAACAATTCTTTGGCGATCTTTTTAGCCAGTGGTTCGATTAACTCTATCCCTATCATTAATCCCTTTCCTCTAATCTCTTTGACAAGCTGCAAGTCAAGAGATTGAATTGATTCTTTAATCAACGCTCCCTTTTGATTGATGGTTATTAACATCTCCGTGGTGAGCAAGTCAAAAACTTTGTTTGCTGCTGCAATTGCAACAGGATTTGCACCGAACGTTGAACCGTGATCGCCTGGTTTAATAGTCTCGGTTATCTGCTCTGAACATATAACCGCACCTAGCGGTAAGCCGTTTGCAATTCCTTTTGCTGATGTGATTATATCCGCCGTAATTCCACTCCATTGATGTGCGAAGAGCTTTCCGGTTCTACCGATTCCGGTCTGGACTTCATCCAATATTAACAGCATATTATTTTCATCACAGGTCTTTCTTAATTCAACAAAATAATTTTTATTCGGTACAATCACACCACTCTCACCTTGAATGGGCTCCACCAAAATTGCACATGTGTTTCCGTCAATACTCTGCTTTACCTGTTCAATATTATTAAAATCAACGAATTCAAATCCGGGAAGCATTGGAGTGAACCCTTCCCATAATTTTTTCTGTCCGGTTGCAGAGAGACTTCCCATCGTTCTGCCATGGAATCCACCATTAGCAGCGATAATAGTTTTTCTTTCTCCGCCACACTTTCTCGCGAACTTGATAGCAGCTTCATTCGCTTCGGTTCCCGAGTTACAAAAAAAGACTGAATCAAGACCGGTTGCAGCCGTAAGTTTTCCTGCAAGTTCTTCCTGCGGAGATGCTTCAAATAAATTTGAAACATGCCATAATTTATTAAGCTGCTTTTCAGCGGCTTTAGTTATTTCCTTATGCTGATGACCAAATCCCGTTACTGCAATTCCCGAAAGGAAATCTAAATATGAATTTCCCTCTGAGTCGAAAAGGTTAGCTTCTTTTCCTTCGACAAATTCTACCGGGTATCGAGCATAATTTTTTAATAGTGAACTTTTCATCAGACCGCTATCCTTTTAGATTCAACAATCCATGTTCCACCCATGTCGTTTAGTAGGGCGGACTTAAATTTTAACTTTGTTGGGTTATTTCCAATCCAAACTTTTTTAACTGCTTTATTCAACAACTCAACACTACTTTCAAGTTTGGGGATCATTCCATCGGTAATAGAACCATTTTCAATTCCGTTTTTTACATCGTGCTCTGACATCTGGTCCATATTGATCCCATCTATTTGTACAGCTTCGACATCCGATACAAAAAGTACAGTGTCGGCATCCAGCGCAATTGCCAATTCCTTCGTAAAAAGATCGGCATTAACATTCATCAAGTTTCCGTCAATATCTCTGCAAACAGAAGAATAGACCGGAATAACACCCTCTTTCATCAAATTTTTTAACCATTGGATATCACCGGTAAGTTTTGGTTTACCCACATAACCCAAATCTTCATTCAGATAATCTGCAACAAACAAGCCCCTATCTATTCCGTTAAGACCGGCGGCTTCAAATCCTTTTGCATGCAGAAAACTTGTAATGGTCGAATTTGTAAGTCCGCCCTGCACTGCAGAAACAATATCCATCACTTCTTTTGTGGTTTTTCGGTGTCCGTTTACAAAGGAAGTCGCCACTTTCATTGTTGATGACCATTCACTTATCATCTTACCGGCACCGTGTACAACAACCACACCGTCATAATATTTTTTCAAGTCATTCATCAAATCTATGTAATGCGAATTCATAGTAAATTCGTTAAGAGCTTTTCCGCTTAATTTCAGTATAATTATTTTCATTTTATTTTCTCTCATTTTAAATTCAAATTTTTATGATCTATACGAAGCATTTATTTCAATATATTTTTCTGTAAAATCGCAAGTCCACCAAGTTGTGGATACGCCGCCGTCATTTAGGTTTACGGATATTGTAATTTCTTCTTTTGATAAAATTGTTGTTGCTTCTTCCTCGTCATACTTATGACAATAGTTTGGAGAAAGTATCGTCATATCGTCAAATTTTATTTCAACTTTTGCGGGGTCAAAATCAACACCGCTTCGCCCTGCTGCCGAAATAATTCTTCCCCAATTTGCATCACTACCATAAACGGCTGTTTTTACTAATGGCGAGTTAGCTATTGTTTGTGCAATCGCATCAACATCTGATTTTGATTTACCATTTATTACTTTAATTGTGATCAACTTTGAAGCGCCTTCTCCATCTTTAGCAATTGCTTTTGCCATATCAACACTTATTGCTTGAAGCGCTTCAGTAAAAAGTTTTTCATCTTCACTATCAGCTTCAATTTTTATATTGGAACCGCCGTTGGCAATAAGCACGACCATATCGTTAGTGCTTGTATCGCCGTCGACTGAAATTTTGTTGAATGAATTATTCACAGTTTCAGTAAGTATTTTTTTTAACAGATCTTTTTCAATATCTGCATCGGTAGCAATAAAAGAAAGCATTGTAGCCATATTCGGCATTATCATCCCGCTTCCTTTGGCAATGCCTCCGATCGTTACTTCACCGCTTGAAAGTTTCACAATAACGGCAAATGCCTTTTCTACTAAGTCGGTTGTCATAATTGCTTTCGCAGCTTTTATTCCGCCGTCATCTGTAACTTGATCAACAATTGACTCAATGCCAGTCTTTAGAATATGCATCGGCATATATTCGCCAATTACTCCTGTTGAACTGATTATAACTTCATCTTGCTCAACACCTAACTTTTTAGCGCAGTATTTCTGAGATTTCAGTGCATCGTTATAACCTCTTTCACCCGTGCAGGCGTTGGCGTTTCCGGAATTGACCAATATTGCTTTCACTTTTTCTCCTTTAGCAATAACTTTTTTAGAAACTTGAAGAGGAGCAGCCTGTACTTTATTCAGCGTAAATGTTCCGGCAACATTGCAGAGTTGGTCTGAAACGATTAATGCAAGATCTTTTCTTTTTCTTTTTAGTCCGGCATGAATACCGGTAGCTTTTATACCTTTTACAGAAGTGATTGAACCGTTTTCAATATAAGTGAACATCATTAGTATATCCTTATGCTTTAATAAAATTTGAATTCAAAAGTCCTAGTGTTTCATCCCAGCCGTAAATCTTATTCATATTCTGAATTGCTTGACCTGAAGCGCCTTTGATCAAATTATCTATTGTTGAAGTAATTATAACGATCTTACCTTTAGCAGAAATATTTATATCACAGAAATTGGTATTTACAACCCATTTTAATTCCGGTGGAGTAT
>UOGD01000441.1_pt1 | contig 14693 bp, 13 predicted proteins | sample 1989731 | NCBI WGS metagenome assembly UOGD01 (sample SAMEA4712198, study PRJEB27164) | hydrothermal vent metagenome | biome: marine basaltic hydrothermal vent biome; feature: marine hydrothermal vent; material: mineral | place: Pacific Ocean | collected 2011-06-14/2011-07-23 | depth 1691 m | reverse complement strand
GATACTTATGTTTACGATAAAAATGTGGATTCGATAAACTTCAGTAAAGTTAAGGGATATACATCTTGGAGGAGAAGAGCTGAAAACACATATCTTAACGGTGTTGTTGGCGATAAAGGAATATATTCCACAGTTGAAGATCTTAACAAATTCAGCCGCGCTCTTTTCGAGGGAACGCCGGTTAAACTTGATGAACTTAAAAATGCTTATCAACTTGGGCACAAAGAGCTTTACGATAATGACAATTACGGTTACGGCTGGAGAATAAATATGCTGCCGGACAGCAGCAAGATAGTTTATCATACGGGGTGGTGGAAAGGTTTTCGATCTTATTTTATACGATCATTGAAAGATGATAAGACTATAGTTGTGCTGACAAATAAGAGCAGAACCGGTGTACTGCATACAAAAGAGCTGATGAAATTATTTGATATTAAATATGAATGACAAGCTGTACCGTTGATTTAGTCCTTGCTTGGCTTTGTAATAGGAAGAGTAAAATTAAACCGGCTTCCCTTTCCTAACTCACTTTCAATCCAAATTTCCTTACCGTGTTTTTCAATAAATTCTTTGCACAGAATCAATCCCAAACCTGTTCCTTTTTCGCCCTCTGTATTTCGTCCAATAAGTTTTTTGTCTATCCGAAATAACTTCTTCTGATTTTCCTCGCTGATGCCTACCCCATCATCTTTAACTGAAACAACAACTTCATCATCCTTAAGCTTTGATAATATTTTTACATTTCCACCGCTTTTTGTAAAGTTGATCGCATTCGACACCAAATTTCTCAATATTGTTTTCACCATATTTTCATCGGCAAATACTTCAATGCTTTCATCAATATTATTTTCTAAACTTATGTTTTTTTCATCGGCTTTTAAGTTAAAGATATCGGTTATTTCGGAAGTTATTTCTCTTAGATTTTTATTGCCCGGTTCATAAATCGTTTCACCGCGCTGAACTCTAGCCCAAGTGAGTAAATTTTCAAGAAAGGAATAGAGTCTCTTGGAATTTTCATGCAGCATTTGAGCAATGTGTGTTTTCTGTTCATTAGATCCGTCAAATTCGGGGTCAGTTAATTTTTTACTTAAACTCATTATCGAGAAAAAACTATTTTTCAGATCGTGCGAGATTATAGAGAAGAACCGGTCTTTACTTGCATTTATTTCTTTCAATTTTTCTTCTGATTCAGCCAACTTATTCGAGAGAATAACAAGATCACGGGCATTTTTTTCAATTATATCAAGATCATTATCAAATTCTACTTTTTCAGCCGAATTTGGGAGAGAATAGATCGTAGGGTCTTTCACTTCGGGTTTTTCTTCCTGCGGCGGTTCTTCCGCTTCATTCTCCAGTTCGTGAATAACAAGATAAAAATAGTTTTTCCCGCTTAGAGTAATTGGAGTTGAACGAACAATAACTTTTTTGATATTGCCATTTGCGTCCTTCTGCCTGCTTTCAAAGTAATCTCTATCTTCTTCAGTTGCACGTTCATACTCTTCAATTACTTCATCCTTGGTAAGCGCATTTATTTCAAATATCTGTTTTTGCTGTAATTCTTCTTCGTTAAAGCCGTAAAAATTTTGTGCAAGCTCATTACTGTCAACAATTTGGAATGTTTCTCGGTCAATCAGAAGTTTAATAGCGTTGTTATTTTTTAATATTCTGCGAAAGAACTTTTCCGTTTTAAGCAGTTCTTCATGGTTAGGATCTTCCCCTGAGAATTTCTCGAACTCAGCTTTTATTATTTTTAATTCGTGTAATGAGAAATCGTACATATTCCAATCAAATAATTATGAAATTTTAACCATAAATTTGCTGTAACAAAAATAGCAAAAGAATAATGAATATTATTCAGTTTCTTTTCTTTTTTTATGGACTAAATATCCTTTTAGGAACCATCCTATTAAAATGCCAATGACTAACAGCATAACCACCATTATAGCAGTGGACATTGAGAGGTTCCAGAATAAAAGATTTATTTGAACAACTTGGGTGTTTTGTATGAGGAATATTGTTGCAATTACAATTAGTATTAATAAAGAGCTTAATTTAAAACTTTGTTTATCCATTCTTCTCTCCGGTTAAAATAAAAGTTACTTTCTTAAAAACTCTTTAACCCATTTAATAAAACTTAAATTATTTTTGATTGCATCCGTTCTATCCGAACGTTTATATTTTCTATCCAGTCTTTTTGCTTTTTTAAGATATGGTTCACTGCTCTTAAGTAAATGATAGTTCTGCTTAAATACCTGCTTTGTTTCATTATAGTAAGCATCTCTTTGAGTTTGATCTTTCATTATAGCCAAAGTTCTTACTCTCTCCTGATAATCTGTTCTCTGGGTAAACTCTTCAATTGAATAATGCCCGATATTATTAAGCTGCCACGCTGCAAGGTCATCTCTGCTTAGTTCTATTGCCGCATTAGCAGAGGCTGCAAAGTTCTTTACCATCGCTTGAATATCGCCGTCCTTATAATCTGTTTCCGCTTCTGCTTTACATTTTTTATAAGTGTTCCACAATTCTGAAATTGAGGGAACCTCTGCGTTATTTAACTTCGGACTATTCTCAATAATATTAGTAACTTTCCTTTTTGCTGAACCATTATCTTCTGCTGATGTGTCAATATTTTCATTTTGCAGTTCAGCTTTATTGCCGAACTGATCATTACCGGGCGCATTATTATCCGAAGAATTACATGCAATAAAAATTATAAATATAATATTGATAAAATAAATTCTCATAGGTAAGTCATTAACTTTTTAAAAATAACTAAGTAAAAATACAATTGAATTTCCAATTATAAAACAGAAACTATTTGGGTTCCTATAACTCTATTTTCGTTCCATCCGGATCAACCAGCCAGGCGAATTTTCCATATTCATGAACCTCAACTTGTATGAACACGAAATTTTCTTCTTTCTTTTTATTCTTTTGAAATTATAGTTTTCTTTAGCAGACTTCGTATAGTATTACCACCTAAATCCTTCCCGCAGTTGCGGGACAGGCTGTTTTTTTGTAAAGATGTTTTTATCTAAAATCTCAAATCTATTATCTGATATCTGTGGCTCTGCCGCCTTATGAATTTAAGCAAAATAAAAAAGGGACACAATAAAATGTCCCTTTTTTTTACGTACTCTGACCAGCAGATCAAAAATCAATAAATTTTAGTTATTTGATTCCTGAAATAAATGCACATCTGTTTGCGGGAAAGGAATTGAGATTTTATTCTCGTCAAATTTCTTTTTGATATTCTCTGTCACATCAAAATAAACTCCCCAATAGTCCGCGCCCTTAACCCACGGTCTAACTTTAAAATTAACACTGCTGTCACCCAATGTTCCAACAAACACATCCGGCGCAGGGTCTTTTAATATTCTTGAATCGTTACTAAGTACCTCAAGAATTACATTCCTTGCTTTATCAATATCATCAGTATAACCGATGCCAAATTCCATATCAACTCTTCTTGTATCTTTAACAGAATAATTTGTGATTATTCCACCTCCCATTTGAGAATTAGGCACAAAGATAACTTTGTTATCCGGACTAGTCAGCGTAGTAACAAAAATTCCAACTTCTTGAACTACTCCCATAACGCCGGCTGCTTCAACAAAATCGCCAACTTTAATCGGTTTGAAAATTATCAGCATTACACCCGAGGCAAAATTTGATAAAGAACCTTGCAGAGCTAAGCCCACAGCCAAACCGGCAGCGCCAAGTATAGCAACTAATGAAGTTGATTCAATTCCAGCCTTGTCAATCGCTGCAATTATAACAAACACATAAAGTAGTGTCTTAATAATACCGGAAAGAAATTTGACAAGAGTAGTATCCATTTCCCTCTTAGTCATGACCTTTGTTGCAGATTTTGTTATCATTTTGGAAATCCAAAATCCTACAATAAGAATAATTATTGCAACTAAAATGTTTACTCCGTATGTCGTAGCATAATCTCTTACAATCACTATTGATTCATCCATAAATACCTCCTTGCTTATTTTATTTAATGTTTAATTGTTTAAGTTCGTGTTAAAAGGATAAAATAAAGTTACTAATTAGTCTTGCCACAATCAATTAAGATACAATAACTTTTTATAAATTATAAGCAGTAAAATATCCTGTGAAAAATCAATTTTTTAAAATGTTGAAGATTTGAAATATTAATATTAAATTTCGAATCCGATTTAAATGGATATACATAGATTATGTTGGGTGCATAGCTCAGTGGTAGAGCATCTGCCTTTTAAGCAGAGGGTCCCTGGTTCGAGCCCAGGTGCACTCACGATTGATAAAAGTCTCACATTTTTGTGGGACTTTTTTATTTTAAATCTTATCACTGGGCGAGAAGTTCATCCCGATAATCCCGACTTGTTAGGACGTATCGGGAAGCCCAGGTGCACTCACAAAAAGACGCTCTAAATTCAAAGTTTGGGCGTTTCTTGTTTTACGACAACTCTCAGGATCAAAGCAAAAATTATTTTTAAAATTCTCGAAAAATCAATTTAACTCTATTTTAAGATATCTCCATTGAAATATTTTTTTTAGTATAAATAATCTTAGTATTTTAACATAGTTTCTGTTTTTAAATATTTTTGCTGATAAAACAACTAGAGTTCTTTTTATGCCATTTTCTGAAAAGACAAAATTAGAAGTTAAAGAGAAAGCAGATTTTAGATGTTGTATATGTCATAAACTTGAAGTAGAGATTCACCACATAATTCCTCAAAGTGAAGGTGGTCCTGATGACATAGATAATGCTGCTCCACTTTGTCCAAGCTGTCATGAAACGTATGGTGATAATCCAAAGAAAAGAAAATTTATTCGTCAAGCTAGAGATGCATGGTATGAAAGAGTTTCCAAAACTATATTTCCATCCATTGATTTACAATCAATTCTTCAAGATTATGTAAAAAAAGAAGAATTAGAGAAGGTACTTGAAAAGCAATCAAAAAATACAGTAATAGTTGATTATTCATTTTTAGTGCGATTTTTACAAAAATTCAAATTCTTCAAAATTTCACCAATAGGATTAACAGAAGCAAAACTAAGCATACAAAAAAATGATTATGATACTGCAAAAGAATTATTAGAAAAAGTGAACAGTGAATGTCTTTATCTTTTAGGTTATGTAAATGGTGAGCAAAATGATTTAGAAGCAATGTTAGACAGTTTTGATAAATCTATCTCTATTAATAACCAATATGAAAAAGAAATAAATGATTATAAAAACTATCAATGGCAAGAATATTTTAATAAGGGTGTAGAAAATTTCAATTCAGGGGTCAAAGAAACAGAATCTAACCTGAGCAAAAAGTTATTTGATGAGTCCATTGAAAACTTTAAAAATTCGATAATCTGTAATCCAAAGTCCGTAGAATCATATCAAAATCTTGTTTATTCACTTATCAATGCTGGAAGAGAAGATGAACTTGAAGAACCTCTTAAAAAGGTTATTGAACTAAATCAATCTGCAGAAGCCTATGTTGATTTGAGTAAAGTTTACAACAACCAAGCTGTTCATTTAATTAATTACTACACAATAACAAAAAATGAAAGTGAAAAAGATGAAGCAATGAAGATCTATGAAACTAGAATTGCACTTTTAGAAGAAGGTCGTAAAATACATTCTGAAGATACTGCCATTCTTGCACAACTTTCTAATGCATACGTTGAAGCCAATAAAATGGATGAGGCAATGGAAACTTTTAAACAAGGAGTCGAGAAAGATCCGATGAATGAAAAATATCGATACAACTATGGTGTTCTTTTATTGGGTGCTTATCAATATGCTAATGCTATCGAGCAATTTAAGAAAGCTATTGAAGTTAAGAATGACTATTCGAGTGCTTACTATAACTTAGGTGTAACTTACTTAAAATGGGGAGCAGAATTGCAAGAAAAAGCAATTGAAGAAGAATCTGATGATATGAGCTATAAAGAAAAATTCAAAGAAGCTCTTCCTCCATTAGAAAAATACCTGGCAACTAATCCTGAAGATGCAGCTATTTGGGATTATGTTGGTAAGATATACGCAAACTTAGGTGATACTGAAAAATCCAAAGAAGCATTTGATAAAGCTACTTCAATTGAATGCAATGAATAATTTTCTCTTAAAAATGAGATCACTTCACTTCGCTCGTGATGACAAATTTATTTCTTAAGACAGCCAAATATTTTTGTTCTATACGATTGTTTAAAACAAAACCAGATAAACTCCTGAAGCCAATGCTGCTCCAATGATAGGTCCAACAATTGGGATCCAGGAATAGCCCCAGTCGCTGTCGCGTTTATTTGGAATGGGTAGTAGTGCATGCATAATTCTAGGGCCCAGGTCCCTTGCCGGATTAATTGCATATCCGGTTGTGCCTCCAAGAGAAAGACCAATAGCAAGAACAAGTAAAGCGACCGGCAAAGCATCCAGCGAACCAATTCCAACATCCGGTGCAGCAATAAACAGAACGCCAAAAACCAAAACGAAAGTTCCGATGATCTCTGACAAGAGATTATTAAAGGTCGATCGAATTTCCGGTGCTGTACAAAAACAAGCCATCTTCAGATCTTCATTTTCAGTGATCGCAAAATGATTTTTATAATGTATCCACACAATTGTTGCACCCAATGCTGCACCAATCAATTGTCCTAATATATAAACCGGTACAGCAGCCCACGGAAATTTTCCTACCAATGCTAATCCGATAGTAACAGCCGGATTGATATGCGCTCCGCTAATTGATCCCATTGCAAATACCGCAACAAATACACCCATTGCCCATCCAAAAGTAATTACTATCCATCCGCCTCCGCTACCTTTTGTGTTTTTTAAAACTACGTTTGCTACAACACCGTTACCAAGAATAATTAAAAGCATAGTTCCAATAATTTCACCGGCAAAAGGGACCATTTTCTCTCCAATTTAGTTTGCCATATATTTTAAGTTGTTTATCGCCTGTTATTTTTATTGTAACCAGTTTTTTGATCTGCCAACAGCTTTGTTCCAATTGTTCAGCAGTTCTTCTCTCTGATCTGTAGGCATACTCGGTTCAAATTTCTTATCGATCTCCCACTGCTCGGCAATATCATCATGACCATTCCAATAACCGACTGCAAGTCCTGCCAGATAAGCAACACCCAAAGCGGTGGTTTCAGATATCTTCGGACGCACAATCGGGATGCCAAGCAAATCAGCTTGAAACTGCATCAGAAGATCATTTGCAGTAGCACCGCCGTCAACGCGTAATTCTGTCACTTTCAAACCGGAATCCGATTCCATTGCTTTAAGAACATCTACAGTCTGAAATGCAATTGCTTCAAGAGCAGCTCGGGCAATATGTCCGGCAGTTGTTCCGCGAGTAAGACCGGAAATTGATCCGCGTGCAAATTGATCCCAATGAGGAGCGCCCAGTCCGGCAAATGCAGGTACAAGATAAACCCCGCCGTTATCCTCAACTGATAACGCCAGATCCTCAACCTCTTCGGATGATTTAATAATTCCAAGTCCGTCCCTTAACCATTGAACGACAGCGCCCGCTATAAAAATACTTCCTTCCAAAGCATATGTGACTTTACCATCCACTTCCCAAGCAATTGTAGTAAGTAAATTGTTCTTCGATGCGATCGGTTTATCGCCGGTATTGAAAACCAAAAATCCTCCGGTTCCATAGGTGTTCTTTAACATTCCCGGACTCGTACACATCTGACCGAACAATGCTGATTGCTGATCACCGGCAATTCCAGCAATTGGAATCGGCACATTGAATTGAGAGGTAGAAGTTTCACCATAAACTTCGCTGGATGATCTTACTTCGGGCAAAAGTGATCTTGGGATATCCAAAAGCTCAAGGATTTCATTGTCCCATTCCCTTTTATGAATATTGAAAAGCAACGTTCTGCTTGCATTCGTAACATCAGTAATGTGTTTAGCGCCATCGGTTAATTTCCAAATAATCCAGCTATCAATCGTTCCAAAAGCAAGTTTTCCATTCTCAGCTTTTTCCCTGGCTCCCTCAACATTATCCAATATCCATTTTATTTTAGTTCCTGAAAAATAAGCATCGAGCAAAAGACCGGTATTTTCTTTTATCATTCCTTCAAGCCCTTTAGCTTTAAGATCGGAACAAAATTCTGCGGTTCTGCGGTCTTGCCATACAATAGCATTGTAAATTGGGTTCCCGGTCTCACGGTCCCATATCACTGTGGTTTCTCTTTGGTTTGTAATCCCTATCGCAGCAATAGACTGGGCGTTTAACCCCGCTTTGGTTATTGCTTCTGTAATTACGCCGGCTTGAGACGACCATATTTCGTTTGCGTCATGTTCAACCCACCCGGGATTAGGATAAAATTGTGTAAACTCCTTTTGTGCAATTGATATGATTCTACCCTTCTTATCAAAAATTATAGCTCTTGAACTTGTTGTTCCCTGATCTACTGCTAGAATAAACTTTTCCATGATATCCTTTATAATTACTTATAAAATGATTTATAAATTTTGACTTGATCTTTTTACAAAAAGAGATGTTTTTAAATATATAATTATAATTTTATATTATCCTATAAAATCATATTAGATAATAGTCTCATTCAACATACTTGCGAATGAGTTCTACCCATTTTAAGTATCCTTTACCGTTAGGATGAAGACCATCAAGAGTATATTCCTCTTTCATTTTATTTTGAGGATCTGCAAAAGCCGAAAATAGATCGATGTATTTTGCGCCTATCTTTTCAGCAATGATCTCAAGATCACGATTGATCGAAATTATACTATCAGTTTTATTAGTATGGTTTTTAAAATATCCAAATTTATCATTTACAGGCAAAATACTTTGAATGTAAATTTTTGTTGAAGGGGTTTGACTTCTTATCGAATCCAAAATCTCTTGATACCTTTTCAGGATATACGATTTTGATTTTTCTCTTGATAGATCATTTACCCCGATCATTAGGAATATTTTACTCGGCTGCGATTCTGTAACTTCCTTCAAACGGTAAAGAAGCCCATCTGTAACATCTCCGCTGATACCTCTGTTTTTCACTCTTAGATCCTGAAACATTTCTGTCCACTGTCCACTTGCAGTGATACTATTACCCACAAAAAGGATCTCATCTTTAGTGTTTGGCAATGCATCGTAAATGCTTTTCTTTGTGTAATAATGTATCTTGAATTGCTTTTTACTGCTTCCGTTTTTTTGGGCGAAAACAGAAACATTGAATAAAAACACAAAAACCAAAACAATTGATAATATCTTTTTCATTTTACATCCTTGTAATTTAATCAATTAATCCCAAAGCCCTTTTGGGGTTAATGCTGGTTAATAGCTCAACTTTATCTTCTGTCATTTTCAATTCTGCAAACAGATTATTGGCAGATCCCTTCATAGTTACCGCTGAGCCGGCAAGATTATTTCGTCCCGGCTGTCTAACAATTTTATCTTCGCCGACCTCAACCTCAATTACACCTACTCTATATCTGCCGGGCGGTGCACTTGCTGCAGCCATTGCATCTGTAACAACAATCGTTTTTTCGTATCCGGCACTTTTAATATAATTAGATAAAGCATAGAACGGTATGTGATGACCATCGGCAATAAAGCATATCCAAAGGTCATCCGAAAGAGACAGCACTCGTTCAATAATGTTATCATGACGTTCAATCACCTTCGGACAGCCATTTCCCAAATGAGTGAACATTGATAAGCCCGCATCAACAGCGCCTTTCAATGTATCCAACGAAGCATCGGAGTGTCCCGCTGAAACAGTAACATTATTTTGATGCAGCATCTTTATCACAGAATATCCTGGATCTACCTCGGGAGCTAGGGTAACAAGTTTTATCAATCCATCCCCGGCATCAAGTATCTCCTCCATTATTTTAACATCGGCTTCTCGTACAAACTCTTCCGGATGCGCTCCTCTATATCCATCGGTACTATTCAAAAAAGGTCCTTCAATATGCAAACCGGCAATTATCTTTTCAATCACCGGATCTTCCTTCTTGAATTGAATAATATTACTAATTCTCTTTTTCATCAAGGTTAGATCATCAGTGATCAGAGTTGCCAATATCCCTTCAACCTTGTCTTCTGCCAGTTTATCACAAGCAAGTCTCAAATCATCTATTGATAAATACTCGTCATTTAAATCGATACCGGCATAACCATTTACTTGTAAATCGAAATACTTTTTTTCTTTATCCATTTTACCCTTTAAGTGTTAAAACCTTATCCCAAATTTCTTTTTCTACCTGGATACCATTTTTTAGATTCTGTTTTCTTCTCTCCAGAACACCTTGTCCCGGGTATCTAATATCGGAGGAACTTTCATAAAAAAAATTATTCATGAAAAATAATGAAATGCCTTTACTTATCTAAATCAATTTTAACTGTATAGACACAAGGAGTACCGGTTCTATCTGTTCCGAAAATTATTTTTGTTCCTCTTGGACTGAAATGCGGATGAGGATGAGACGGCTGACCGTTCCAGCTTGAATTGTGTCTGAAAAGTTTTTCCTCCTTGATGATTTTATCACGGTCAAATGTCCACATCGTTAAAATCATTCCATTATTTTGATCGGCTACCCAATGGCGGTTATCTTTATAGATCTGTGAATGGGCTGGTCCTACCGGCACTTCGAACATAAAGTTATCACTACCGTCCGGCAAGCATGAACCGAGATACTGCTTACCTTTCTTCTGACCAAACTTGTAGCGAGCGGAATATCCTATCCGCGTTCCATCATACGTCCAAAATTCATGTGTTCTGTGAATCCCAAACTCTTGAGGGACGATCGGCTCACCATCGGTTCCCTCAATATTTACCCGCCAAATACGGATCGGTGTATTTCCAACAATCCCCGAGCTTCCTTTGCGGTATCGGTGCTGCCAAGCATATGAAATGATTTTAGGATCTGTCGGGTTTGCCTGCACATGGCTCATTATAAACCCGTAATCAGGAGTGATCTGTTTCATGTTTCCATTTTTCAGATCATATCTGAAAATTGCATATGGACCCGTACTGCAATTTTCAGAAAAGCCCGGATTTTTATTCGTGGCAAAAACCAGATATTTTTTATCAGAAGTTATCGTGAATGATTCGATCTTCATCGAATCGGGTTTCATCACGATATGGTTTTCAAATGTTTCTGTGTTAAGTGAATGAATAGTATTATTAACTTCGTACCAAATTGTTTTATACTTCTGTAAATGCCATGTTTTACCACTAATATCTTCCATCTCATCAGTCATTTGCGTCATTGTTCCACTAACAAGATCAAGGAGAAACAAATTTACCGCACCGCTTCTGTTCGAATAAATGATTACATTATTATCATCGATAAATGATTGAACATTAAAATATAGAGGCCAGCTTCTGTATTTATCGCTTGTCCACTTTGTGATTTCATGACCATATTCTTTATCGATCCAAGTTGTTTTTTCCGAAGGCCATACTTTCCCGATATAGCTTAAAGTATCGGTATTACCAATTGATGCAGCTGAATTACTTATAACACAGCAAAAAGAAATGACAAATAAAATTTTACAAGTAATGATTTTCATGGTTTTTATATTCAATTTTAAGTTAGAGTTTTATTATAACCGGATTATTAAGTTTTGCAACTGTTCTGTTCAAATAGTTTTTAAATTCATTAAGATTCTTGATGCCATTTTTCTCTTGATCCCAACATGCGGCAAAATAGTAATCAATTTTGTTTTCATTTGGGTGAAGTACAACAATTTGACTGAGATCATCTTCGGTCAATTTTAACAATTGATTATTATTATAGAACAGGGCAATTCCAACTTCATCGTTATCACCGGCAAGCGACTGTTTTCCCCAAAGCGCTATATAATTCCAAGCATTAGCTGAATTGTTATCAGATTTAATAAATTCTGTGTTCTTGTGTTTAGCTAATCCCGTACAGAATTCTTTATGAGCCGTACTTATACTATGTGAATAATGAGTTAATCTACTTCCGGCTGTTATCTCCAAGTAAGATTTTAGATCGGTTTTCTCTTTACCAAAGTTCCACCCAAAATATTTAATGTTCAGCGATGCAAGTATGGGACCATCATTTAGAATGGTGCAGATCGTGCTATCTGTTTTGGATACTTTTTCTACCTTACCACCTACATAAGCGGCGAAGGTTCCAATACCAAGAGAATTACCGACTTTGAATATATCCATACCCCAATCTGCCATTGAATGATATGTATCATGACCTTCAGCATCTTTATCGTGACCAACGGTAGGCAAAACAATATCAGGAACTTTCTTTCCGAAAATGTCCGTTGAATTTCTCCAATCTAGATAAAGGCGATAACCGACTTTATCTGACTCCCAAGCAGACCCTTCCATCTTGTAATAAAAATTATGATCGATATGACCGGGAGGAGTTGTTGTGCTCTTAACAGATTCAAAATGACCTTCGGTATAAACTCCATTTACTAATTTATAATCCCTTTTCTCAGATACCTCAGCATGTGCCCGCTGCGGAAACATTTTTTTATTCTCATTCTCCTTAATGATAACAGTTTTTTCCTCATTAGCTTTAAGTTCTATTAAAAACGCGAATAAATCAGATTGACCATCACTATAATTATCAACCAACTGTGAGGGGATTTCTTTCCCGTCAATAAAAGCTGATAATTTTTCATTATGGGATGAAGCAAATTCATCTAAATTGATCTTTATTACTACATCCTTCCTCTCGAAACCTAAGTTATTCTTAACTTTGACAACCTTTTCATAATTAGATCGGCATCCTGCAAAAACTATTACTAAAAATAAAAGTAAACTAATTACCCGCTTTATTTCATCTCTCCAAAACATATTTATTGATCCTTCATAAGTTTTTCAACTTCCACTGCACAGGTGAACAACGCTCCTAAACCTCGGGGATCATTAGGAAACCTTTTTCTCTTCATGTAAAATTCTTCGTCATAGCCGATACCGGTACCGCGGCAGATATCTTTCACAATACCATCATTGGATATTTTACGCGAAATTGCTTTCCATCCTTTTAAAGCATGATCTTTGTAGCTGTTATCAAGCCAGCCATTATTCACACCTGCGGCGATAGCCATTGTAAACATTGCACTTCCTGATGTTTCACCAAATGATGTCGGGTTATTCAGAACCTGGTGCCATATCCCATCGGTATCTTGATATTTAATTATTCCACGTATAATTTTATTGTAAATTTTCATTACCTTATTGTAGCTTTCACTCTCTTTCGGCAAAAATTGAAGCGCATCGGTAACAGCCCAAATGATCCAACCGTTCGCTCTGCTCCAGAATATTTGCGATTGTTCCTTTACATCATCGAACCACGCATGTTTGTGCAATTCAGCTTTTTCGTCCCAAAGATAATTATGAATATTTAAGATCTGTTTTACAGCATCATCTGCCATACTCTTATCATCATTGATCAAAGCCACTCGAAGTAACATGGGAGCGCTCATAAACATATCGTCAGCCCATACAGTCATTTCCACAGGCTCGGGACGGCATAATGTTCCGTCACTTAATCTGGCTTGACCATGAGATACATACTCAGCCATTTCATTTATCAAAGGGATGTACTTTTCGTCTTTTGTTTTTTGATAGATTAATATCAATGGTAGTGTTGGAGCGCCGGTGTCATCCAGCATCGCTTTACGAAACATACGATAATCGGCGCAGCGTAATGAATTATTATCGAAATAATCTTTCCTCAAAAGGTCATAATTTGTAAGTGTGAAATCGCAGAATTGTTTTACGTAATTATACAGACTCTCATCATTATTATAATTGTAGATGTTCATCAACCCCAGTATTGCCGCACCGTTTGAGTATGTCCACTCATTATTTGCTTCCCGCGGGTATGTTCTCACTTTCGGTGTTTCTATGGAATGCTGCATTACTAACTTTTTGTTCTGCCAATTTAAGTCTGACAGATCAAGTGTTTTAGTGAAGTTATTCCTCAATGATTTGCTGAAAACCCATTTCCCGAATTTTAATTTTAATTCTTTTCCTGGAGGTGATATTTCTTTTAAATATATTTTCGGTCGTTCACCCGAAAGTGTTTGAATTACAATTTCATTATTACCTTTGTTAAAATCCAAATTAAATGAATCTTGGAAATTGAATATATCGTATGCTATTTCCCGAAATTCAAAACTCCTCCTCTTTGGTTGTACAAACTGCTTTTTACCATTTACAAAAACAGCGAATGGAATGTTGGAACTACTTCCTATTTCAACTTGCTGCTTTTCCCCTGATATGACACTTGATTTCGCAAAAAATGCAGCGTGCTTCTCTTCCGGGAACTCAATACCGAAATCAAGAATATTCAACCCTTTAATTTGTTTTTGCTCTACTTCAACCAAATTGAAAATCGTTTCACTTTTAACTTTTTCAAAAACTTTAGTGACTTTTTCAATTGGTGATTTCTTGCTGCATCCAATGGCAAGGAGAAAAATTAATAATAGTATAGGAAAAGTTTTTTTCTTCATTTCAATACCATGTATTTATTTTTTCTTCCGCCTATTCGCAGACCTTTAATTGTAAACGAAAATTCCAAATTGGGTTTAGTTGAAAACAGTTTTATCATTAATGTGTTTTTCTTATTTAGCAATTTTACGTTTTTGATCTCTTTCACTTTATCGGGATCGTTTTCCTTAAAATCACTATATATCAATTCATCATTTAGATAT
>UOGD01000073.1_pt1 | contig 14859 bp, 12 predicted proteins | sample 1989731 | NCBI WGS metagenome assembly UOGD01 (sample SAMEA4712198, study PRJEB27164) | hydrothermal vent metagenome | biome: marine basaltic hydrothermal vent biome; feature: marine hydrothermal vent; material: mineral | place: Pacific Ocean | collected 2011-06-14/2011-07-23 | depth 1691 m | reverse complement strand
GTGAAGAAGAAGTATTACCTAATGTTCATCGAATTGCTTCATTATTAAAAAGATGGTTGATAGGTACACATCAAAGCTATTTAAATAAAAACAAGCTGGGATATTATCTTGATGAATATGTCTTTAGATATAATAGACGAACATCTACAAGCAGTGGGCTACTATTTTTAAGATTAATTGAACAGGCAGTAATAACTATGCCCATATCATATAAAGAAATTATTAATCAGAATTACGGGTGATGATTATATACCCCATATTAGCTTATTCAGCTGTCCGAAAATCATCGATACAAATTGGTCATAAGTCTTATATTTTGAACAGCCTTTATCACTTTGGAATTTTAATATAAGATGATTAAAAATAGACATAGGAACTAAGGCTATGATTTGGGTTATTAATGGTTTATTGTTGTTTTTCGTTCTACTAAAAAGCTCCATATATTATCCTTGTTTGTTTTTCTCGACTACAAAGATAAGGGGCTTTTTAGTTTTTTTCTAATTTTCGGATAGTGGTGATAAAACATTAAAGATCACAATTAAATAAGGAATTTTTCATCAAAACTTTTAATAAAAACAGAAAAAGATCAATATCAGGATTGGACAAAACAATCCCAGAATATATTTTGATACATATAATAGTTTTCCTATCTTAAGCAAAGTTTAATTACTAAGGGTATTTATTTCCTTACTAAAATTTTTACTTTGTCCTCAAATAAAAACTTATTCAGAAGGAATAAATATGGAGATCATTGGCCAAATATTTATTGTTATTGGTATAATAATAGCTTTGATAGGCGGAACTATGATAGTAATTCAAGCTTTTAAAACATCATTGTTGTGGGGATTCGGATCTTTAATAATTCCGATTGTTGAATTGATATTTATTGTTATGTATTGGGATAAAACTAAAAAATATGTTATATGGGTTTTTCTATCTCTTCTGTTTTTTATGATTGGCGGAACGCTATACAATATAAGTTAAGATGATGTGTGATAAAGTTTAAACCAAGTGAGTATGATCCATATAAATGTTATGGCAAAAAGGATATATTTTTTCAAAACGAACCCCTATCTGTTCGAAATATGTTAGTTGTTCAGAGGATTTTTAGATAAAAAAAGCCCAATCAGTTTCCGGGTTTTCTAAAAATAGAATCAGATTTATGTAAGTCATATGGTGAAATCTTACAATAGAAATCATGTTAGAATAATACCAATGTCTTTTAATTTTTCGTTGAATTACAAACATAATAAGTTGAATAATTAAACTGATCCAAAATCGTATTTCTATTTCGTTTTGGCTATCACTGAAAAAATACTTCAATTGAAAGTTTTTATTTAATCGTGTTAAGTTAAAATAAAATGTAACCGAGAGTATTCACTCAATTATTGTTTTTTACCTTGCATCTGTTGAATCAGTTCATTATTATATATACATAAAATTGTTTGGGATTAATTTTTACTAAAAACTATTTAATTATGTTATGTTTAGTCTGAGATTATTAAATAATAAAATACTTATTTCTGTTTTATTGATAAGTTTTTCATCATCTCTTTTAAGCGATGTGATATGTGATATATCGCATGAAAAATCAGAATTTGCTACAAGTTGTGAATTTCATAAAATTGAAAATCATTCTGGGGAGCAAGAGACAAAAACAATTATTGACCAAAATAATACTGATAATTGCAACGACCTGGAACTTTCAATTTTTATCACAAATACAGACAGCAATAAAAATATTTTTTTTAACCGAGTTTTAATTTTATCTAGTTTAAACCATATAGAAAAAGAATATAGCTCGGAAAAGGAACTCTATTCCAAAATTATAGGAAGATTTTCTTCTTCACCCCCAAAAATTTCAAATAAAATCTACAGACTAAATTCCTTGTTTTTAATTTAATACTAGATAAAAAAATACAAGGAGCTATAAAACACAATGCCCAAAATATACTTGCAGAAACTAAATCGAAATTTAAGAATTATTTAAAGAGCAGTTTCCCAAAATTGCATTTTTTTTGATTAAGATATCCTGATTGTATTCAACGCAAATCTGAAACATAAAAATGACCTTTTGTGTGTTGCCATCCGAGAGTTAAATTGTGCGGGTATTGAGACGTATTTAAAATACTAATCACATGTTTCATTAATAATGGCAGTAGATTAGCAATAATATTTATTACGTAATAGCTGCAATTAAGAAGATTTATTAGATTACTGTATCATTTCGCCATTTTTTGAGTTTTACATTTTGATAACAAACTTAATTCTTTTGAAGTACAGTAGATATTGAAAATATTATTTATAAAAATAATTTAAGGAGAAAGATTATGTTACATAAAACAATTAGTATTGCCATTTTTTTATTATTTTTATCTCCGGTTGCAATTAAACCGCATGGGGATAAAAAGGAAGTTAAAAAAGTAACAGTTGCTACAATGATGCATCAAGATGGAGATGATGACCACGATCATGAGTATAGAGATAGTCTTGAGCAATTAGAAAATCAAAAATCGATGAATAAAGATTTTGCCGAAATTAAAGAAGATGTTGCAAATAGCGCCGTACCAACCGTTATTAAAGCTCTTAGTTTAGCAATTATTATTGCGGGTTTGGCTTTCCTTTTTATACCAAGGAAGAAAGAGGGGGGAACAAATGTCTGATAATAATAAACAAAATGAAACCGGTTGGAATTTTAGTGATTTCAATTATCCAGTACCGGAACATTCAAAGAAATTTGGATATACTATTGGCGGAATAACTCTTATTGGGTTTGTACTACTGATAATTACCGGTGTGATTATGGCATTTTTTATTACGCCAACGGTAGATCAAGCACGCAATAGTGTTTTAGAATTAGCATCAAATCCATTGGGATTTTGGTTACGATCATTTCACAGATGGCTTGCCGAAGCTGTAATGTTTTTAATCATACTGCATATGTCAAGAATTATTTTTACCGGATCATATAGGGGACGTAGAAAGATAAATTGGTTCTTCGGAATTGCTTTATTCTTAATAACATTTATCTTCTTCTTTTCGGGAACAGTAATTAAATGGGATCAGGAAGGTTATGAAGCTTACCAGCATTCGATTGAAGCAATAGAATTAATGCCTATCTTCGGATCATTATTGGCGGAGTTCATTGGTGGAGCTGCTGTCGTAATGCGGATGTTTGTAACTCATACATTGGTATTGCCGTTAATACTGTTCATATTTTTGATACCGCATTTGATTCTGGTAAAATTAAACGGGTTATCTCCTTTACCAGGGAAAAAGAGTATACGTACAATTACCTTTTACGACCATGTAAAGAAAATATTTGCTTGGAGTTCCGTTATATACGGATTTATCGGTTATCTTGCTATGCAATTTCCAGCTATATTATATCCGGGACCATATTCAGGAGTTGAAATAACAAAACCGCCGTGGTTATTTTTAGTTCTTTATCAATTTGAAGATTGGCTTGGAATCAGTACTTTGATAATTCTACCTCTAGTGATAGTATTAGGTCTTGTTCTTATACCATTTATAGATTCTCGACAAGATGATTTTTCTTTGACAAGAAAAGTAGTAATATGGGGATATATAATTGTTGTTGCAATTTTTATTACTTTTATCATAAATGTTGCAATTTCACCACCTGTACAGCATCTTTCGATGTAAATGTTAACCAGGAAATATTACAAGCTGCATATTAGGGACTGTAATTTGCTCCGCGTTATTTGTAGTCATTTAATGACTATGAATGACAGCGAAGCGAATAATTTTATAACAAGTTGTCAAGTTTCACAAGGGTGTTGATGCTTTTTCTCTTACATATTGAAGTAACGTAGCTTTATTTAAAGAAAACTTAAGGGAATATAAAGAGTGCCGACTTTCCTGTATAACTGGAATTCCCCCAAGTTATCTCGAAAATTCTGAATGTTATCTCCGAGGTTTCAGGAAAACCTCGGAGTTATAAAACATTAGATTAGAATCCTAATCTTTCCATATCGGCTACTAAATTAGTAACAGAATTAACTGAATTATCCAGAGCAGCTTGCTCCTCTTCATTCAAAGATACTTCTAAAACTCTTTCGCAGCCGTTAGCACCAAGAACGGCGGGCACACCAACATAGTATCCGTTCACTCCAAATTCTCCATCAAGATAAACGCAGGATGGAAGAACTCTTTTCTGATCGCCTAGAATTGCTTCAGCCATTTTAGTAGCAGCCGCCGCCGGTGAATAGAAAGCTGATCCGGTTTTCAATAGTTTAACCACTTCGCCGCCAGCCATCTTAGTTCTCTGCACCATTGCATCCATTACTTCTTTTGCTTTTGCTGCATCGCCGTATTTCCTTTCAAGCTGTTCCATCACAGGTACGCCGTTCACGTTTGCATATCTAACAAGCGGAACCATTGAATCGCCATGACCGCCAAGCACCATCGCGTTAACATCCTTAACAGATACATCAAGTTCCCACGCTATGAATGATGAGAATCTGGAAGAGTCTAAGACGCCCGCTTGCCCAATAACTTTGTTGTGCGGAAATCCGGTCACTCTCTGGAAAAGAGTAACCATTGCATCCAGAGGATTTGAAATGATTATAACAATTGCATTAGGAGCATTCTCTTTTACTCCTTCGGCAACTGATTTCATAATTTTTGCATTTGTTGTAAGCAGATCGTCTCTGCTCATCCCCGGTTTACGGGGCAGTCCTGCCGTAATTATTATCAGGTCTGAACCTTCAATATCTTTGTAACTATTGGTACCCTTTAATTTAGCATCAAATCCGTCAATACGAGATGCCTCAGCAATATCAAGCGTTTTACCCTGCGGCATATCTTCAACGATATCAAATAAAACTACGTCAGCTAATTCTCTGTGTGCGATTAATTGTGCTAAAACACCACCGATCTGTCCGCCGCCAATGAGCGCGATTTTTTTCCTAGCCATGATTCAATCTCCTAAGTTTAAATTACAAATTCTTTTAAGTTATACAACTAAATATAGAAATAATGGATAAAAGAATCAGATATAAAGATTGAGAAAAGTAAAATTATTTTAAGTGAAGGATCAGAATTACTTCCGTTCCGTCTTCGGTGAAATTATACTGCAGATCTTTTAAGAAGGTTTTCATTATATGAATACCGCGTCCGCTGTCCTTAAGTAAGTTTTCCGGTGTTGTCGGATTGGGAACTGATGTCGGATCAAAGCCTGATCCTTCATCTTTAATGATAACAATAACTTCATCGTCGTCTACTATAATTTTGATTTTGACAAACTTTTTGGGATCTAGTTTATTACCATGCACAATAGCGTTCGATGTTGCTTCCGATACCGAAAGCGTAAGACTGTTTTTGATCTCATCATTAAAATTTAGTTCATCGGCAACATCTGCAACAAATTTTTCAACCTCAACTAAGTTATCAGGATCACTCGAAATTTTTTTTGTATAGATTTTATCCACTTTTTGCTATTGAATATGAATATGATATTTTTAATTTAATAGTAGAAAATAATGAATTAAAATTCAAAAATTCTGAAAAAATTAAATATTCCAGATCACACGGAAAAAAAGATTAACCAATTGTCGGTCAATATTATTCTCTGTCCGGATAAACTCATACCAGCCCCTTATGTTTATTTGTATTGAGGAGGAAATTCTATAACTAATAATAGAAAGGGGAGCAGTGCTCCTGTAATATGACTTCATCCTTTTTTGATTATCTTCATCGTAAATAAAAGTAGTGATTGAAAAGTATCTAAGTCCGAAAGCTAAGGACAAATGTTTATAGCGGTACTCAAAAGTCGGCTCGGCATATCTCTCGTCCAAATAGCGAACCGGATTATTTGCAAAGCCGTCCCAGTTAAAATCGCCCTGCTCCGAAAATTTCATATAACCTAAAAATTTAAAGTAATTTGATCTAAAAAGTTTTAATGAAGTTGAATCATGTAAAACCAATTGTCGAAATGAAAAACTTTTTAAGTTAGGATTCAGATCTTCAAATTCATACACTGTATAGTTAGCAGAAACTTCTGCTTCGTTCCTTGAAGTTAAATATCCCAAATTTAAAGTTCCGCCGGAAGATAGTTTGGCAACACGCAGAGTATTGTTGTTTGCGCTTCGCTCTTTAAAAATATACACTACTTTATTTATACTGCCGCTTAAGTTTGCAAAAAGATTAAAAAATGGTGTAAGTCTTCTTCTATATTCCAAACTGAACATAGAAAGTAATTCGTCACGATCATCGTTGTTCAATTCGCTTGGAGTATCGTATGTTAGTTTCCTATGAAAAAGGCTTATTGAGATCTGATCGATAGGAGTGATGTAATAATTACCCAGCATTGAAATAGTTGTCTGCTGCCCGATATTGTTTTTTCTTTTTTCCTGTTCTTGTCTAAGCCTATAAATTATTTCGCTGGCACCGTCGATATATTTAGCGTTGTGTTTCTCATCCCGCTCGGAAAAATTAACACGGAGAATTCCGTTAAAATTATTTTTCACATAGCGAAGCGATGGTTTAAGGTTAATTATGAACTCATCGATCTTTGTATCAAAGGAAGATGTAGTTATATTGGACATTGCAACATATCTTGTATCTCTGTCAATTGTTCTCCAAGCGGCGCCGCCTTCTACAAAGAAGATCAATCCGGGAATTGATGTAGTTACATTCAGTCTGTCAGCAATTGAAACTCTTTTCTCAATTCTGCTTTGAATATTTTTATCAACATCAAAGTCATCCATTATTAATGAGTCTGCATCAAAGTAGAAATCTTTCCTCTGCTCTGAATATAACCCCAGCAGTTGATTTCTGAATGAGTTCTCGAAAGTTTTATCAATATTGAATTTAAAATTTCTCAGAGTGTTTTTTCTCGGGTTAATATCTTCATTCTGGAATTTCATTGCCGAGTATAAATTGAACTCGCTTACATTAATGTTATTCAGTAATGCCTCGGCGCCATATATTGGTCCTCGGTCGGTTATCCCGATCTGTTCATTTTGTGAAAGTCCATAGTATGGCGTTATGCTTAATCCGTGAATAGGAATGAACTTGGTAAAAACAGTTGAGTTGAATACAGATGAACTGTTAATAGCTAATTTTTTATCGTCGGTATAAACATTGTAATTAACATGCGCGCCGGTGGAAATGAAATTCGAAAAATCATACTGCCCCAAAAATGAAAGGAATGATTCATCCCGAATGCTTATTGTGCTTGAGCGTATAACCGTTGAAAGAAAAGATTGATTCACTCCGATAAATGTTTTCCCGAACTGTTTGCCGTAGTTAAAGTTCTGAAAGAGATTGTATGTATTAAGCTGTTTCTCAAAATTTGAAGAGAGTTGCGGTGACGAGAACCTTGAAGTAATAAAACTAAGCGAATCGCCTGGCACCTGCGCCGTTGCCAGAGAAGAGAGAAATAACAGGAATAATATGTACCAATAATTTCTTAGCAATTAAATGGCTTTCAAATACTCAAATGTTAGTATTAATTCTGAATCTCATTAAAATAAATTCAGATGTGATAAATATACAAGAAATAAATTTTACAAAATGGTTTTAGGAATTAAATCCTAATTAGTCGAGAACTATTCTAAATTATAACTGTTATAATTTTTAGACTCTAATTATTTTATAGTTTTTATATCCGAAATAAAGTTCTTTTGCTGCTGTTTTAAGTACCGTTGCTGTGGGAACCGCTAAAAGCATTCCGAGAATTCCTAACAACTGACCGCCCATCAATATGAGTAAAATAATTAGCAGAGGATGAAAATCAGTTGTTTTGGAAAAAATATTAGGTTGAATGTAACCGCTGTCGGAGGAATAGATTATAGTAAACATGATCAATATTTCAGGTAGTTTTGATAGGTCGCCGAATTGAATAACGGATATCAATATTGCGGGCAGACCTCCGATAACCGGGCCAAAGTATGGTATCAAATGTCCAATCCCGGCAATCAACCCAATTGTAGCTGAGTTCTTAATACCAAGTATCCACAACCCAACACCGCTTAAAAATCCGACAATAAATGCGTCCAGTATCCAGCCGCGCACATATTTACCTAACTGCTTAGATATCTTATCAATAACATAAAACGAAAATTCAAAGTACTTATTCGGTACAAGGTTAACAATTCCTTTAACAATTTTCTTATTATCTTTCAACAGAAAGAAGGTAATAAAAGGAACAATTATCATTATTGCTAAAGCCGATACAATTCCTCCGATAATCTGGGTAAAATTATTTACGGAAGTTAAAAAGAATGTTGATATAAATTCCTCTATCTTCGCAGCAAAATCGGCTGCATCAATAAAAGGAATATAATCTGAAATACCTGCCTGTATCTGGAGTATTAATTTGTTTATATTCTCCTTGGTTATTACACTTGCCAATAAATTGAACTGACTGGCAATTTTGGGGATCATGAATGAAATTCCAAGAACGACCAACACCCCGATAAGTGCAAAGACAATTAAGACCGCTAAAAATCTCTTCATCCCATGGTTCTCTAAAAAAGTAACTACCGGGTTAAAAATAAAAGCTATCAGTAAGGAAATGATAACGAGAAAAATTAAGTCAATAAAAAGATATGAAACATAAATCGCAAATAAGGCTATTGCTATTATTAATGCTGATCGAAATATTACTTTTGTCCTATTTTCTTCAGAACCCATATTACCTTAATCTTTTTTTATATCAATATATAAAGTTATTAAAAACTTTAGAATTATTAATGAAGATTATTGAAAAATTTAATAAAACTTGTGAATTTTTAGCATAAAAAAATATTAGTATAATTTTCTCAATCCCTTTTTTATATATTTGAACATTAAATTAAATATAATTATACAGGTTAAGCATGGGTGAACTAAAACTTTTAAAGGAAATTCAAGAAAAAGCGTCAAAGAGATTAAAAACTATTGTACTGCCGGAATCTCACGATGAAAGAGTGCTGAAAGCAGCAGAGGTTTTAACTAAAAAGGGAATTGCAAAAGTAATTACTCTTGGTAATGAAGAAAAAATTAGGGAAGATGCGGGTAAATTGTCAGTTGATCTTCAAGGTGTGAGAATAATCGATCCGACAAGGTCGGAATCGGCAAGCGATTTTGCAAACGTCTTTTTCAATTTAAGGAAGCATAAAGGCGTAACAATTGGGGATGCAAGAGAGATAATTAAAAGGGATCTATTCTTCGGTGCTATGATGGTAAAGGAAGGAATGGCTGACGGTTCTGTTGCCGGCTCAACGGCTTCTACCGGTGATGTGCTAAAAGCAGCTTTCCAATGTGTTGGTATGCCCGAAGGGATTTCAATCGTTTCAAGTTTCTTCTTGATGATCTTCCCGGAACAAGTTTACAGCTTTGCCGATTGCGCTGTTGTTCCTCATCCCGATGCCGCACAGTTAGCGGACATTGCAATTTCCACTGCGGACAACCACAAAAAGTTAACCGGTGAAGAACCTTATGTTGCGATGCTTTCATTCTCCACAAAGGGAAGTGCAAAGCACGAAGATATTGATAAAGTGTTGGAAGCAACAAAGATTGCTCAAGAAAAACGCCCGGATCTTTTAATTGACGGAGAACTTCAGTTTGATGCGGCAATAATCGATTCAATTGGGAAGAGGAAAGCGCCGGGAAGTGAAGTTGCCGGCAGAGCAAATGTACTGATATTCCCGGACCTTACTGCAGGAAATATCGGATATAAAATTGCTCAAAGATTAGGCGGCGCCGAAGCTGTTGGTCCCGTTGTACAAGGACTAAAAAAACCTTTGTTCGATCTTAGTCGTGGCTGCAGTGTAGATGATATTGTGAATACAACTGCAATTGCCGTACTTATGGCTGAGTAGAATAGCACACTGATAATACAGATATAACAGATTTACACGGATCATAAAAAAACCTCCGAGATTTTCAAAATCTCGGAGGTTTGAAAGTTATTTTAATCTGGAAAACCAAACTTCTTTAAGATTTTAGATTTCAACATTGAACTTCTAACTAATTCTTTAACTCTTCCTTCACTTCCATTTTAGCGGCTATCATATCCGAGTGATCCAAGTGAAGATTTCCACTTATCTTTCTCATAAAATAATCCTCATACTGGTCGAGCTTACCATCTGCATAAACAAGCCGCCATAAATTTTTTAATATTTCATATTTAGCGTTCTGATCAAAATTGTGATTGATAATATCGGTGAACTCATAAATACTCACACTCTTTTCCGTTTGCTTTACAGATAGGTCTATCAACTCAGCAACAGTTTTATCATCCAAATTGAATATCTTTTTCATTGTTAATTCGATTAAATTTTCTTCCTCTACCGAAAATTCATCATCTGCATTTGCGATTTCCAAAAAGAGAGCGCATGTTGCAATTTGGATACGTTTCTCATCATCAAAGGGAACAGGTGTTTCATTACTCTGTTGATCCGCGATCATATTTTTCAAAAAATCAAACATTATTTTTCCTCACTTTCTATTTTATCTTCTTCGTTTTTCTCTTCATATCGATCATACAATTTTGCCAAATCTCGATAGTGTAAACTGAGTTCTTTATCAACTTGAGACCATGAATATCGCCACATCCAATTACCTCCTAATTTACTCGGAAAATTCATTCGCGCTTCGGTTCCCAAGTTCAGAATATCCTGCATAGGGATGACAACAATATTTGCCACAGACTGATAAGCTGCAATTATAGTTGCATAGCGGAGATCATCGCCATAATAATTAAGATACTTTTGCGCCCATTCATAAATTCCGGAATTCGCCTTTTTCTCATTTTCAAAAAAACCGCGTGTTGTATCATTATCATGTGTGCCGGTATACACACAGCAATTCCTAATATGATTATGAGGAAGAAAATTTTTATCTCCGTCTTTCCCAAAAGCGAACTGAAGAATTTTCATTCCGGGTAATTTGAACGAATCACGAAGTTCTTCAACTTCCGGTGTGATCACACCGAGATCCTCGGCTAATATTTTTATGTCACCGAATGTTTCCTGGATGACAGTGAATAGCTCCTTGCCCGGCGCCTTAACCCATCTCCCGTTAATTGCATTTTCTGCATCACCGGGAATTTCCCAGTATGCTTCCAATCCCCTAAAATGATCGATGCGTACAATATCAACAAGTTCATACATTTTTTCCAGCCGCTTACGCCACCACAGGAAATTATCTTTTTTCATTTCGGACCATTTATATAAAGGGTTTCCCCAAAGCTGTCCGGTAGGGCTGAAATAATCCGGCGGAACACCAGCCATCGTTTCCAATCTCCCTTTATTATCAACAGTGAAAAGGTGTTTGTTCGCCCAAACATCAGAACTATCATATGCAACAAAGATAGGGAGGTCACCGATTATTTGAATCCCATTTTGGTTTGCATAATCTTTCACGATTTTCCATTGTGAAAAGAATTTATACTGTAAGAACTTATGGAAGCCGGCTTCATTGGATAATTTGTTTTTCCATTTATCAACGGCAGCATCAAGTCTGAAAGCAATTTCAGTTTCCCATTCAGTCCATTGAACTCCGCCGTGAGCATTTTTAACAGCCATGAAAAGGGAATAATCATTCAGCCACTCAATATTATTTTTACAGAATTCCTGATATTCCTTACTATTATGTTCTTCACTCATTTTAAAATTTTCGTAAGCAATTCTTAGAATTTTCATTTTCGTATTTATAAGAGGACCGAAATCAATTTCAGTCGGATCAAATACTTTTATCTCCTCCACATCACTTTCATTCAATAAATTATCTTCTAAAAGTTTTTCTAAACTGATCAAATATTGATTACCTGCAAAAGTTGAAAAACTTTGGTAAGGTGAATCTCCATACCCGGTTGGACCGAGTGGAAATATTTGCCATAGAGTTTGACCCGAATCTCTTAAAAATTCAATGAATTTCAAGGCTTCCGAGCCGAGTTCACCAATTCCATATTCACCTGGTAAAGATGTTGGATGCAGTAATATTCCGGCAGCTCTTTTGTATTCCATAAGTGACCTCAATAATTTTTGTTTTATCAAAAATAAATATAAAAATTTTTTTCGGTGAAAAATTTATTTTTTAGGTCTAAAACCAAGATAATTTAAATAAACCAATTGTATTATTTTAGAATACCCAAGTGATTAAATTGCTTTAAAAAAAATAATTTACTATTTTCAACCACAATAAATTTAGTTAGTTTGCACAACCGCGTAACTTCTTCTAAGTTGTTGTTTTATAATAAGTTAAAGCCAATTTCATTAAAATTGATAAAAATTGTTTAATTATGGAGTCCTGAATGAAAATTTCTAGATTATTTACTACCGCCGGTCAAGATCCTTTGGAATCGATCGAATTTGTTAAAAGAACCTCCGAAATCAAGAATCCTAACGGTTCGATTGTTTTTAAGTTGGATGATGTCGTTGTTCCGAAAAGATGGTCGCAAGTGGCAACCGATATTATTGCGCAGAAATATTTTAGAAAGGCGGGAGTTCCAAGATTATTAAAAAAGAATAATGAAAAAGGCATTCCAAAATGGCTGCAGTCATCTTCAGCAGACTTAGAAAGATTGGAAGAACTGCCCGAGAAAGATAGACATTCATCAGAAACAGATTCAAGACAAATTTTTCATCGCCTAGCCGGTACATGGACATACTGGGGCTTCAAAGCAAATTATTTTGATACTGAAGATGATGCAAAAACTTTTTATGATGAAATGGTTTATATGCTTGCCAATCAAATGGCAGCCCCGAACAGTCCGCAATGGTTTAATACGGGATTGAATTGGGCTTATGGAATTAATGGTCCATCACAAGGTCACTATTATGTTGATTTTAAAACCGGTAAGTTAACGCATTCAACTGATGCGTATACTCATCCGCAGCCGCATGCCTGTTTTATTCAATCTGTCAGTGATGATCTTGTGAACGAAGGCGGCATAATGGATCTCTTGACGCGAGAAGCTCGATTGTTCAAGTACGGCTCGGGAACAGGCACTAACTATTCTGATATTCGCGGAGCGAATGAACCGCTAAGCGGCGGAGGGAAATCTTCCGGCTTGATGTCATTTTTAAAAATCGGCGACAGATCTGCAGGAGCAATAAAATCCGGCGGCACTACAAGGCGTGCGGCAAAGATGGTAACTCTTGATGTTGACCACCCCGATATTGAAGAATTTGTAAACTGGAAAGTTGTTGAAGAACAAAAAGTTGCTGCATTAGTTTCGGGTTCTCAGTTATGTAACCTGCACCTTAATAATATAATGAGCGCTTGTTACAAAGAGCATCCTGAAAATGATAGATTTAACAAGCATGTTAATAAACATCTAAGAGTAGCAGTTCAGGAAGCGCGTAAAGCTCGAGTATCAGAAAATTATATTGAAAGAGTCATTCAATTAGCACAGATGGGATTTAAATCAATTGAATTTCCGGAGTATGATACCGATTGGAATTCCGAAGCCTATGCAACCGTATCAGGACAAAATTCTAATAACTCCATTCGAGTAACAAATAGTTTTATGTCCGCAGTTTTAAATGATAGTGAGTGGTACCTATACGGCAGAACGGAAAAGAAGAAAGCCGCAGCGGAAGAACGTGATCCTGAACCAATGAAAACAATTAAAGCCCGCGATCTGTGGGACGAGATCGGATTTGCAGCATGGTCTTCTGCCGATCCGGGAATTCAATTTCACACAACAATCAATGAATGGCATACTTCAAAGAACAGCGGTGAGATCAAAGCATCAAATCCTTGCAGTGAATACATGTTCCTCGATGATACAGCTTGTAATCTTGCATCATTGAATTTAGTTAAGTTTTATGATGATGAGAAACATGAATTCAAGATCAAAGATTTCCGACATGCTGCCGAATTATGGACTATAGTACTGGAGATCAGTGTTCTGATGGCTCAGTATCCAAGTAAGGAAGTTGCACAAAACAGTTATGATTTCAGAACTCTTGGGTTGGGTTATGCAAACCTGGGATCGCTGCTGATGAGACAGGGGATACCATACAACAGCAAGGAAGCCCAAGCGATTACCGGCGCTGTAACTGCAATTATGCACATGACCGCTTATACAACTTCAGCGAAAATGGCTAAAGAGCTTGGACCTTTTATTAAGTATGAAATGAATAAAGACAGCATGTTAAAAGTGATCCATAATCACAAGCGAGCAGCGTATAACGTTCCCCGTGAAGAGTATGAAGGATTGACGATCTATCCTCAGGGAATAAATCCGAAATATTGTCCATCTGATCTTCTTGAAGCAGCGCGTGAAGATGCTGACAAAGCTGTTGAACTCGGCAAAAAATTTGGATATCGTAATGCACAGGTAACCGTGTTAGCTCCAACCGGTACTATCGGACTGGTTATGGATTGTGATACTACGGGAATTGAACCGGATTTTGCATTGGTCAAATTTAAAAAACTTGCAGGTGGCGGCTACTTTAAGATCATCAATCAATCGGTTCCGCCGGCGCTAAAAAAATTGGGATACAATAGAGAACAAATAAAAGAAATTGAAAAGTTTGCACAAGGCGCCGGTACTTTAAAAGGGTGCCCTGTTATTAATCATGAATCACTTAAAGCTAAAGGATTTACGGATGAGACATTAACTAAGATCGAGTCGATACTTCCATCTGTTTTTGAGATAGGATTTGCTTTCAACAGGCATACACTTGGTGATGATTTCTGTAAGAACAAATTGAATCTTACTGAAAAGCAGCTGAACGATTTTGATTTCAGTATGCTTGAGTATCTAGGCTTCAGTAATGAAGAAATTTCTGCAGCTAATGATTTTGTATGCGGGACAATGACAATTGAGGGAGCCCCTTTCTTGAAACAGGAAGATTACCCGGTCTTTGATTGTGCAAATAAATGCGGAAAAAAAGG
>UOGD01000292.1_pt1 | contig 14941 bp, 12 predicted proteins | sample 1989731 | NCBI WGS metagenome assembly UOGD01 (sample SAMEA4712198, study PRJEB27164) | hydrothermal vent metagenome | biome: marine basaltic hydrothermal vent biome; feature: marine hydrothermal vent; material: mineral | place: Pacific Ocean | collected 2011-06-14/2011-07-23 | depth 1691 m | reverse complement strand
ATTGATGAATCACTTGAGCATTATATATCTCTTCATATCGATGATAATTCTAGTAATCTGCTTACAGAATTAAAATCGATTTTTGCTAAGATATCTAAAAAAAGCAGATTTGTTTTACTGATAGATGATATTGGAAATACAAGTCCGAGAATTCTTGAAACATTCACTGAACTATTCCCGATTTTACAAGCAAATAATATTAAGATTATTGTAACTCAGAATAATGATTCGGAAAAACTTTTTAGCCAGCTTGAAAATGAAATTGAGCTTTCCATAAATGCATTTAGCGAAGAAGAAGTTATTCAGCTGATTAATTCGAGTTATCAAGATGGTTTCCACAAAGATGAATTGAAGAAGCTTGTTTTATCATACGCAGATAGAAATCCGAAGAACATTGCAGATTTCATTTTCAATATGATAGTTTCAGGAGTTATTGACTATACCTATAAAGGTGTTAAGTTTAATCTTGATCCTGATTTGCTGGATAAGATGATAAAGTCACAGGACTTTATCTATGAAAAAATGTATAAAGATCTTTTGCAAAATGAATTAATAGTGCTGGAAATAATATCACTTTTCAAAGGAGAGATATCTGTAGAAATTATTTCAAAAATATTAGGGACTTCCAAAAAGGAAATTAACTCGATCATAACATCGTTACGGAGTAAGAATGTAATTAAAAGCGCTGCTAGAAATCTTGATCCTTTATTAACAAATGACGGATTTAAAAAATATATTTATCAAAACATTAAAGATAAAAAAGCGCTTCACTTCAAAACTGCTCAAGGGATCAAACAAAATTCAGTAGAGATCAACTCATTGGTTTTTGCCGAACAATTTGAATTGGCTGATAGATATGATTTAGCGAAAGAGGTCATTGACGAAGCAATTGAAAATCCATTGGTGAATGTATTCTCAAAATCATTAAAGGAATTATTAGAAAGAAAACTAAGTTATAAGTTAACCGTTGACGACGAAATTGAAACGTTGAAAAAATTGATTTCAGTTTTTGTGGATATTGGAGAATTTCTCCTTGCAGAAAGTCATCTTAAAAAGTTGGAGAAAATGAAACTTGATCAAAATTCTGCAATACAAAAAAATAAACTGCTTGGCATTACATTAATAAATTTAGGTGAATTAAGCAAAGGATTAAAAATTTTAAAAACAATTGCGAATAAAATTGAGAAAGAAAGGAACAATATCCTTTTTGAAATGGCAAGCGCTCATCTGGAACTTAATGAATTTAAAGAAACAGGAGAACTTTGTAACGAGATCATAAGCGCTGAAAAAAATGATCATGAATTACTTGGACGGGTTTATAATCTTATGGGACTTTCTGCTTTGTACAATAATTCGGAATTAAACGAGGTGATGGAATATTTCAACTCGGCTTCCCAAGAATACAACAAGATTAACAACCTTTTACGAATTGCCTCCATCGAAGTTAACATCGGAAATATTTCTTTCCTAATGGGTAATTTTTCAGAAGCCGAGAAGCATTGGAATAAGGCGCTGCAGATAAATCAATCAATTGGTAACGTTTCGCAGGAAGCGCAGATATTACTCAACTATGGCGTCTTTAATTATGAAAGGGCAAAATATGAAAAAGCGGTAGAACTTTATCAGCAAGCCGGTGCAATTTTTAAGGGGCTTGGCAATAAAAAAGACCTGGGTTTGGTGCTTACAAATCTTGGAGAAACTTATCTGGCAATTTGCGAATATCAATTTTCGTATGATTCATTAATTGAATCTCAAAAGATCTTCAAAAAAATTAAGAATGAAATTGAACTGACAGAATCGTTAATGCTATTGGCAAAACTTTTTTGGGTTATTGGAAATAGAACTCAGTTACATGATATAATTCAAAAAATAAATAAACTTAACATCAACAATGATGAAAATATATCTGTACAGTTTTCATTTATAAAAAGAATCAGCGGTTCAATTAGTAAGTTAGATAAAAATAATTATTCTGAACTCACTAAAGTGATAGAAGAATCAAAATCAATTAATCAAAAAAGAATTGCATTTGATATTCAGTTTATCATTATGAATTTATTATTAGATAATGGAATAATTGATGGCGTTCAAGAAGTACTGGAAGAAGAGGATCTTTTAGAGTTCTGTAAGAACAATTCACATTTCGATGCGAAGCGATTAATGATCATGTTTAAGTTATCAACTTTGAAAGATAAAAAAAATGATAATTTGGAAAAACCAATTGTTTACTTAAAAAGGGCTTTAAAGGCAATAGAATCACAAAGTATTACAGAAGATACTATCTCGATTTTGTACAACCTTGCTATGCATTATAAAGACAGAGGGAATATTTCTAAGACCGATGAGTATGCCGATTTATACTTTGCGATACTTGAATATGTTATTGATAATATTAAATCTAGAAAATTGAAGAACTCATACCTTGAAAATCCAAAAATAAAAAATTATTTATTTTCATATAAAAATTTGAAATATTGAATAAAAAATCCGATATTGAATTTGTAAATTCTATTTAGTAAAATTATACATGTAAATGTTACTGTAAAAAGATATGACTATATACAAAATGGTTGAAAATTTAATTAAAATATAGCCTTGTTTTTTTGGTATAAAATTTGTCTAAATAGAATTAAAATTTACTTTTCTAATAATTTTATAGGGGTTCACAATGAAAAAATTACTTGTTTTAGCAGTTGTGGCAGCATTATCATTTTGGGGATGTTCGGAAAATTCCAACATAACTGAGCCAACTGATTCACAATCTAATCAGTCATTTCTTAAAGTCAATACTGATAATGTTTCAGAATTAAGCGCTGAAGCTAAAGCAGCTCTGAAAACTGATGGTATGAGTACACTTAGTAAATCATTCTTTCCAAGTTCAGTAAGTGTAGATGTTGATGCTGAAGAAGGCGCTTCAATTCGTTTTATCCTTGCTAACAGCGGAACTTATTCTCTTGGAAAATTAAGTATTGCAGGTGGTGCTTTCGCTGAAGATGCAACCGTTGGTATTGCAACAGTTGGTGGAGAAGCAGCACTTGATTTTACTCCTAATGTACAGTTTGCAACTCCTGCTGAATTAACAGTTGGTTTTATTGGAGTTGATATTCATGCGGGTGATGATGTTCATTTTGTTTACATGGTTGGTGACCAAGAAGTTGAAGTAGCAAACAGCGGAATCTATGTTGGTAATGGCTGGGTAGTTGTTGTGAAAGCACAATTAGGTCATTTCTCAAGATTTGGTTTTACAAAATAAAAATTATTTTTACTCCTCTCATATAAGCATCTTCTCTCTTATTGAATGTTGATGAAAGCTCCCTTGAAAAAGGGAGCTTTTTTTTTTATTCTCCATATAATTTAATATCAAAATTAAAGTACTTGTAATAATTACAATGATTAGGTCCGTTGGAATAAAACTTTATTCTATACTCTAAAAACAAACAATTTGTTTGGTACAAATATTGTAAATACAATTCTGAATTGCATTTATAAGTAACTACATAGGTTCTGAGTATTATGACCAAATTAGTTGTAATATTCAGTGCAGTCATTATTTTGTTTGGCTGTGCTGATGATCAGGGTATCGTCCAGTTTTCTAAGGTGAAAACCCAGCAAACTTTCTTAGCTGCAAAATCGGCTGTTACTCACTTTCTTGGAACTGAAAGGATTATTGAAGGTGAGCTTGGTGGGGAAATTAACTTTGATCTTAAGGATTCCGAATTCGGAGTAAAAGGTAATTTGGAGTTCCCCGAGTTCTCTTTTGTTGGTCAAGAACAAGTTGCTATTACAATTCCAAATACAGAAGATGGTGCTGCTATTCTCGATCTCACTCCATCAGAAGTAAAATTAGAAAAACCGATTTATTTATCAGTAAGGTTCACAGGGCTGAAGATTGTAGCGGGCGATATGATCAATTTCAGTTTTGTCGACGAGAAAGGCGAAGTGAATGATATTGAGTATGGCAGACTAATAATTGACTATGATGCGGGATGGGCCTTAGTAATTGATGCAAAAGTATATCAATTTGCTAGATATGGGTTTACTTGCAAGACAACAAAGTAATAGAAATGAATAAGATAAAACCTGAATATAAAAATATTACTGAATATCTCGAAGTGCTTGAAAAGTATATCGGTGCCGAAAAATCAAAAGAGGTGCTGGATAAGATCGGTTCGGGTTTTTTCACAAAAAATAGATCAAGTTCTGTTACAGATAATAATTATCCTGAAAGTTATAGATTACGCAGTTTTATTGATAGGGTTATAACATATACTGAAAATAATATTTCCCCAAAGAAGCACATAAATTTACTGCTTGACCTTTCGTATTTAACACTTGGACACGGTGAATTGTTTTTAGCTTCGGACATCTTGAGTCAGATACTTTTCAGAACTATCAAGTATAAAAATTTACAGAATGAAAAAGCATATGCGTTTTTAGGAATGGGTGAGATAAGCAGTATGCAGGCTAAATGGGATGAAAGTTTCGGGTATATTAATAAAGCGAAAAAAATTTTTGAGGAAACTAATAATTACAAAGGACTTTCAGCTTGCGATAATTTCTTAGGAACATTTTATGCGGAACGAGGAATTATTCCGAAAGCTAAAAAGCACTTTGAAAAAGGAATTGAGAGATTAAAAGGCAAACGAGCTAGTAATTTATTGGCGAATATATTAGTTAATCTTGGGATCCTTAATCATATGATAGGCGATATTGAAGAAGCTAAAAGCAACTATGAAAATGCATTAGTAAAATATGTTAAGAGTAATGACTCAAAAAGAATTGCTCAAACAAGACATAACTTAGGAATGCTTTACTTTAAAGAAGGGAATATTGAAAGCGCGCTTGACCAATTCGATAAAAGTATTTTGGTATCGCAAGAAGATCAGAATTATTTAACATTATCAATTTCATTTTTGAGTAAAGCTCACATTTATACAGAGATGAATGAAATTGATTTTGCTGTTGAGTTTATAGAAAAAGCGATGGAACTTAGCCACCACTTAAACGACAGATTAACGATAGCCGATATTTATAAGGTGCGTGGAATAATAGAAAAAAAGAAAAAAGATTATGATTTGGCTGAAAACTTTTTACAGACTAGCTTAAGAATAAATTCTGAACTTGGTAATAAATTGAACTATGCTGAAACTTCCTTTGAGTTGGGCAAGTTATATGAAGAACTTGATCAGAAGAACAGTGCAAAAAAAGCATTTGAGAGCGCCTTAAAATATTACAACAGGATTAATGCTGTGATAGAAATCAAAAAAATTAAATCATTTATCACAAAACTAAATTAAATATTTACTAAATTTAGATCACGTAAAAAAAACACTGTAAATACAATAATTGACTTATCGACTAAATTATGACCATAATTTTATGAAGTACCAGGAACTAAAAAAATTTGTTGAAGAACAAAAAAAGCAAATCCAAAATCCCCTAGATATTCATAGATCAGAACATCTAAAAATAATTTTAGATATTGTTAACAGCATAAATAAGTCACTAATTCTTGACGAAGTTTTAGCCCTGGTACTTGAACAGGCTATTTCTTTTACGGAATCCGACAGAGGATTTATAGTATTAAAAAACGATAAGGGTGACCTAGAATTTAAGCTTGGATTGGATTCTGATGGGCATAAACTTACTATCGAAGACTTTAGCATAAGTAAAACTGTAGTGGATGAAGTTTTTATAACTGGTGAATCAAGGTTTATAGAGTCAGCACAGAGTGATGATGATCATAAGAAAAGAAAAAGTATTTTTAACTTAGATCTTCAAACAATACTCTGTTCACCATTATCAACGTCAACTGAAAAAATCGGTGTAATATATGTCGATTCAAAACATCTGCATAAAATCAAAGTAAAGGAAATAACCGATACTTTCGAGATATTAGCTGGGCAGGCTGCAATGGCAATCCGTAATGCCCAACTATTTAAGGGGCAGTTAGAAGCTAATCGAGCGCTCGAAGAATCGAATAAAGAGTTAATAGTAGCTAAGGAAGAAGCTGAGAAATCTGATAGACTGAAATCTGAATTCCTCGCTCAGATGTCACATGAAATTAGAACTCCTATTCATATACTGATGAGTTATTCCAATTTAATTCGTGATGAAATTGAAGAAAACGTTGATGATGATCTAAAATCCAATTTCAATGCGATTGAGGATGCCGGTAAAAGAATAATTAGAACTACCGATCTGATCTTGAACATGTCAGAAATTGCGACAGGCACTTATGAATATAATGAAGAAGATTTTGACCTATTTGATAATGTGCTTAAATCAATTTACGAGGAATTCAAAATGTTGGCGAGTGATAAAAAATTAGAACTGAACTTAATAAAAGAAACTGATGATACAAGCATTACCGCCGATAAATATTCCACCTATCAAATATTCACCAACCTAGTTGATAATGCCGTCAAATATACTGAGAAAGGGAAAATTGATGTTATCATTTATAAAAATGATGACGGTAAAGTATCAGTAACTGTAGCAGATACTGGAATTGGCATAGCCGGGGAATACATCCCTAATTTATTCAAACCATTTATGCAGGAAGAACAAGGTTATTCAAGACGTTTCGAAGGTAATGGATTAGGATTGGCACTTGTAAAAAATTATTGCGATCTTAATCAAGCAGCAATTAGTGTTGAATCTGAAAAGAAAGTTGGAAGCAGATTTACAGTTAACTTCAAATAATTAAATCTTAAGATTCTCGACATTTATCTTGCTAATAAGTTCAGTCTGGTCTTTTTCGCACTCATGATTTGGATCACTATGATGAGATGAAGAACAATGACCACCGCCGCAGCAGCTTTCTTCACGCTGTTTATATTTACTGAAGTGAAGAGATAAAAGCATCAAACCAATTGCTATAAGGAAAAATAAAGAAACCACTAAAAACTGTAACATCTATAAACCTTTGTCATTTAGTTCTGTACAATAAATTTCTTAAAATTATCTGTGTAATTTACAACAAATTCCCCATTATTTCTAACTATAAAATAAACAGGCAGCTTATTATTCAATGCAAACTGATAACCTTTTATATCACCCATTACATCCATTGCAGTTGCAAGTCCGTCTGCAACCAAACAAGTTTCCGCTATTACAGTAATTGATGCTAACTTGTGAGTAATAGGTCTTCCGGTTGTAGGATCAATTGTATGTGAATATCTAACACCGTCTTCTTCAAAGTAATTCCAATAGTCTCCTGAAGTTGCCATGGCAGAATTATCGAGGGTAATTATCTCTTGTACGGTTGAATTATTATCAGGCTTGGCAATTCCGATACGCCATTTTTCATTTGATGATTTCCCCCCTTTTGCCCTTAGTTCGCCACCGATCTCAACGAGGTAATTACTAATTCCAAGTGAGGTTAAGTATTCAGAAACTTTATCAACTCCGAAACCCTTTGCTGTCGACGACAGATCACAGTATACTCCCGGTAATTTCTTTTTGACTCTAGGAGGATCAAGAGTAACAGTAACATTGTGCCAGCCGACCGTTTTAAGAGCATTATTAATTTCAGAATCTGATGGAACAGCAGTAGGTTTGTTGCCTGGACCGAATCCCCAAAGATTCACTACTGGTCCAACTGTAATATCCAAAGCTCCGCCGGATAATTTGCTTATCTCAAGTGACTTTTTGAGGACAAATGCAAGATCATAAGAAATGGGAAACCACGATGTATCTCTTAAGCTATTGAATTTTGACAGTTCCGAATTCGGCAAGTAAGTTGACATCTGTGCATTCACTGTCTTTAAAATACTACTAATCTCAGATCTTATTTCTGCCACATCCTTCGAGGAATTGTCAAGATACTTTACAGAATATGTGGTACCCATAGTTGTACCGGATATCGCAACCAATTTGTTGTCGATTTTATCACTGCATGAGATTACTGTAAATAAAACCAGATATGTGATTAAATTTTTTTTCATAACAAAAGTATAATAAAAAAGGGAGATCAGAAGTAATCTCCCTTATAGAAAATCTATCCTCCGAAATCATCGAGCATGATATTCTCGTGTTCTACACCAAGATTCTCCAGCATATTAATAACAGCTGCATTCATCATTGGAGGACCGCACATATAGTACTCGCAGTCTTCCGGAGCATGATGATCCTTTAGATAATTTTCATAAAGAACCTCATGTATAAAGCCAGTGTAGCCAGTCCAATTATCTTCGGGCAGTGGTTCTGAAAGCGCTAAGTGCCAAGTAAAGTTTTCATTTTCTTCAGCTAATTTATCGAACTCTTCGTTATAGAAAGATTCTCTGAGACTTCGTGCACCATACCAGAAAGAAACTTTGCGTTTTGTATGCAGTCGTTTGAATTGATCGAATATATGCGATCTCATTGGAGCCATGCCGGCACCGCCGCCGATGAATACCATTTCTGCATCAGTATCCTTAGCAAAAAACTCACCGTAAGGTCCTGAGATCGTCACCTTGTCTCCGGGTTTTAAATTAAAGATATAAGAGGACATTTGTCCTGGGGGTACATCGGGCATTCTCGGCGGGGGAGAAGCAATCCTAACATTAAGCATAATGATCCCTTTCTCCGATGGGTAATTAGCCATCGAGTAAGCTCTCTGAATATGCTCATCAACTTTTGAAACATAACGCCAGAGATCGAATTTATCCCAATCACCTTTATATTCATCTTCAATTATAAAATCGGAATATTTCACTGTATGCGGTGGAGCCTCAATCTGGATGTATCCGCCAGCTCTAAAATCCACTGATTCACCTTCGGGTAAATCTAAGATCAATTCTTTTATAAAAGTTGCGACATTCCTGTTAGAGCGGACAGTACAATCCCATTTTTGAATATCGAATACTTCCGGTGCAACTTGAATCTTCATATCGCCTTTTACCGGTACTTGACAGGAGAGTCTGTAATGCTCTTTGATCTGACCACGAGAAAGTTTTGAAGTTTCAGTTGGTAAAACATCACCGCCACCTTCAAGTACAATACATTTACACTCACCGCAAGTACCGCCGCCGCCGCATGCAGAAGGCAAAAATATTTTTTGTTCAGCTAGAGCATTAAGTAATTTCCCTCCGACTGATACGGTAACTGACTTTTCTTCATCGTCATTGATAATGATTTTTGCAGAACCGGATGCCACTAATTTAGATTTAGCTAATAGAATTAGAAGCACCAATGCAATTACAATGATGATGAACATTAAAACGCCAAAAAGAACTAAGCTTATTCCACTCATTAAGACTTCCTTATAATTGTATGCCGGAAAATAACATAAATGCTATTGCCATAAGTCCAGCTATAATAAAAGTAATCCCTAAACCTCTTAAGCCGGCTGGTACATTACTATATCTCATTTTTTCTCTTATCCCTGCCAGTGCTATAATGGCAAGCGCCCATCCCATACCTGAACCGAACCCATAAACAACACTTTCCGCTAAGTTGTAATCTCTTTCTACCATGAATAACGAACCACCGAGAATCGCACAGTTAACTGTTATTAGAGGTAGAAATATACCAAGTGAATTGTAAAGGGAAGGGACATATTTATCTAAAGTCATTTCAAGAATTTGAACTATAGCAGCAATAACTCCAATATAAGTGATAAGACCAAGAAAAGTTAGGTCAACTGACTCAAGTCCAGCCCAGGATAACGCTCCTTCTCTAAGAACGTGCTGGTAAATTAAATTGTTTGCAGGAACTGTGATCGCTTGGACGAAAACAACAGCAATTCCTAGACCGATAGCCGTATCTACTTTTTTGGATACTGCCATGAACGTACACATTCCGAGAAAGAATGCCAACGCCATATTTTCTATAAAAATTGATTTTACAAACAGGCTTAAATAATGTTCTAACATATCAATCCTCCTCTACCTGTTCTGGGTGAAAAGTTCTTAAAACCCAAATGAATATCCCGATAATGAAGAATGCGCTTGGCGCTAAAAGAAATAAGCCATTTCCCATATACCAGCCTCCGTCATTAGTAAGAGGAAGGATGGTAAAACCAAACAATTTTCCAGAGCCAAACAGTTCTCGAATAAATCCGACAGCCAAGAGAATAACGGTATATCCTAATCCATTGCCTATACCATCGAGAAAACTTTCCCACGGCGGATTCTTCAATGCGTATGCTTCCGCTCTGCCCATTACAATACAATTTGTTATTATCAATCCTACATAAACAGAAAGTTGCTTACTTATATCGTATAGGAAGGCTTTAATTACTTGATCGGCTATAATAACCAATGATGCAATTATTGTCATCTCGACTAAAATTCTTATACTTCCGGGAACATGATTCCTAATAAGACTAACAAATAAATTCGAGAATGCAACGACTACGAGCACTGCAAGTGACATTACTGCAGCCGTCTCTAACTTTGTAGTAACAGCAAGCGCAGAGCAAATTCCTAAAATTTGTAATGCAATAGGATTATTCTTAAAAATCGGGTCAAATAAAATCTCTTTATATTTAGACATTTTTGTTTTCTCCTTTCAATTTATCGATGAAAGGTTTATATCCTTGTTCACCTAACCAGAATCTAACTAAATGACTTACTCCTCTTGTAGTGAGTGTGGCTCCTGATAAGCCGTCAACTTTATATTTGGCATCGGGAGAAGAAGCATCAACAACACCCTTAATAACTTCTATTCTCAATTTCCCGTTTTCGTCATATATTTTTTTATTGATCCATAAATGCTTCCATTTAGGATTATCAACCTCGCCTCCTAATCCAGGAGTTTCGCCGTGCTGGTAAAATGTAAACCCTTTTACGGTATTTAAATCTTTATCCAACGCTATAAATCCATAGAGAGTTGACCATAACCCTTTCCCGAAGATAGGAAGAATATATTTTACTACTTTATCATCTTTCATCACTCTGTAGACTGCCATGGCTTTGGGTTGTCTTTTAATCCCGGCAATATCTTTATCCGCGGGTATATCTTCACCCCATTTAGAACTTGACTGAAGCACTTGCACATTAAATTTTTCAAGATTCAACTCATCGTCGTATTCAGATTTGGGAATAACGTCACCCGTAGCCAGATCAATGATTTCAGGAGAGATATTTTCTTTAAAAGTTTTGTTCAGATCTTCTCCCTCTTTATAAAGATCACCCGCTATTAAAATATTTTTCAAGAGGTCTAATCTCTGATTCTCCTCCTGCAGGGGTTTTAGTCCAACTGCTGCAGATGAGACTAAAATGGAAGCTACAAAACATACAGCAAGTGCAACTTGAAGTGTTTTCTTTATACTATCATTGGACATTTCTTGCAAGCCTCCTCTTGATATTAGACTTAATCACAAATCGATCAATGATCGGGGCAAAGACATTCATGAAAAGAATTGCCAGCATCATTCCCTCGGGAAATGCCGGATTAACAACTCTTACCAACACAACTAAAATCCCGATAAAGAAACCGTAATAATATTTTCCCTGTTCAGTAATAGTTGCTGTGACCGGGTCAGTTGCCATAAATACAGTGCCGAATGCAAAACCGCCGAGGACCAAATGCCAAATTGGTGTAACAGCGAACATCGGATTGGTAGAACTTCCCATCCAATTAAAAGATAAGGACATTACAACCATTCCTACTAAAACACTCAGCATAATCCGCCATGATCCGATACCGGTTACTATTAAAATCAAAGCGCCAATCAAAATCGCCAACGTTGAAGTTTCGCCCATCGAACCAGGTATCAGCCCGATGAAAGCATCCCACCATGAGTATGATAAATGCATCGCAGTATCAGCTAACTGAGCTAATGGTGTTGCCTGACTTAAACCGTCAACGGCAATCCAAACTTTATCGCCCGATATCTGAGCCGGATATGCAAAGAATAAGAAAGCACGTCCGGTCAATGCAGGGTTTAGAATATTCATCCCAACACCGCCGAAAACTTCTTTTCCTATTACAACACCAAATGAAACACCAAGTGCAACTTGCCAATAGGGAATATCCGGTGGAAGGATCAGTGGGAAAAGCATACTTGTAACAAAAAAACCTTCGTTGATCTCATGTTTTCGTATAATTGCAAAAAGTACTTCCCAAAGTCCACCAACAGCTACTGTGACCAGATAAATCGGGAAAAAATACAAAGCGCCTAATACAATATTAGATAATATGGAAGAAGCATCAAAACTGAGCCCCATCCAAATGAAGAATTGCTGCTGCCAGCTCGAAGGTTCATAATTGCTCAAACCTGAGATAGCAAGATTAGCTTGATAACCCGTATTATATAAAGCCATTATGATTGTCGGGATCAAAGCATAAATAACCATCAACATCATTCTTTTCAAGTCTAAGCCGTCTCTTACATGTGATGCTTTATGAGTAACTTCTCCCGATGTGTATAAAAATGTGTCGACTGCCTCATAAAGAGGGAAAAGTCGCTCTAATTTTCCTCCCTCTTTAAAGTGTTTCTCTTGATTATCTAAAAAGTTTCTGAGGAATTTCACTAATTAACCTTCCTTCTCTATTTTTATTAAATTTCTTCTTAAGTTTTCCCCATGATCAATTTTTGAAGGGCATACAAAAGTACATAATGCCAAATCTTCTTCATCCAATTCAAGACAGCCTAACTGCTCGGCTTCCTCAATGTCGAAAACGGCAATAGCACGTAACAGATAGTTGATAGTGATATCCAGAGGCATTACTTTTTCGTAACTGCCAATCGGTACAATGGCACGATGCCCGCCGTTCAGCGCTGAAGTAAAATTGAATTTTTTGCTGGGAAGAATAGAAGAGAGCATTACGGATTTGATGGAAAACTTATTAGGACTTGGATTTACCCATCCGAAAAGTTCACGTTTTGTGTCTTCTTCAATAACAGAAACTTGCTGATGAAACCGGCCTAAATATGATAACATTCCGGAAGCTTTGAATCCGCTTAATACCGAGCCGGAGATCACACGATTCGGACCGTTTTTTAATTCTCCTTGTGTCAATTCATTTAGATCGGCTCCGATATGAGTCTTGATCAATGATGGATTTTTAACCTGCGGTCCACCCAGAGCAATAATTCTTTCGGTGTAAATTTTTCCGTGAGTAAATAAATAGCCGATCGCTGCAACGTCTTGTGCATTGACATACCATACATTTTTTTTAGAACTGACTGGATCGAGAAAATGGATATGAGTACCAGCCAAACCTGAAGGATGCGGTCCTTCAAATTCTTCCACCGAAATATTATCCGCACTTATTGTTGGAATATTTGCCCCGGGTTCTTTGCAAAGGAAAACTTTTGTATTTGTTAATTTGCTTAGAATTGTTAACCCATTCTTAAAATTGTTCTTGTTTCCTTCCAATATTTTTTCTACAGAAGGGGCAAGGGGATTAGTATCCATTGCCGTAACAAAAATTGAATTCGGTAGAGTTCCCGGGTCTGCAACTTTGGAAAAAGGTCTGACTCGAATGGAAGTCCATAATCCGGATTCAACCAGATTGGTTTTGATATTATCTATTGAGAGATTCTGTAGGTCGCTTTCCCGATAAGATTTGAAAGTTACTTCTTCATTCCCTGCTGTTTCAATCACAATTGATTTGAATGCTCGTTTCTCACCACGATTGATCTCAATTACTTTACCAGATGCAGGTGAAGTATACTTTACTCCTGCTGTTTTTTTACAAGTGAAAATAACTTGACCAAGTTTTACATTATCACCGACTGATACAAGCATGGTCGGTTTCATACCAGGATAATCATCGCCCAGCAGTGCAACTTTTTTGGTTTTAATATTTTTTGTTATATTCTGAGTGGGTGAGCCTGTTATCGGTAGGTCTAGTCCCTTCTTAATCTTAAATTTACTCATGAAAGATCATTTTTAATTTTTGAAAGTACAAAGATACAAAGTAAGAACAATTAAAAAAAGATATTAATCTATATTAAAGAAATAATTGTTTCATTCTATAAAATAATAAATAAGTTATAGCTAAGTATAGTATAAATTGTCCAATTTCAAAGAATATTTACTAAATATACATGTAAAATAATTTATGTTTTTTGAATATATATCCGAATTAAGTTAGGATATATATAATCAAACTCTTTAATATTAAGGAAAAATTGTATTTTACTTGCATTTTTCAAAAACTATTTTATTTTAGTACAACATTATTTATAACTACATGATAAGTATTCTGATCAACATATCTGATATCAAACCTATCAGATTTAAATGAATAAAATTAAAAAGAAATAATTGATTTGTAGTTTGACAGTACTAAATTAAAAATAAGATAAAGATTAAATGAATAGTGATTTTATTATTCCGCCTAAACAAGGTTTATACGAACCGATTACAGAACACGATAGCTGCGGCGTTGGATTTGTTGTTGATATTAAGGGAAATTCTTCCCACCAGATTGTAAGGGATGGAATACAGGTTCTTGAAAATATGGAGCATCGAGGCGCTACAGGGTTTGATGCCGAAACAGGTGACGGCGCAGGAATAATGGTTCAGATACCTGACCAGTTCTTAAGAGATAGATGTGAAAAGATAGATATTGAACTTCCCGAACCTGGCAATTATGCTGTTGGTTTGGTTTTTCTTCCTAAACTTGTTGAAGATAAGCACAGAATTGAGGGAATGTTTGAACGTACTGTTAATGAAGAGGGACAGAAATTTTTAGGATGGCGAGATGTTCCTCACTACAGTGATGTGCTTGGTCAAACTGCTCGTTCTGCCGAACCCGAATTAAAACAGATATTTATTGCCAGAGGTAAGAATACAACACCAAAAGATTTTGAGAAAAAGCTATACGCTATTCGAAAAAAAGTATGGCTTAAAATTTCAAAATCGGATATTCAGCAGAAACATTACTTTTATATTTGCAGTCTTTCTCCTAATGTAATAGTCTACAAGGGACAACTTAGAGCAATTCAGTTAAGCACTTATTTTCCTGATCTATCCGATCTGGAGTTTAAGTCGGCACT
>UOGD01000116.1_pt1 | contig 14949 bp, 14 predicted proteins | sample 1989731 | NCBI WGS metagenome assembly UOGD01 (sample SAMEA4712198, study PRJEB27164) | hydrothermal vent metagenome | biome: marine basaltic hydrothermal vent biome; feature: marine hydrothermal vent; material: mineral | place: Pacific Ocean | collected 2011-06-14/2011-07-23 | depth 1691 m | reverse complement strand
AATCAAATGGAATTTGAATCAATGTTTAGAACCGAGCAAGATTGTGTTGACTATATAAAATCAATCAGGTGGGCAAATGGTTTTGAATGTTCATCGAATTGCTTCATTATTAAAAAGATGGTTGATAGGTACACATCAAAGCTATTTAAATAAAAACAAGCTGGGATATTATCTTGATGAATATGTCTTTAGATATAATAGACGAACATCTACAAGCAGTGGGCTACTATTTTTAAGATTAATTGAACAGGTAGTAATAACTATGCCCTTATCATATAAAGAAATTATTAATCAGAATCACGGGTGATGATTATATACCCCATATAATTAAATATTCTAAAAACATTACTTACGTTTTTGGTGTTGACTTTTAACGGAATAACTTAATCTTGCCCTTAATCTGCTGTTTTTAGAGTAAGATTATGATTATAAATTAAGAGTAAAACTAGGCGGAATTTAACCCATCATTTCTCGACTCCGCTCGAAATGATTTTGCTTTTCTTACAAGATTAAATTGTCACCATATTGACGATACAGTGAAGGGATTACATCGGCAATTAAAATGTAATTCCGGATAGTTTACGAAAGCAAACTAATTCGGAATATCATGGTTTATAAAAATTTAATCTGTGTGCTATTTACTATAGACAAACTCTACAAATGAGATTTTGAGTTAATTCCGCTATGCAATTTCCCTTAGTTTTGTTAAATACTGTTCTTGTATTTTAATTGACGGAATTTCTTCATGCGTATTTTTGTATTCAAATGGAATTTGCATCAATGAGAATAATTCATCAAGCGCATCAAACATGTTAATTAAAGGAAATTCTGAATCACGGAGATAATGGGTCAATCTTAAGGTTTTAAATCCATCGAACCAAAGCTGCTTTTGTTTATTGATTTGCTTAAGTGATCGTGTGTTATTAAGGATCTTATTCCAATTCTCTTCAAATTTATTATCAATCAAAAAATATAATAATGTTTTGCTAATGTTCTTTGCATTATTTAAGTAATTTACGGCTGAAAGGATTTCGTCAGAATAAAAAACCTCATTCCATTTTTTTAAAATCGTAAATGATTCCGGGGCATAGAGCAAATACTCATTTTGTACTTTTTCAAGAAACCGTGTAACTCTTTTCCCCGTACCAAAAGGAACGCGCCACGAACCGCGGCTGGAAGGATAAACGGTTGTTTCGTTAATTCTTTTTATTTCTGTGATCTTTGAAAGTTTCTCCATAAAATAAAAATCTTCGGCGGCTTTTCGTTTATTCATACCTTGGATTTTCAGATAACTTTCAACATCACACACCATGGTCGAGCCGATTGAGTGATAGGCATAGGGAGATTTAGCATAATTCAGCGCAAGCACATAGTAGCGAAGAAAAATTTCATAGTTGATGATCGCTTTGTAATTTTCTTCATCATCTGTTTTATCGTGAGCAAAATTAACATAACCGGCATGAATGTTATGATTGTCGAAAGTATGTCTGATGGTTAAAATATAATTTCGAGATACAGTGCAATCAGCATCAAGACAAATAAGAATGTTCTTTTCGGAAGATCCATAATCGAAAAGCTTGAGCGCTTCATCCATCCCGATTTTACGGGCTAATCCAACACCCCCTTCTTTATCATCCAATTCAAAATCTTCTGATGCGGCATCAATGAATGCTATTTGCAAGTCGGAATTTATTATCATCCGGGAAAGTTCATCTTCGTTTTTTTTCTTGTCAATAATGTTCTTTAAATATTCAATTGTTTTAATGTTGTTTTGTTTTATATCAGCATCAGAACTCACAATATGGTTAATAACAAAAAGGATGAGTGTTGACGGGAAAATCTCTTTTTCATTTTGGATCAATGAAGACAAAAGAGTTTTGATGTTTTCAAGTTCATCAATTGCAGGGATTACAATTATACTTTTGTACTTCCCGTTACTTCCATAAATTTTCCATTTATCGTAGGCATATTTTTTCAAATACTTAACAATACTATTTGGTAATTGATTATCCATGTAAGATTTAAGAATCTGCATCTAAAAAATTTTCCACCAGGGAATAAGCTTCATCCTCATTCTCCTTTTCAATCCAATGGATAACTATCCCTTCTCTTTCCATTTTTCTGAACCAAGTCATCTGTCTTTTAGCAAATTTATGGATTGCGCCATTCAATTTTTGGTACATGTCATTATAATTCAGTTCACCTTTTAAGTATCTGCCTATAAATTTATACTCAAGTCCGAAAAAGTCCAGTTTCTCGTGGGTGATACCACTTCTAATCAAATCCTCAACTTCTTCAATCATTCCATTCTGCAAGCGCTGCTTTAATCTTTTTGTAATGTTCTCTTTCACCTTTTCTCGGTTGTCTTTTAACCCGATTACTAGAGTAGAGAAATCAAGATCTTCATCTTTGACTGTCAATTCTTTCTGCTCGGCGATCATGATCGCTTTGATCATTCTTGCTTTCTCAATCAAGTCGGTTGTGTTATGAGCATTCGGTATCTTTTCAATTACAATTGCTCTTAATTTTTCAATAGATAACTGTTCTAATTCTTTATGTCGTACAGTGTCGAATTCAACTTCTGACATTTTGTAGTTTTTCAAAACAGAGTGAATATACAAACCGGTTCCGCCGACTAAAAGGGGAACATGATTTTTAAAAGTGATCTTCTCGAAGGCATCTTTAAAAAGTTTCCTGAAGTGAAAAAGGTCAAATTCTTCTGTTGGCTCAATAATATCTATCAAGTGATAAGGAATTTCTCGGTCGCCGATTTTATAATCATTAAGATCTTTTCCTGTCCCGATATCCATGTGTTTATAAACTTGACGGGAATCGGCGGAGATAATTTCACCGTTGAATTTGTCGGCTAATCTAACAGCAAACCTGGTTTTCCCAACGGCAGTGGGACCAAGAATTACGATTAGTTTTTCTTTCATATAATAAGAAGTAGTTCTATCTTTTATTTGATGATCGGAAGAGTAACAATAACGGAAGTTCCTATACCGATATAACTGTTAACTTTTATTGTGCCGCCATGTTCCTCAATGATCTTTTTAGTAACGGTCAGTCCTAATCCGGGACCATTCTTTTTGCCGTAGGACATAAACGGTTCAAATATCTTATCCCACAAGCTTTCGGGAATACCGGAACCTTTATCATTGAAAATTATCATTACATTATTCTCATCAATTTTTGTCTTTAGCTGTATCACCCCGCCGTGCGGCATTGCTTCACATGCATTCTTAATTATGTGTTTGAAGGACTGGTAGAAATCTTTAAGGTTAAGATTAACAAGAACATCTTTCGCGTATTCTTTTTCTATCTTACAGCTCATCGAACGAACATAGGAATCAATTCTTCCGGAGAGATCGTCAAGAGTTTCATTCAAGTTGACGTATGTACTTTTAACTAGCGCTGGTTCTGCCGAGTAATTTGAGGTAGCTTGAATTAGATCGGTAATATTGTTCAGCTCATCCAGAAGCATATCAACAATTTGCGAAATATCCGTATCCATCTCCTTGCTGTGTAAATGTTCCGCATATCTTTTGCTGATCAGGATTGGCTTTTTAATATCCTCTATTAAGAAATTAGCCATCTTCCCTAATGAGGAAACTCTTTCGGTTTTCAGAAGTTGTTCAACCAGATCGGCATTCTGTAGAGCTAAAGCAACATGAGTGGATATCAGATCGAGTAGTTCTACATCAAGATCAGAAAAAGCACCGTTCTTGCTGTTCAGTAATTGAATTACACTGATAACTTCTCCCTCTTTATTTTTGACAGGATAACAAAGCACACTCTTCGTTTGGTATCCGCTGAGATTATCGTAGCTCATATCGAATCTTTCATCCGAGTAGGCATCTTCAATATTGATAGTTTCTCCATATTTTGCAACCCATCCGGCTAAACCATCACCGATTTTCAAGCGAATTTCTTTCGGTGTATTACCGACAGCAATTTTAGACCATAACTGGTTTTTATTTTTTTCAACAAGGTATAATGTTCCTCTATCAGCTCCTGCTAAATCAACTGACACATCAGTTATGTTTTGGAGCAGGTCATCTAAGTTAATATTTGAATTTACGAGGTGTGCAGCTTCATTAATTCTTTCCAGCTGTTCTATTCTCATATTGAGTCCCTCTGCATTTAAATTTTCTTGGTCATTTCTCAAATTTTCTGATTTGTCTATATCATCATTAACGGCAGACGAAGTTTTTACCTCCTCTTTCGGCGCTTCTTCTGTGGATATTGAAGTTTCAGGCTGTTCAGTTACGTCAGCAGAATTATCAGCGCTTAGCGAAAGTTGGGTATTATATATGTTAGAGTAGATCTGCTCATTCTGCTTACCTAAAAATTCCACCTCTTTTTTTGTTAACTCTAAAATGTATGAATTTCTCAAAGCAACTACTGTAGTGTTAGAAGAATCATCTTCGTTAAGGAATTTCTCTTGTCCGAAGAAATCATTTTCACGAAATATTAAAGATTCTGATTTATTATCGCGTTTTCTGATAACATTGATCTCACCCCACATTACCAGAAACAAAGATGAGACGATCTCTCCCTCACGGAAAAGAATTTCACCTTGGTTTATTGCAATAAAATTTCCTTTGATATCGTCAATGATCAAACTATCAGTATCAGTTTTATTGAATAATTTATTCTGTCTTAATGTCTGAAAAAGTACTCTTTCCATTTTTTGTAATGTGTGATTATAATAGAACTTAAATTTAAAACAAAAAAGTGAGATTCAAAAGTATGAAATCAACAATTAAGATAATAGAAAAAGTATTTGGAGTTAGTAATTATTTGTTTTAAGTGACAATAATTTATAAAATTTCTGTTTTTTTGCAAAATCATTTTAATTGATATTTTTGTTATTTTAATATAAAGTCAATATATTCTTTGTTAAAGAATAAATAATTCAAGCAATATCAGAGAAAGATTGTTATAAATTTTTATTTTTAATGCAAAGGGCAAGTGCACCATTTTTACCCTTTTGGCTCTTTCAGGAATAAGTAATTTTTACTTAATTAAATATAAATTAATTTTATTTTTTTTGAGGTAACTGAATGAAGATTATTTTTACCGTTTTAATATTTTTAATCTTTGCTAGTCAAAACATTTTCAGCCAATCTTTATATTCCACTAAGTTGGATTCTCTTATAGCTTCCGATACCGGATATGTTCCCGATCAGGCTTTAGTGAAAAAAATGAATCCGAGAAAACCTTTATGGCTTCCAATTGTTGAGGGCATCGGATTAAATTTGGCTCTTGGTGCTTTTAATTCATATGTGATGAATTCTGAATTCGCTAAAATCAGTTTGAAATCTATTCAATACAATTTTGAAAGAGGCTGGTCGACAGATGCTGACGAACTAACTACAAATATGTTTGCTCACCCTATCCATGGCTCCATTTATTATAACTTAGCCAGATCAAGCGGTTATAATTATTGGACATCTTTGGGCGTCGCGGCAATCGGAAGCTGGCAGTGGGAGTTTTTCATGGAAATTGAGCCACCTGCACTTAATGATTGGGTAATGACATCTTACGCCGGGTCAATGCTTGGTGAAATGTTTTACCGTTTTTCCAATTTGATCATTGACGAAAGTGCTACTGGCAGTGAACGATTTTGGAGAGAGTTGGGGGCAGGTATTTTTAATCCGGGTAGGTTATTTAACAGATTAATTACCGGTAAAACTTCACGTGTTACAAATGAAAAGCTTTATGAAAGACAACCGTTTCTTGGAGAATTAGCGATCGGTGGTAATAATGTTGCCGAGGGTACTGATTTTAAAAACGGAGATAAAAATATAATGTTTACAACAGAAGTAATGTATGGCAAATTATTTACAAGGAGTTCATATAAACCATTCAGTTTTTTCCGATTTAACCTTGCAATGAACTTTTTGGGTGATCAGCCTCTTATTAGTCAAGCTAGAGTTGTAAACATTTTGACAGGTCATTCTTCTAAAATGGGAAGCGGTAGATTCTTATACGGCGTTTTCGGTCACTATGATTTTCTCAACAACTCAGTTTATGAAATTGGAGCCGCAAGTGTTGGGCTAAGTGCCGGGTACAGAACTTCCAGCAAAAGTAAAACTCAATTTTTAGGTCTTTTACACGGTGCCTTTATATTGATGGGAGCTGCTAATTCTGATTATGTTCCCAAGGTGGAATTTTTAGATTCTGCTAGAACATATAACATGGGACCTGGAGCCCTTGCTAAAGTAGAAACTCTTTTAAGGTTTCCATTCGGCGCTTTGTCGTTGGAATACAATTTCTGGTGGATTCATACTTGGGACGGAGCGATGGGAGATGAATTTATCGGGATGCTACAGCCGAAAATACGTATTCATGTTTATCAGAAATGGTTTGTTGGTCTTGAATGGCTGCTGTATCATAGGATTGGAAAATATGATGATTTCCCAGATAGGAATTATAGAAATAACGAGCAAAGATTATTTATAGGATACTCATTTTAGTTCTGAATATATTTTTTAAGAACTTGTTAAAAATAAAATTGAGGATACATAATGAAGAAGTTTTTTTACATAATTATTTTATTTATGATTTATTCAGTATCGTTTTCACAGTCAAATAATGAATTGGTTATTTCAATTAAAGGAACGGTAATTAAAAATATAGGTGAAATTAAAGATATCTGGGAAACCGGTTCAGCGCTTTATCTAAGTTACGAGAATATTTCTACCACAAATCAGTTTTCATATATGTTCCAAGTAGGTTATATTAATTTCAAAGAGAACCCGAATTATAATTTTGAAGGTAATGATGCATCCTTTAATATTATTCCGCTTCAAGTGGGGGGAAGATATTATATTACACTTCAAACGATCAGACCGTTTTTAATGGCGATGACAGGTATAAATATTTTTAGTTCGAAATATCCGCTTAAACCCTCACACGATCCGGAGAAGGAGGATATGTACGCCGGAACTTTCATGAAGTTGAATTTTCAGGTTGGTTTAGGATTGGCAGTAAAATTATTCAGTAATCTTCAATTAGAAGTTTTAGCGAATTACAATTCTCACGTTTTGGATGCACCCACACATTACAATATTACCGGTTTGGAAATTGGTGCGGGATTAAATTGGACTTTGGGTAATTAGAAAATAGTGCTGGAGAAAATGTTAATTCGGCTGGGTGAATTAACATTATAAAGTGATCTGTGTATCTTTCCAAAGATAAATTAGACCTATCAGAAATATTACTACAAATATAAGTGTTAAACGTTTCATTGCTTAGTTTAATATTATATATACAAATGGAATATCTATAACATCACTAAGATTTTCTTGATCAAAATCTTCAGGCAAAGTAGAGTCAATATTAGAGTGAAAATCATTTTCAATCTGTTGTGACCATCGTTTTTGCCGATCCCATAAAATTTGTTCTACTGCTTTTTTGAATTCATCAAATTCTGCATCCATGATTACAAACCTTTATAATTCACTAAAATTTCCAATAACTATTTAACTATGTAATTTTTACTATACTAAAATCGCTTTTCTCTATCATTTCTTACTTTTACCGGTTTAAGAACAAACTTAAAAACGTTAAAAACGATGAAAAACAATGCAATTACAGATATTGTTAAAGCTATTTCAATGTTCATTTCTTTTCCTGTTCTCTAAAGTTTGAGAAAGTATATACAATTGCTCAATAATCGTTCCAATTTATGTTCGATTGTAAATAATTCATTAAGTATTGTATGTTTTCAGATAGTTGTTTAATTTGAACGCTAATTTTTAATGATTAGTTTAATCTTTTTGAAATACCCCGAATCTCAGATAATAGAGTGCTTTCAATAATAAAGAGGTTAACAAATGACATTTTCAACCATTGATTATGTTGTATTCTTACTTTACATCGCATCCATAATCTTCATGGGTTTGTACGTTTCCCGAACAAAAAAGGGACATAAGAAAGACACAAAAGATTATTTTCTTGCAAGTAAATCCCTTCCGTGGTGGGCAATAGGTTCGTCCTTGATCGCCGCAAATATTTCTGCCGAACAATTTATTGGTATGTCGGGTTCCGGATTTGCCATCGGGTTGGCTATTGCGTCGTATGAATGGATGGCGGCAATTACACTGATAATAGTTGGTAAATTTTTCCTACCGATCTTTATCCAAAAAGGACTTTACACAATTCCGGAATTTATTGAGCAAAGGTTCAGCACCAATCTAAAAACTATCTTAGCTGTATTCTGGGTAGCGCTTTTTATTTTTGTGAATTTGACTTCTGTACTTTTCCTCGGCGGTAAGGCAATAGATACAATTATCGGCTCCGGCGATGGAAGTTTGATTTTCTATGCAATACTCGGTTTAGCATTTATTGCCGCTGCTTATTCACTTTACGGCGGACTTTCGGCGGTTGCATGGACAGATGTTTTTCAAGTAGGGTTGTTAATTATAGGCGGACTGATAACATCGATCATTGCTTTAAATGCCGTTACTCCTGAAGGCGGAGTTTTTCATGGACTTGCTCATGTTTATGAAACGGCAAGTGATAAATTTCATATGATCTTAACAAAGGATAATCCCGAGTTTTATAATCTTCCCGGAATTGCCGTTCTGATAGGCGGTATGTGGGTTGCTAACTTATATTACTGGGGTTTTAATCAATATATTATACAGAGGACACTTGCGGCAAAATCACTTAAAGAAGCTCAAAGGGGAATTGCATTTGCAGCATTTTTAAAAATGATCGTTCCACTGCTTGTTGTAGTTCCAGGTATAGTAGCTTATGTAATGTTCACACAACCAGCCGGAACTGCAATAATTCCCGGAGTTCAAGAGGCATTTCTTAAAGCCGGCGGTGGAATAAATTATGATAAAGCGTATCCCTGGCTTATAAGTGTATTTATTCCAACCGGGTTAAAAGGATTGGTTTTAGCTGCATTAGTAGCGGCAATAGTCTCTTCGCTTGCTTCCATGCTAAATTCAACCTCAACTATTTTCACTATGGATATTTACAAACCATATATGGGAAAAGGTTCTGATGAGCAAAAGTTAGTAAAAGTCGGACGTATCGTAGCTGGAGCAGCACTTGTTATCGCAGTTCTGCTGGCTCCGTTACTGGGCAGTATTCCCCAGATGTTCCAATACATTCAGGAATACACAGGTCTGGTTAGTCCCGGGGTATTAGCGGTATTTTTAATGGGACTTTTCTGGAAGAAGACAACAAACAAAGCAGCAATTATCGGAATTATTGCATCAATTATTATTGCACTTTTACTTAAAAATTCAATCGTTGATCTTCCGTTTTTGGATCAGATGTTCTATACTATGATTATTACAATTGCAATAATTATGGGGGTCAGTTTAACAACTTCACCAGATGTTGACGATCCTAAAGGTATTCCGTTAACTTCGGAAATTTTTATTACAGGTCATGTTTTCAATATAAGTGCGTACATAATCTTAACTATGCTGGCAGTACTTTACGCAGTTTTCTGGTAATAGGATTTTATATATAGGAAAGAAAAAAAAGAGTATCTAAATTTTTAGATACTCTTTTTTTGTATTTATAAGAATTATGATTAAAATGCAACGCTAAGTGAAATGTAAGCGAAAGATGCTCCGCCGCCTCCAATATTGTTGAATCCTTGTCGAAGAACATCATCGTTGATAGTGGCATCAAGTGAAAAGCCTGCTGCTCTTAATCCGATACCCAGCCAAAAACCAGTAGGACCATAAAATGTAGTGATAGCTTCATTTACATCAGTTGCATTTGCGGCAGTTTCATTAGAAATTTTCCCTGAAATAGCCATGTAACCAACACGTCCTACGATCCAATTAGCAAGATGCCATTCACCGCCTAAATTCCAAATAGGGAATCCGGAAAAACCGTTTGATAATTCCGGGGATACATTTTCAATTGCCGGGTTGGTTGCGCTTTGTGAAGCATAAGCGGGACCGCCGGAAAATAGGAAGTCACCATAAGAGTACATAAAGCCAACACCAAGAATGAATATTGATGTTGAAGTTCCATCACGTTTATCAACACCAGTTCCGTTAGGTACTTCTTCACTTCCGGATTGTGTGACAAATTGCAATACTGGAACAAGTTTGAACTTTTGTGAAAGACGTATGAATGATCTTACATTCAAGCTCAAGATAGTTTGGCTTACAGAAGTTGTGGAAACATTTGGCTGCTCGTAAGAAGCGCTTGGAAATGCAAGTGATAAAGCGGCTTCTAACAATAAACTGCTAGTCAATTGACTTACATAACCAAAGTTCAATCCTAGCTGCGATGCTGATCCCGTTGTAGGATCACCGGTTGCAGGATTGAATTCGTTCGTTGTTCCGGCATAAGAAAGTCCGAATCCTAATTTATGCTTGCCCATGCTGTAGGACGCCATCAATGCAACATTATTATTTAACCCAACAATAGCACCACTGCCGATTATATTGTTTATCCTATTTACAGCTCCGTACGGATCTAAGTTTAGAATTGAAAATGTTCCGCTAAAATCAGTTCTTGTAAGAAAAGCCGCTATTGTCAAATTTCTACTGACTTGAAAATTTGCACCAATATATTGACCAATGCCATCGTTACCGAACGCTGTATTAGTTGAACCTAAATCTCCCATAATAAAATTACCATAATATGCAGCCCAAGCGGAGTTGAGTGTCATATTGAATGGATCAATTATATATGGATTGTTGCCCATAGCTTGTAAACGTGCAAAACCACCGGTTTTTTCAATGTTTGCAGTTTGTGCGTTGAGTGACGCGGTTACGAAGAAAAAGAGTGCGGAAATAGTAAGAATTTTTTTGAACATGAGACCTCCTCATTTTGTGAACAAATATAATTTGTAGTTAAATGCGAAACAGTTAAAACTTCAAAAAAACATCATTAAATTATTTTAATACTAAAAGTAACCTCACTTAAGTATATGAAACTTAATTATAGTTGGTCAATTATACAAATAAATTCAACATAAAATACCCATAATCCGGTTTATATCCTAAAATGATATTTGAGTGGGAAATTTTTAATTTTGAATGGATATTATTTGATAAAGTTAAAAAAGATTATTTGTCCTTTTCTAAATAAAGTATTAAATTTACGCCTAATTTTTAAATATATAAGAGAAAAATACATGAAACCGTCATTATTGATTTTTAAGCACACAAGGGTATGATTATAAACACATGCTGTCATTCCGGCAATCTTTTAGCCGGAATCTTATTCAAACCTGGAGATTCCCGCTAGAAACATGCGGGAATGACAGAAAAATTGGAAAAATATAAACAGATGAAAAATTTATTGCTGTTATTTTCAGTTCTTTTTATATTGTCAACAATTTCTAATGCTCAGGAATTGGGTATTAGATTTGGTGATGTATCTGGCGGAAGTGTTGCTGTTGACGGTGTGTTTTCATTAGGTAGTTGGAGCCGAATTCATGCTGATGTCTCTTTCGGTGAAGGCGGTGTTGGTGTTGATGCAATTTGGAATTTCCTATATCGACCCATTAGTGAAGAGGCATTCTTTTGGTATGCGGGTGTGGGGGCATTTACTTTTCTTGGAACTCCTTTTTCACTTGGCGCGGCTGGAGAACTTGGGCTTGAATATAGATTTAATCAAGTTCCTATTTCATTAAGTGCAGACTGGAGACCTTATTTAACAATTGTTGAAAAGACGAGTTTTCATGCCGGAAGTTTCGGTATCAATGTTAGGTATATATTCTAACTTAAATTTCTTCAGAGGTTCTATATTAAAACACAGAAACTCTGCGCACATCATCTCCAAAGACTTCATTTTTATTAAGACTGTTTTCTGATTCTTCGCTGATAATTTTTAATAGATTGTAAATAATTCTGAAGATTAATTATATTTTTTTTACATTTATGCTTATACTGTTATAACTTAATAAAGAGTTAATATATTGTCCTATTCAATACTAAAATATTACACAGATATACTATTGTATTTTAATAGATCATTAAAAAATAGTCTATTGAAAAATACTTTATCTGTTTTATTATTAGTATCAACATTTTCACAGATCTCTGCACAAAACCTGACAGATCTATCAATTATTTATAAAAAAAATCCCCTTATTTGTTTTGATTCTTCCATGGTAATCTATACAGAATCTTTCATATCCGATCGATTTAGTTTAAAGTTGAATAATTGTAATTTACTTTTTAATAGTAGAACTTTTTTTGAGCTTGAAAATTATTTCAGAGAAGATATAGTTCTTTATTCAATAAATAATAAGACATCTATAAATGTGATATCAGATGACTTTTCTGTCAGTCGATTAAATAAAGAGCTAAATACCGAACAATTATTTAGCAACACATATCAGTTTGATAAAGATAATTTTAAATTCAACGAATACCTTGTAAATAAAGAATATTTCTTTAATAATTTCATGAATAATGTTGAAAGAAATCAATTCTTTTATGATATGTATACTAAAAATAATAACATTTATACAAACGAGTTTTCAATCCTCGATTTTCAATCGGTTCAGACTGAACAATATTTGAGCGGAACAAAAGTTTGGGGAAGTATAGGAGTTGCAATGGTCGGGGTTCTGATGCTTGCACCTCGTTCTGTAACAAAATGGAAAGAGGGTTATATTGATGATGCCATGTCGAACTTAAAGCGGGCGTTTAATGAACCTCCTGTCTGGGATGAAGATCATTGGCAGATAAATTATGTTGGGCATCCCTACGCAGGTAGTCTATATTATAATACTATCCGAGCGCAAGGCGGATCAATTATTAGTTCGTTTCTTTTCAGCGCATTTATATCAACAGGATGGGAATATGTGTATGAAGGCGTTGCCGAGCAGCCAAGCATCCAAGATCTATTTGTTACACCGATTGCCGGAGCCATTTTGGGAGAACTAATCCATCAAGCTACATTAGGAATGAAAAAAAACGGGTTCAGCGTTTTTGAAGCGGCATTTGTAACGGTGTTCAATCCCATGTATGTTATAACCAATGGTTATAATTGAAATATAAATGAGTTCACTCTAAAAAGTTATTTTTTCATTAACCCACAGATTTATCTGTGGGAATATGAGCTAATAACGAACTATTCAATAACGGTTTTAACTGTTTATGACATTTTCGGAGTGGACTCATAAATAAATCCTCCTATTAATAATATTTTGAGGCTGGAATGAGAAGATTATTCTGCCTTTTTTTCTTAATAGCTGTTCAGTTATTATTTGCCGACGATAAGTTAGATACTCAAGATCTTAAGTTCATTTCCTTTTGGGAAGGAACAAATCCTCAAATGACTTTACATCAATTAGCTTCTTACTGTGCCCCGATTTTCTGGTTTTCTCCGGATGAACCTGAACTCAGAAATAAAAAGGGGAAAGATATTCAAATACCTGCTGCATTTCCTTTTCAAGGAGATAGCCAAACACCAGTGGTTTATTATCAAGTAACAGAAATACTTTCAATTGGAACTAGTTCGGAAGAATCTGTGTTGATACCAAATGAAAATAAAGATGAAACTATTATCGATCTACGAAATATTGCCGGATTCAATATAGACTATAATCATTATTACAAATATGAAGTGGGGTTAGGCAAACACAATCACGATACGGAACAAGCACAATTCAAAGTTTATGTTTATAAGGAGAAAGATGAAAACGGAATTGAACATTATTATTTGTACTTTCTCCAGGCAATTGGCAGAGCACATGCATTGATGTGGTATGATAATATATATCACGTGGATGAAAATAATCTTAGCCATGAATTAGAGCTCCCGTTCCATATACTTGTAGAAGAAGGGAAACATGCTAGCTGTACTGATATGAATGGAGACGGATATTATACCCCGGGATATGACGTAAATGTTAGAATGAATGATGCTTGGGAATTGCGAGATGTAATACGTACAGGTGAATTATTTTCAGCAAAGTTTGAAGCGTGGATGGCAAAAGTGAGAAAACCAGAACATCGTGTATTCCCACCGCTACCGGAAGATAGTCCGCACCGTAAAAAATATGAAATCAATGGTGTTTATGCTCCAGACAATGCTGTATATGAACTTCGCCCAATGCCCACGCAGCTTGCCGCATTACCTGATGAATTATTAAAGCATGATATGACAAGCTATTATTATGAAGGGTGGCCTAAAGTTAAAGCATTGACACAGGCAAACAAGTTTTATTCATGGTGGGAAGCTGAAAATTTTATTCAATCGGTGGGAATATCTTTTAGGGCTAATGGTGTTGTGGGAATAAGTTTTGCATTTCCTTTACTTATCATAAAAAATGTTGAGGCTCCCTTAGTTGGTGGCTGGTTGGTGAATAGAATTTATTTTCAAGATCATAAACTTAGAGATTTTGGATATGGGATATTATATACACCTTCTGCCTCCCGATTTTTAGATCCCTATTTTGTTGTTGGACTTGAGGTTGATAAATTTTATGAAGAGGGTAAAACGGAGCTGTCATCAAAAACTGATTTTGTTTTAGAGTCAGGTATCAAAGTGCGAGGGAATGTGAAATTCTCTCCTCTGAAATTTCTTTCTGTTCTAACAGACTTTTGGGGTGTAAGACTTGGAATCAAAAGCAAAGGGTTCTGGGCAATTGACAATATAACTTATGTATTTGAAATCGGCGCCGGTGTTTGGTAACATAGATTCATTATTCTGCAGAATATCATTCAGTTTGGTTATAGTCAGCGGGGCAGAGCCTTCATAGTGATTATTCACGTTCAAATAAATATCAACATTCTTACTCTGTAACTTTTTTATCATTCGAACAATACCGATAAGTTCGTTATCTTTTGGTTCAATTATTTTATTCCAAAATTTATTAGCTTTTTTCTCAATTCCTTCTGTTCAAACCTTACTTCTGATACTTCCCATGGCTTTGATAAGTACAAGGCTTTACTAAATATTGCTTTGCTATTTTCCATCCCTAAATTTAATCCTTTTTTT
>UOGD01000218.1_pt1 | contig 15142 bp, 10 predicted proteins | sample 1989731 | NCBI WGS metagenome assembly UOGD01 (sample SAMEA4712198, study PRJEB27164) | hydrothermal vent metagenome | biome: marine basaltic hydrothermal vent biome; feature: marine hydrothermal vent; material: mineral | place: Pacific Ocean | collected 2011-06-14/2011-07-23 | depth 1691 m | reverse complement strand
TTTGACTTTTCACTATGAAAAGTTTCATGCTTCATTAGAATGTTTCATTTCACTTCCGTTACAACACGGAAACCTATAATGTTATTACTCTTGGATGGTTTAGACGCGTAACGATAAGCAGTCCGGCATGCATAATTTGGATCATACCATGAGCCGCCGCGCAGAATACGGAAATTACCTTCATCCGGTCCTCTCGGATCAATACTCGGGCTCTCACTGTAATAACTATCATCGTACCAGTCATTACACCATTCCCATACATTACCGCTCATATCGTATATGCCCAATTCATTCGGTTGTTTTTTCCCGACTGATTTAGTTCTGTTATTTGAGTTATCACTATACCATGCAACATCATTAATATTATCACTTCCGCTGAAAGTATATCCTTTACTTTTTTTTCCTCCTTTCGCTGCATACTCCCATTCTGCTTCAGTCGGCAATCTCCCTCCAACCCATTTGCAGTAAGCCTTTGCATCATTCCATGTAACATTTATAACTGGATGATTACCTCGACCCCAACCATAATCAAAAGATTTGTTCCTACCGGTAGCTTCACAGAATCTATCGTATTCATCAAACGTAACCTCATATTTACTGATGAAAAAATCATTTACCGTTATTAAATGAACCGGCTCAAAATCGTCATTTCCCATTTCAAAGTTTCCTCCCTCAACAAATATCATTTCATTATTATTATCTTGGATAGTTGCATTACTTGAATCATCTGATCTTTTCAATTCATAAACAAATGACATATTTTCATCTGTGACATTAATTGTATCAAGAAGAACCTTATACCCATTTTTCTGTATAACTATTTTATGCTCACCGCTACCTAAATGATAAACCAGTGAATTATCCTTCTTTTTATTATCAATAAATAAAACAGCATCAATGGGTAAAATGTTAATCTTAACTGGAAGATAATTATTATTTGACTTTTCAGATACTATTACCTTCCATACTGCCCCACTCTTTAATTTTATACCATAGTTATTTAAAATAATTTTTAGCGGTGCAAACCCCATTTTGTAAACTTCTACAACACTTTCGTCAGGTGATAAGTAGAGAAAAGTCTTTCCAGAAGCTGGCTTTATTTTCACGATACCATTTTTAGAGTTATAGCTTAACTCTGTCAAATCAGTTTGTATAATTAGCCCCGCGCATGCTTTACCTTTAGTATCTGTAATATTTTTATCAATGAGTTCATTTGGTAAATATTGACCTTTACCGATAACTCGCATCTGGGAAATGTTCTGTGCTAATATTGTTATTGAAGATAACAGCACTAGAAATATTATGTAGTTTTTTATCATTTTGCGTTCCTACTTGTTCAAACTAAAGTATAATAATTTTATCAACTCTATATTGTTCTATTCTTGAGTATGCTGTTAGCTTTCAAACATCTATGGCATCTTTATGTTAGTTAAAACTCCTTTCGGCATAACCAATAGGGATATAAGCAATTTTAACCTTTTCTCTTACTAAAATTTTTATCTATAACGAATTGAGCCTCCTTAGAAAAGGATTTAAAAGATAAGAAATAATATTATAATTTTTCATAATTACCGATATTAAATTTTGCCTTTAATTACTTTCAATAAGTTTCTCTTAATTCCCATTTTGATTTTATTCTCGATAAGAATAACTCGATAATTATCTATGAGTCTAGTCTAAAAAGTAAAAATTAATAATGTCATTGCGAGCGAAGCGAAGCAATCTTTAGAATTTAGGTTAAAATCAGCAGATTGCTTCGGCAAAAAACGCCTCGCAATGACGGAAATAACCTTTTTAGACCAGACTCATCTATTAAATACAAAATCTAACTAACATGTGATGTATATCACAAAAGAATATAATTATATGAAATTATAAATTATTATTTATATATTTATTTTTTGAATTTAACTAATATATACTCTAAAGTAATTCATTGACTACCAATTAAAATATAAATATATTTGTTTTACAATCATTCACTAATTAAGGAGGATTAAATGAAGTTTTTCAAGTTGCTATTACTCTCATCGCTCTTATTCATAGGTACAATTAATGCCCAGAAGGGTGTAATGAAAATTGAACCGTCTTTGGTCATTGCTTTTCCTGTAGCAGGTACCAATACAGGGTTTGGAATAAATGGAACATTCTTTTACGGTATTAATAAGAATATAGATCTGACTGGTACTTTAGGATATATTAGCTGGGGTTACAGTGGTATTGATGCATCTTTCACTTCAATTCCTGTATTATTTGGAGGAAGATATTCATTTGATGTTCAAGGATCAATTACACCGTATGCCGCTGCTGAGTTAGGTTTTCATTTTACTAGCGCATCATTTACTATTCCGGACTTTGGTTTCGGTTATGGTGGCGGAACAACATCTGCATCATCTACAGAATTTGGTTTAGGATTCGGTGGAGGAGCCTACTTCCAAGTTTCAGATAATATTACAATTGACGGTAATTTACAATACAATATTATCGGTTCAAGTAACTATTTTGCAATTAGAGCCGGTGCAGTTTTCGGAATTTAATTCTGTTAGAGATTCTATTTTTATAAAGTCCGGTAAATTACCGGACTTTTTTTGTTTAAACTACCCTATTTATGTATTATCTTTATCAATAACAATTTTTGTTGAATATTTATATATAGGTTTTTTAAGAAATAAAGTGGGTGTGATAAATGTTAGTAACAACAACAAATTCTATTGAAGGAAAACGAATAGTTAAGTATTTCGGTCTGGTAACCGGCGAAGCAATATTAGGCGCAAATATCTTTAAAGATTTTTTTGCAGGAATAAGAGATATTGTCGGCGGTAGATCTTCAGCATATGAAAAAGAACTAAGACATGCAAAAGATATTGCATTAGAAGAGATGCAAGAACAGGCTGAAGCCCTTGGCGGGAATGCAATTTTAGCTGTTGATCTTAATTTTGAGAGCCTTGGTCAAGGCAGCATGCTTATGGTAACTGCAACCGGTACAGCCGTGCTGCTTGAAGACGGTTAATTATTATAGTCTGAATGAAGTTGTGAAGATGATATTATGAGATTGAATATCATCTGTTACCGTCGATTGTCCAGTACCGTAATTTTCATTTATTACAGTCCACCATCCGAATACATAGCCAATATCAAACTCTAGATTTTCGCCCGACCTAAACCCGATACCAGCCGTAAGATACTTTTGACTGTATGTAAAATCGGCTTTGCCAGTTTCTTTTTTCTGCTCAATGTCACTCGGTGTAATTACCAGCATCGCGCCAGCTCTTGCAGCCAATCCAGTGAAAGGTAATCTAAACTCTGCACCGCCATTTAATCTTATTGCCGGATCTAGAGTTGATTTTAAGTATTTATTTACTTTTGCCTGGTCGGTGTAATCAAGTCCGCCTTCATATTGTATCTGTCCAAAATCTATATAAGTTGCCTGCACCGTCGCTGTTATTATCCATAAATTAACCATTGTTCCAGCGGTGATTTCAAAAGGTGTGGAAATTTTATAACCTTTCTCTACTACTTTACTCTCATATTGTTTTGTATAGCCTTTTGCAAATCTTGATTCAGCATTATAAGTTAAATTTTCTATTATTGAATAGTGTGTGGGAGTTTTGAAAGAAACACCCAATCCAATAAAGTTCCATAGTTTATAAAGAATACCGAATCTAAAATCATATCCGTTTATTGCCCACTTTCGTGTAACCCTTTTTGTCATATTTTGAAACCCGACACTATTAGGATCATTTGGGTCTGTTTGTGAATTGTAATTATTGAAAACATCTGCTTCCGTGTATTCACTATCACCAAGATAGCTGCCGACAGAATAATTAATACTCCCGCCCAAGAAAATATTAGAAGCAAATTCATATGATCCTCCGAATGACCAAACATTCAATCCCCCGTCTTCCAGATCGAAACCGCTTTGCTGAAGGTTACCATTGAAAACCGTTTCATCATGGAGGTATTCATCAGTAGTTTGATCATAAACGGGATAACTTAAACGTAATTCCCTTGAAACCTCTTTATTATTCACGGTAAGGTCTTCTATCATTGTATTGTTAGGATTATATCCCGTAAATTTCCTGGCTCTATTGAAATCAGCAGTATGAGTATAACCGAGAGCTAAAGCAAAACTGTTTGATGTATCGGCATTTAATTGCAGCACAATCCCAAATTGACTGAATGTGGTTGTACTGTTTGTAAATTGCGTAGGCGTGTTGAAAAATATTGCATTGTTATTGTAAAAGTCATAATTAATAGAACCGGTAAATTCCGTACCTTCAGTTAATCCAAGTGTAGCAGGATTAAATAATATCCCCGAATAATCATTCCCGATCACTGAATATGCATTACCCAGCGACATCGCGCGCGCGTTTGAATACATAGGCGGTTGAGATAACCGAATTGCATCGGCAACCGTTTGTGAGTTAACATATGTAAAACTAGTTAAAATTAGAACTAATATTGTGTATCGTATACTAGAAAAAGAATTATACATACTATAAGACTCCATAAATGAACTTGTGCTATATACTTAATTTATTCGAAAAAAAATATGTAAAATTCGGGTACTTTCAACTTTTATTTTCTCTTACAATTTCTTCAAGTGCTATCTTCGGATAAATATTTTCCTCGATAAAACTGATCAAATTTTTAGAAACCGATCTGATCCTTTTTTCATATTTGGGTGTAACACATTCACCTAATTGATTAAAATGTTTGTCAACCTCAGGTATTGAAGCGCTTCCCGGGAGAACAATTCCACCAATATGAGCGCATACACCTCTTAAACCTTCAATTGATTTTATCGCGCCAATATCACCCGAAGCTACACCGAGTATTGCTATAGGCTTACCAGCTAATTTTGACGGATATCCAAAGTTCTCGATCAATAACTTTATTACACTACTGTAACTGCCGTGATACTCCGGCGTTGCTAAGATTACTCCGGTAGCTCCATCAACTATTCTCTGGATTTTATCAACATCCTTTGATGATGACTTTATACCAGGAAATGGTAAATCAAGTTCCCGAGGATCGATAATATCAACAGATATTTCTTTATGCTTCTGCAGTTCACTCACAGCAATCATTGCAGCTTGCCTTGTTTTGCTGTCTCTTGTAACACTGCCGATAATTACAACAATTTTAAATTTTTTTTTATTGTGCAAATTATTAAATACCTTTCAAATCTTTTTATATTTTCCAATTAATTTCATGCACTGATCGTTTTAAATCCCTTCATCATCCAATTTTTTGCAAGCACTAATGCAATTGGTGAAATAATAGCAATTAAACCGTAAATAAGCCAAAGCATTTGAGTATCCATTTGTGAAGGTGAGACTCCTGCCGGCATATACTTTGTCAGAAACCAACCGGAATAGAACCCTGTAACAACTTTAGTTAAGAACCACGGGAATTGTCCTACCCCCATATAAAGTCCGGTTTTTCCTTCCGGTGCAATTTCTGCAATCCATTGTAAAAATCTAGGCTGCCACATTGCTTCACCTATAGTCATGAGCAGAACATAAAGCAGGAACAAAGCAACATTAGGACCGAGTGTTAGTAAAAATGTAGGAATAGCCATAACAAAAGTTCCATAGATCATCATCTTATAAACATCCGCCCGTGCAGTCAATCCGGCGACTATTGGTGTGAGGAAGAATATCAGTATCGGGTTTAGATTTGTAAAGACCTCGAAGTATTCACTCACAAATGTTCCGGCGAAAGCTCTATCCAAATAATAAGGAAGCGTTAGCCAATTGTGAGCAAAAAGCGTTTGCACCGGAATAAGAATAAAGATAAAAAATGTGAACCGAATATCTCTGAAAGGATGATACGGACGATGCCTAAGATAATCGTAAATAGCAAGAATAATAGCCACAATGAAAAGGACAAACATCAAATCAACTTTTAGACCTCCTATCGCAAAATGAACATTGAAAGAAACATCAAACGCAAAGCCAGACATTAAGAAGAACGCAGCGACAAGAGCGCCTAAAATATAAAGAAGTGTATTGTTTATCTTCGCATCTGGTACTACTTCTTTTTTTTCTTCTTTTTCAATTCCAGCCGCTTCATCCAAATCTTCATCTTCTTTCTGAATTTTATCGACCGCTTCTTTATCCGTTTTCTTCGTAAGGATAACTAGAGTTACGACAAGCGAAAGAGCTGTAAGAACAACATAAACCCAAAAAACTGCAGTTAAACCGTTAGGAGGGAAAGTGTTTTCAAAAGACTGTCTTGTAAAAGAAGAAATGAACCCTGAAAAGAAAGCGCCGAGATTCATGAAGCCATAAATTACCGCATATCCCATCGCGGCTGTCTGTTTATTTGTGTATCGCTTAACACCGGCATAAGCGGCAGGTTGATAAAGTCCGTAACCTCCCACCATCAAAAGCAATCCCAGATTCATAAGCCAAAACATCGGTGAACCTAAACCATTCTGCAGATTAAGCGACCCCGAAAGAGCGACCAGAACTCTGCCGACAACCATAATAGCAAAAGCTAATTTAAGCGAAGTACTTACCCCAAGTTTATCAGAGTAACCGCCGAAAAGGAGCATAGAAAAAGTGATCCCGCCCGTTACACCGCTGTATATAAGACTAGCTTGTGTATCGGCGAGTCCTAAGTTTTCAGAAGCATATTTGCCAAGGATTGTTAGAATACCAAAATAGACCAGTCCTTCAACAATATAAGGAATATTTATTCCCCAGAGAGCTTTTGGCGCTTTTATAAAGGCAATAAATGTTTCTCTTAATTCTTTGAAAGCATCCTTTACGACTTCACCAAATGTTTTTTTCTGTTGCGTTTGTTCATCAATTTTTTCTGTATCAGCCATTTATTCCTCATCTACTTATAGAATATTTACTTCAAATTGTAAAGATATATTAAATTCATCTAAAACTATATCTCTAATTTCTTCAGCAATATTTTTGATCTCAATACCAGAAGCACTGCCATAATTCACAATAACTAATGCCTGCTTATCATAGATCTCGACATCTTTACTTCTCTTTCCTTTTAATCCGCATTTTTCTATCAGCCAGCCGGCAGATATTTTTATTGAATTGTCATTAACTTTATATCCTCTAAGATCAGGATATTTTGATTTTACACTTTCAAATTTCTCTTTGGTAATTACAGGATTCCTGAAAAAACTTCCTGCATTACCGATCTCCTGCGGATCGGGAAGTTTACTTTTCCTAATCTCAATTACTGCTTTTCTTATTTCGCTGGGGGTAATTTCTCTGATATTCTTTTCTGAAATATAATTTTTTATTGCTTCATAATTGCTCTTCACTTTCCCATCTTTCGAAAGGTTGAAAACAACAGATGTTACCATGAATTTATTCTTCAATTCACTTTTGAATATACTATCACGATAGTCAAATCTGCATTCTGAATTTGTAAATGTTTTCTCTTTGAAATCTTCAAGATCAAAACCATTAACTGTTTCTATAACATCTTTTACTTCGACACCATAAGCGCCGATGTTCTGTATCGGCGAAGCGCCGACAGTACCCGGAATGAGCGATAGATTCTCCAATCCGTTAAACCCTGAACTTACAGTATATTCAACAAACTCATCCCAATCATTACCAGCTCCGACTTTGATGAGTATGCTTTCCTGATCTTCAGAAATCACTTCAATTCCACCGATATTATTTTTTATAACAATGCCGTTAAAATCTTTTGTAAAAAGGATATTGCTTCCTCCGCCAAGGATCAACTTTTTTTCGTCTCTAAATCTGTCATCCACAAATAATGATTCAAGCTCTATGAGATCATTAACCTCGCAGAAGTATTTTGCACTTGCTTCAACGTGGAAGGTATTATATTCCTTGAGTGAAATGTTTTTCTGTATTGTCATTAAGTTTGTTTTTATTTTACGATATAAATCTATGAGTATTAGTTATAGAATACAAAGTTACAAATCTTTCCAATTAATTTTTATTAGATTTTCACCATCGGATTGATATATTACCGCACCTTCAAGATCCGTTCTGTCAATTTCAATATTCCTATTTTTATATCGATCAATAACAATTTTGGATGGATGCCTGAATTTATTGTCCAAACCGACACTGATCAAAGCAATATCCGGTTTAGTATAATTAATGAAAATTTCGCTCGAACTTGTTTTGCTGCCATGATGCCCGACTTTCAACACATCTACATCAAGGAATTTCCCGTAAGTATTTACCAGCAACTTTTCTGCCTGTTTCTCAGCATCGCCTACAAATAAAAAGGTATTGTTTCCATGCACAATTTTGAATACTCCGCTCTTATTGTTAGTATCAAATTTTTTATATGTTGTGCTTGTTGTATCATTCAGAATGTACATTCTTGCATTTCCAAAATCGATACTTTTTTTAGAGTAATATTCTAATTCAACATTCTTCTCGTGAATCAATTTTTCTAATCTAACATCTTTTGATAAGGATGTGTCAAGTTTTGGTTTGTAAATTTTGGATATGAATCCATTGGCAATGAGATATAAAAATCCTTTATAATGGTCGCTGTCAATATGTGAAATAAATCCGTAATCAATTTTGTCAATTCCGAGTCTTCTGAGCAAAGGAGCAATTACTCTTTCACCGTTATCAAAGGTCGGAGTTGCATTCCCCGCGTCTATTAATCCGTATTTGCCGTTTGGAAATTTAAGAAGTATTCCATCTCCTTGTCCTATATCGATCATAAATACGGATAGCTCACCGTCGGGCAATAATTCTTTATCATCAAGTTGAATGTAAACAATGCTATTCCCGATAAGAAGAATTATTGTTATTATAATTGCAAAAGAGTTCGAGAATCTTTTTAACGCATAGATGAAGATCAGAAAAAGGACATAATAGATCACTGCGTCAAGTATCGAGAATTCCCTGATAAACAAATATGAAAATTTTAGTTCACCAAATATTTTTACGATATAGAATAAAACATCCGCTGTAAGCATGTTTGCCGAACTGAATACCAGCGCTGCCCAAGTCCAAAAACTTCCTACAATCAGGGATAGAATTCCAAGACTTATTATCAGACCTATTAACGGTATGACCAATAGATTTGCAAATAGCGAGACTATTGAAAGCTTATTAAAATAAATAAGCGTAAACGGAAGCGTTCCTAACTGAGCTGCAAGTGAAACTGCAATAAACAGGATCAAATATTTTAAGAACTTGTTTTGAATGTCAAACTCTCTGATCTTTGCATCAAATAAAGGATAAACAATAAGGATTGACAGTACAGCAGAAAATGAAAGCTGGAATCCGGGATTGAATATTTCGGCGGGATCGATAACCAGCAGAATAAGCGCAGCTATTGCTAATGCATTTACGGCATTGTAATTTCTATTGGATAAAAATACCAGAAGCATTACGATAGCCATTATTGTAGCTCTGAACACTGACGGCGGATTATTCGTAATGAGTAGAAAAGCGATTAAGCCAATTATTGTCAGCAACGTTCTCGGATAGATACTCACACGACTAAATAAAAAGAAAAATATTAGCACAATAAATCCAACGTGAAGACCTGATACCGCCAATACATGTATCACACCCGAGTTAATGAAGTTCTCCTTCACTCGGTAGTCTATTTCACTTCTATCGGCTAATATCAAGCCTTTCAGCAAACCGGCGGTTCTTTTGTTGTAAATTTCATTTATTGATTTTGAAATTGCCTTACGTACTTTGAATATTATGTTTTTTCCCAGAGTGGTTTTGTTATCAACAATTTTAATATTTCTTGCACCGCCTACATAAATTAATGCTGAGATTTCCTTCGACTGTAAATATTTGTAATAATCAAACTCACCGGGGTTCCTTTCCCCTCTCGGTTTGTTTATCGTTCCTTTTATCTTTACGTAATTGCCAACACCGATCTTATCATAAAGATTATTCAAGAGTTTCGGATTTTTCTCTTTTATGCTGCATAGAAAATCACTTTTGAAAAAGATAGTTTTACCTTTTATATTTACCGAGTCTACTTCTATTATCATGGATAATTTTGGTTCATGCATAAGATTGATGCTCTTTGCTGTTCCGTAAATAATAGACTTTGTAAGTTTCGTTCTATTAAAAGGATATTCTGTTTTTATCATTGTTCGTGAAGTGAAATAGAGCGCTCCGCTAGACATTATCAGAAGAACAAGCAAAACAGAAGAGGTTGTGATTAAATTTAATTTCGTCTTAATCAATTGAAGAATAACAAGCATTAAAAAAAGTGATATAACAATTACGAGCAGCATGCTGAATGATAAACCGATATAATGCTGAGTAATAATTCCGATAATAAAAAGGACGACATATTTTATCACCGGATAATTTTTCATTTGTACAGTTCCATTATTGCCGGTTTTATATCATAAAGATGTGTAATATTCCTCATCAAATATTCTGCATTATTACCTGCAGAAATTCCTAATGCCGGATTTAATGTGTGTCCTTTTACTGACATATCCTCAAGGTTTCCATGGTCGGAACAGATAAGCAAAGTAATTTTCTTATCAATGTTGGTAAGTATATAATATAAATATTGATCAAGATCACTAAGCAGCTGCTCTTTTTCTGAAGCAAGTCTGCCATGACCGACATGGTCTGAATGGAAATATTCAAACAATGTAAAATCATTTTTCGATGCAATATTCAATAATCTTTGTGCAGCTTTTTCCGGCTTAATTATCGTAATATCATAATTTAATTTTTCAACCCAACGCCTGTTAGTTATCTCAGCGCTGATAGCATTCTCCTTCTTCAGATCATTTATATCATTGAATCTCATTTTGCTGTCCATCGACATTACCGATGTAACATTAATCCTCGTCTTACCGGAATTTATGTAATCAAAGAATACTTGCGGAAATGCATTAGCAAATGAAATTTTTAATTCCATATCTTTGAACGACTGAAAAATATTTTTTTCTTTTATCAACGGTTTTAAGCGTGAATGAGCATAAGGTCCGAAATGCTGTCCGATTTCAGCAGAAGCATTAATGCCGCAATAAATAGAAGTCTGTCCTGTACCGCTTTGAGGCAAACCCTCAATATTCATGCATGCATCAACCGGGAAAATGTATTTATTGTTTCTGCTGATATTCTGATTTTCCAGGTGAGGAGTCTCGCTAAAAACTTGATTGAAGAATTTAAATGACCTTTGAAAGAACGGATTCTTTGTCGGATCTTTTTCTCCTATCCCGACACCATCAAGAAATATCATAAGAGTTGAATGCATTGGTTATCAGTGTAATATTCAGAAGTATTATAGTTCCAAAATAATTTAATTTAGATTAAAAACCCAATACACTTAGCAAGTTCTTGATTCGCTTGAGAAACCTTTTCAAGGTTAACATCAAATTTAATACTTGCGGTGAAAGTTCCATTTCGTTTTTAAAATAAAAAAGCGAACTAAAGTCCGCTTTACAATATATATTTTCAAACCTCCGACGTTTGTAACCCAATATAAAAGTCAAAAACGTCGGAGGTTTCTTTAGTTCTCTTTTTTGTTTCAAATAAAATAGTCGCCGGCATGCCATCTGAAAATATATTAATCTTTTCGATCGCGTTCGTGAAATGAAGTGAAATTCAATGTCGCACCATTACGACCATTGTTTTATTATTCTAAAAACTACGAGTAATTATTATTATCTCTTCTTCTTTGCTTTCGGGTTATACTCTTCTGCCATTTTCTTCACTTTCTCAAATGTTAGCTTATCAACATCAACATCTTTATCAAGAGGAATATTTTTCTTACCGGCTTTCAGATACGGTCTACGCCAGCGCCCGATAACAACTTTGTATTCCGGATCTTCATCAAAAGTTTTTAATGTATTGTCAATGTCCTTCTGACGCTTAGCCTCAATTACTTCAATAGCTTCATCAATTTCAATTGTGTATGGATCGTAATTTTTATTAAGTGAATAAAATTTAGAATCGTGACGCAGATAGGGACCGAATCTGCCAATCGCTGCAACAACTTCCTTTCCTTCAAATTCACCAACTACTCGCGGTAGTTTGAATAACTCAAGAGCTTCTTCAAGTGTTACGTGAGTAAGTTTTTGAGTTGCCCGCAGCGCAGCATATACCGGTTTAGCATCTTCATTTTTTAGATCAGTGATTTGCGCAACCGGACCAAACTTTGCCATCCGCACAGAGACTTGATGCCCGGTTTTTGGGTCAACACCTAAAATCCTTTCACCAGAAACACGTTCAGAATTTTCAGTAGTATGTTCCACCAATTCATGAAACGGAAAATAAAATTCCGACAGCATTTCATACCAGTTCAGTTTTCCCCCGGCAATTTCGTCAAGCTCTTCCTCAACATGAGCGGTAAATTTGAAATCCATTATTTTAGGAAAGTTCTTAACAAGAAAATCGTTAACCAGCATTGCAATATCTGTAGGGAATAATTTCCCTTTATCAGCGCCTGTGATCTCAGTTCTTGTTTCTGTTACTAATTTCCCGTCGGGTGAAACGGATAATACTTTGTATTCCCTTTTCTGACCTTCACGCTCAATTTTATTAACATATCCGCGTTTCTGAATTGTACTTATTGTAGGAGCGTATGTCGATGGTCTTCCAATTCCCAGTTCCTCTAATTTTTTCACCAGACTCGCTTCAGTGTACCTGGCTGAAGGACGTGTGAATCTTTCTGTTGCGGTAATGTTCATATAATTTACAATTTGACCTTCAGTAAGAGGTGGGAGAATTGAACTATTGCCATTACCATTTTCTTCATCTGTTGATTCCAAATAAACTTTCAGGAAACCGTCAAACTTAATCACCTCACCTTTAGCAACAAACTGTTCTTTACTCTTAGAAATACTGATCTTTGCAGTTGTTCTTTCTATATCAGCATCGCTCATTTGTGATGCAATTGCACGTTTCCAGATAAGTTCATAAAGCGCCTGTTCATCTTTAGAACCTTTTACGGATGCATTCTCAAAATATGTCGGTCTAATTGCTTCGTGCGCTTCTTGCGCTCCGGCAGATTTAGTTTTATATTTTCGCGGCTGTGAATATTCTTCGCCGAAAGAACTTCCGATAATTGATTTGGCATTTGCAATCGCATCTTCTGATAAATTTACCGAGTCGGTTCTCATATAAGATATTTTACCGGCTTCATAAAGCTTTTGCGCAACCATCATAGTACGCGAAACAGAATAACCAAGTTTACGACTTGCTTCCTGCTGTAAAGTTGATGTTGTAAACGGAGCTGATGGAGATTTTTTTACCGCCTTTTTTTCTACACTGCTTATCTTGAATTCCGAGTTACTGCAGACATCTAAAAATTCTTTAGCATCTTTCTCTTTTTCAAATCTTTTCGGAAGTTCAGCTTTAAAAGAACATTTTCGTCCGTCGCAATCAATAATTTCAAACTCTGCTACAACTCGATACTGTGACTTTGATTTGAAAGATTCGATCTCTCTTTCTCGTTCAACTATAAGTCTTACAGCAACTGACTGCACCCTACCAGCGGAAAGCGAGGGCTTCACTTTTTTCCATAAAACAGGTGATAATTCAAAACCAACAAGCCTGTCTAAAATTCTACGTGCCTGCTGAGCATTTACAAGGTTATCATCTATTTTTCTCGGATTCTCTACTGCATTTTTAATTGCCGACTTTGTAATTTCATGGAAGACTATTCTCTCTATCTTATCTTCATTAAGTCCCAGCGCTTCTTTAAGATGCCACGAAATCGCCTCTCCTTCCCTATCCTCGTCACTTGCCAGCCAAACCTTCTCAGCATTCTTGGCAAGTTTCTTTAATTCCTTAACTACATTCTTTTTATCATCGGGAATTATATAATTAGGTTTGAACTTATTTTTTATATCAATACCATAATTTTTCTTATCAAGATCACGAATATGACCATAGCTTGATGCGACAGTATAATCTTTTCCTAAAAACCCTTCTATTGTTTTCGCCTTAGCCGGTGATTCCACAATTACCAAATTCTTCAACATTCAATACTCATTTTTCTTTTTATTTTTAAATTTTGAATTGCAAGTAAAACAAATTATTTAACTTTACAAAACTTTAGTCGGATAAAAATACAAACATTTAATTAATTTAAAAGTGATTTTTATTAAAAGTTAGCATTTTGTAGATTTAATTTGAGGTAAAAATTCACACAAATTAAATTTGTTTTTGAAGTCCAATTCCGAATACATGGACTATTGTTCTGAACAATGTTTACCTAAGCATTGGGCTAAATTCTATGAAGTAAAAAATATTATTTCTTCCTCAGCATTTTCTCAATAGTATCCCACATCTCTTTAGGTAATGCTTCAAGGAAATTAAATTGCCCAGCGCCTTGCAGCCATTCACCACCATCTATTGTAACCACTTCACCGTTAATGTATGCCGAAAAATCGGAAATAAGATATGCAGCAAGATTCGCAAGCTCTTGGTGCTCTCCGACTCTGCGCAATGGAACTTTACTTTTGAAATCAAATTTTTCCACAAGATCTCCTGGCAGCAATCTTTCCCAAGCGCCTTTCGTCGGGAACGGGCCTGGTGCGATTGCATTCAAACGTATCCCGTATTTTGCCCATTCAACTGCTAGCGAGCGGGTTAACGCAAGCACACCGGCTTTAGATACAGCGGAAGGGACAACATATCCTGAACCTGTCCATGCATAGGTAGTTATTATATTAAGCACTATGCCCTGCAGTTTTTTCTCAATCCAATCTTTTCCGAATGCAAGTGTGCAGTTGTAAGTTCCTTTCAGTACAATATTTACGATCACATCAAATGCGCGATTTGATAATCTTTCAGTCGGACTAATAAAATTACCCGCGGCATTATTTACAAGTGAATCTACTTTCCCAAATTTTTCAACTGACTCTTTCAACAGGTTTTCCACTTGAGCATAATCGGAAACATCACACTGAACAGGTAAAACTTCATGCCCGCTTTCATTAGATATTTCATCGGCAGTATTTTTTAGCACCTCGATCTTTCTACTTGTAATAACCACGTTTGCACCGAGTTCACTAAAATATTTCGACATCGCTTTCCCGAGTCCGGTTCCACCACCCGTTACAACTATAGTTTTACCTTCAAAAGCATTATCTTTTAACATTGATTGAGTATAAACTTTTTCGTCCATTGTTTTCCTCTTTTTAACTTTCAGACTGTTAAAT
>UOGD01000132.1_pt1 | contig 15282 bp, 17 predicted proteins | sample 1989731 | NCBI WGS metagenome assembly UOGD01 (sample SAMEA4712198, study PRJEB27164) | hydrothermal vent metagenome | biome: marine basaltic hydrothermal vent biome; feature: marine hydrothermal vent; material: mineral | place: Pacific Ocean | collected 2011-06-14/2011-07-23 | depth 1691 m | reverse complement strand
TCTCCGTATTTTATTGATCCGGGTTAATTGGTTTTTTAATAAAAAATTCGGTTATATGGTCTATTGCAGGCTCTTTTATAATTTTTGTTGATGAAAGATACTTAGGGCAAGCTGAAAAGTTCGAAACTGGTATAAATAAAGGAGATATCGGAAAACGAAGCAGAAAAAGTGCAAATAAATTAATAAATTGCAATCAAAAGTTGTGCACTTTAAACCGAAAAGAGGAACAATGTACGCTATAATCCGGAAAGTCAAATAGAAATATTCGAATTTGAACATCCATTTGGATCATCCTTAGACGAAAACAACAGATGGGTAAAATTGGCAAAGCTATTACCGTGGGATGAATTAGTATCGATATACAGTAAAAGTTTATCAAGTACGAAAGGGAAATATGGGATAGACGGACGTTTAGCAGTAGGGAGTTTAATAATAAAACATCGTTTATGCCTAAGTGATAGAGAGGTAATAGAGAGCATACAAGAAAACATATATTTACAATATTTTGTAGGTTTCAAGAAGTTCCGCAAAGAAGCGGCATTTGATGCATCATTATTTGTAACCTTATGAAAACGCATGGGAGTAGAAGCATACGATGCAATGATCCAATCGATAATAAAACGAAGCGAAAAGCTGAAGCAAAAGAAAAAAAGGAAGGATAATAATTCAAATAATGATAGTGACACAAACAAAAGAGAAGAAGGGCAAAAGAATAAAGGTAAATTAAAAATAGATGCAACCGTAGCTGAACAGATGATTCAATATCCGACCGACCATGGATTGCTCAACAAAGCAAGAGAAGAGAGCGAACGCTTGATAGATCAGTTATACAAAGAGACAGAGTTGGGAAAAAAGCCGCGTACCTATCGAAGAAAAGCCCGGAGCGACTATTTAGCCTTTTCAAAGAAGAGAAAGAAAACCCAAAAAGAAATACGAAAAGCAGTAGGGAAACAAATACGATATTTAAGACGAAACATAGGACACATTCATAACTTATTAGATATATTAAAAGCCAAACCATTTCCGCTAAGTCAAAGAGACCAGAAAATATTTTGGATAATTCAAGAACTTTACCGCCAACAAGAAGAGATGTATAGGGAAAAGCGACATAGTACAAAGGATAGAATAGTGAGCATATCTCAGCCCTATGTAAGACCAATACCCAGGGGCAAAGATAAGGCTTCGGTAGAATTTGGAGCAAAGATAGGGGCATCATTAACAGAAGGCTATGTAAGAATATCGACGTTAAGTTGGAATGCCTATAATGAGAGCAATGATCTAGAAAAACAAGTAGAACAATACAAAGAACTATATGGATATTATCATGAAGTTGTTATGGCAGATAAGATTTATCTAAATAGAGAAAACAGAAAATACTTAAAAGGAAAAGGGATAAGAATAAGCGGCAAACCATTGGGTCGTCCCCCAAAGCAAGAGAGTTATTATCAAAAATCGAAAAGGCGGAAAGAGAACAATGAGCGGAATCATATAGAGGGAAAGTTTGGACAAGGTAAAAACGCATATGGATTAAAAAATATCAGAGGAAAAAGAATAGATACATCAGAAAGTATGATAGCTGGGATATTCTTTGCTATGAATTTAGTAAAATGCATACAACTTTTTTATTCTCTTATAAAATCAACCAATAAGTTGATACAAAGGGTCATAAAATACTTAAAGCCTATGATGTATTTGAAATATAGAAGCATTTATAATGTAAATTTGGCTTAATCTTAAATATTGTATCTTAGAATTTCAGCATGCCATAATTAATTATCGTAATAAAATAAGAAACAAAGGAGATTAAATCATTATCGTTCTCGTCAATGGAATACCAAGCTGTTTTTTGCCCGCATTGTTCTAACCAACTACTAAGCGTAATGCTCTTTCCATATCCAGCAGGTGCCGAGACTAAGCAGAATGGAACACCATGATGTTCTTCTAGTATTGAAATTAATTGTGGACAGAGCATAAAATCTAAGGGTAAATTAGAACGGAATAGTTTTGTCTGGAGTATTTCAAACTTGGTATTCATAAAGATTAAAATAGTAGTTATTTTAATAAATTTTATATATAATGGACATTATAGTACGTGAGTTGAATGCGAAAATCGCGAGGACTTTTTTTCCTTAAAAGCTTTTAAAAACCAATTTTCTCGCAACCTAACCGAATAACTACTGCAGAACGCCGAAAATAACAATCACAAACATTTGTTCAACGGTTCGAATGTGGCAAGCGGGGTATATTTTTACACTATTAAATTTGAAGACAAATTTATAACAAAAAAAATTATCGTGTTAAGATAAAAAACGTTATTATATAATTATTAATTATTATTAAATGAGAGATAGAATGAAAAGATCGATAATCTTTAGTTTGTTAATTTCGTTGTTCTTCACGCTTAGCTGTTCTACAAGTAATGTTACTGACATAAAAGAAATGTCGGCTGCTGATTTGAAAGCTGAAATGATAACCGACCCTAATCTTATTGTATTGGATGTTAGACATCCGGAAGAATTAACAGGTGAGTATGGACATATTGCCGGAGTTGTCAATATTCCGGTTGAGGAATTGGAAGAAAGAATTAATGAACTAGATAAATATAAAAACAATCGCATTGCAGTAATATGCAGATCAGGCAACCGTTCCAAACGCGGAACAGTAATATTAACAGATCATGGATTTAATGCAGTTAGTGTAATTGGCGGAATGAAAGCCTATAATAAACTTAAGGATTAAGCCAGTCAATAAAACACCTTCGGTGAACTACTCCGTCTGAGCATAAAACATACGCCGAACAGATGAGGAATTCTTTAATTATGACTAAGGTACAATAAAATATAGATAACCATAGGGGCAGCTTAAGGAAGCGCAAAGAACAACTCCAGAGGAGACTAAGTAAAACTGCTGAGTTTATTAGAACTTAACCGAATTAATTAATGAAAGAGATAAACACTAAGATATTATTTAAAATACGAACTTCTGGTTAAATCTAAAATTCATTTAAAAATAAAATCATTTGCAAGTAAATATAACCTTCCTTAATTTTGAACAATTATATTCATTTATAAAATTGGAGTTTTAAAATGCCTCCGATTTCGCATACATGGCTTCCGTTTCTTTATCTGTATGGCGTAGGCGGTTTGTTTTTTCTTGTTGGAATGATCATTATTAGAAAAAGCAAAGCAATTGACTTAAATAAAAAACGTCATCGTTTTTGGTATAGGGTATTAATTTTCGGTTATTTCTATTTCGTAGCATTTCATGCAATCACAACAATAGCAGCACTTTATTGGTAAAATATGGAAACAGCAAGTAATCTTCAAACCACATTTCACAGCATCGGATCAGCAATAGATTGGATAGTAATGCTCGTCTATTTCATCGCGATAATGCTGTTCGGAAGTTATTTCGGAAAGTATAATAGAAGCACAAAAGATTTTTTCTTCGGGGGCAGAAGATTCAAATGGTGGCTGATAGCATTTTCAATTGTAGCTACCGGTGTTGGGAGTCATAGCTTTGTAAAGTATTCGGCTAAGGGATTCCAGTATGGATTTTCTTCAACTATGACTTACATAAACGATTGGTTCTTTTTGCCGTTTTTTCTTTTCGGCTGGCTTCCTATTATCGTATATACAAAAATAAGATCGATACCGGAGTATTTTGAAAAACGATTTTCACCTTCGGCAAGATTCCTAGCTACAATACTTTTACTTCTCTATATGATTGGATATATAGGGATTGGATTTTTAACACTGGGAAAGGCGGCGCTTCCTATGCTGCCGAAAAACTTCTCTTTACTCGGGGCGCAGTTTGATATTACATTAATGGGAGTGATTATTGTAATAGCTATTATCACGGGGGTTTATATAACATTTGGCGGACAAACTGCGGTCATATTTACAGACTTACTTCAAGGATTCATTTTATTATTTGCTGGTTTTTTATTGTTTTTCCTTGGTATTTCGTATCTCGGCGGTTTTGAGACCTTCTGGAATATTCTTCCAACCGCGTGGAAATTACCATTAGCAGATCTGAACAAGCCCCCTGACTTTAATTTTATAGGAATATTCTGGCAGGATGGGGTAGCCGGTTCAGTCGGATTCATGTTCATGAACATGGGTCTGATAATGAGATTCATGGCTACCAAGAGTGTTGACGAAGGAAGAAAAGCAGCCACATTTAATATACTTTTTATGCTTCCCCTTTCTGCGGTTGTGGTAGGCAATGCAGGCTGGATCGGGAAAGCATTATCGATCGTTAATCCGGATTTGGTTCCTCCTAGTACTTCCCCGGATCAAATATTTGTGGTTGTTGCCAACATCGTGGCACTGCCTGGTATTTTCGGATTTATCATGGCTGCGCTTACTGCTGCGCTTATGTCAACGGTTGATACATTGATAAATGCCACTGCAGCAATTTACATCAATGATATTTATAGACCGGTAAAAGAATATTTTAAAAAGATACAGAAAGAAGATAAGAAAAAGAAAGATAGAAGAGAACTTGCTGCGGCAAGATATTCATCAGTTGTTATTACAGCGCTTGGCGTTCTTTCGGTGTTGGCTTTCAAAGGGTTCCCCACTGTTTATGAGGCGCACGGCTTTTTCCATTCTACGCTAACTCCACCTCTCGTTGTCGCAATATTTTTGGGTATCTTCTGGAAAAAATTTACTCCGGCGGCGGTAATTGCAAGTTTTGTCGGAGGTGTGGCTTTGATGATCCTCGCTCTCCAGGATCCGAATTTAATAACTCCGTTTGCCCAAGGAATTAAGATGAATCCGGAACATCCTTATTCATATATCAGAGCGTTGTATAACCTGCTTGTTTGTACCGGCGTAGCGCTGATGATCACATACACGACTAGCTGGCAAAAGGGAATTGTAAAAAAGATCAGATCAAAATCAAATGCTAAAGAAATTATTTATAGTCTTATTGCAGTATCAACAGTAATATTCCTTCTAATCCTTTTTGATATCGGAACATTTGGGCTGCAGTTTCTAGGGGCAATTATCATGTCTATTATGATTGCAATAACCACAACATTTATGGGCAAATATGATGAGAAAGCACAGACAGAAGGGCTTACAGTTTGGTCCTTAGCAAAAGCAAAAGAGTCATTCAAAGGAAGTCCAATAAATGATAAAGAGGGAAAAATTATTTTAGTTGACTGGAAACGTGAGGATACTGATGATAATCTTGTTCATTTTTCCAGAAATGATATGCAGAAAATGGCGGCTGAAGTTGGAGATTTGGTTTATCTCTGTGACAAGAGAGCTTATCTCGGCGGATTGAAATCTGTTCATACCGTTTACGGCGAACCACATGACCGAGAAGATGGTATTGTTCTGATCGGCAACGAAGATTTATTGAATGGTGTGTTTGTAAAAGGAAGAAAACTTACTGCAGAAAAAGAGATGTAGTTTTATTCGAAATATAAAACTACATTTCTATAAAAATGGCTTTAACTTAATGTCCACAATCTAGAAATCCTCTCTTAAATCCTGTTTTTTCTTAACCCCGTTTTGAAAGTTAATTTTATTTTTTTCTTCCAGCATCTTCACAACTATCGGGGGAACAAAATCGCTGACATCTCCATCAAATTGTGAAAGATTTCTTACAATAGTTGAATTCAAATAGGTATATTTTTCGTGGGGCATTAAGAAGATAGTGCGAAGATCTTCGTCCAGTTTTCTATTCATCAATGCCATCTGGAATTCATACTCAAAATCAGATATAGCGCGAAGTCCTCTTATAATACCTATAGCGCCCACTTCTTTTGCATGATCTACAATAAGACCGTCGAAAGAGTCAACAAAGACTGTTTTCAAATCTTTTAAGCATTCGTTAAGCATTGTTAATCGTTCATCAACTGTGAATAAGGAATTTTTAGAAGGGTTTTTGGCAACAGTAACAACTACTTCGTCAAATAGGTCTACTGCCCTCTTAATAACATCTATGTGTCCATTTGTAACAGGATCAAAAGTTCCGGGATAAATTACACGCTTCATTATACTCAATAAGTTTATTTACTAGATTGTCCAAATATAAAAAATATTAAACAGATGACAAATATCAGCGGTAGAAAAAGAATTTATAATTTTTCAACAACAATTCCACCTGCGTTTTCTTCAACCTCAATTACTTTTTCTACAGTTTCTGTTTGAGTATTAATGATTCCAACAGTAGAAATATATCCTTCTCCTCTTACTTGATAAGCCGGAACAAAATCTCCTTCCAAGTTTTGATTGGTAACATAAACATAGTTATCATCAGAAGTTATATCAATACTGAAAGGCATACTGAATGCAGGATGAGTGATGGTGTTCGTCTTATCCCAATAAGCTCCAGTTTTTGTAATTACCTCAACAGCATTACCATCACTTGATGCTACATATATTTTTTGACCGGTGTTTGAAACAACCACTCCCATTGGTTTTGAAAGGAGATTGATTTTAGAAATAACCGCCCTACTTCCGGCGTTGGCTACTAAAAGCTGGTTCGTTTTATTGGCAGTAATATAAAGATAATTGCCATCCGGCGAAATAGCTAAGAAGAGCGGGTAAGGATTATTCACTAAATCAAATCTTGAATCAATCAATTGGTCTGAGAAAACATTTATCACATGAATTACATTATTTAATGCATCGGCAACAAATAGAAAACCGCGCTGTCTATCCAATGCCATTCCATGAGGCAAGCCGCTCATCGGGAAATTAATTTCTTTCTGAATAAACATATTTGTCAGATTTATAACATAAATACTACTGTAAGTATATTCAGTTGTAGATGCTCTTGAAACATATGCCTTTGTACCGTCGCTATTGATCTTGATAATGCCAGGTTCAACAAGTCCGCTTATTGAAAAAACGCGAGAATTATCGGATTTTCTATACTTAACTAATTGACCTGCTGAACTAAGAGTCACGTAATAATAATCACCGTATTCAGCAACCCAATACGGAGTTTCAAATTCCGTTAATGGATCGGAAACATCATTTAAGTATGATACAACTTTGTTTGTCCCGTCAATCACAGAAATATCTTCTGAATATTGATTACAAACATAAACGCGGTAACTTTCTGCCAATGAGTACGGGACATCGCCTTTATAATCTTGAGCGCCGTCAGTGATCCAGTTTGCTATTGTTGAAATTTGATTCTTACTGAGCATTGTGTGATCGTATGAAAGTTTTTCAACAAGATTTCCGTTGATAAACTGCATAAGTAAACTTTTTTCTACGCTGTAAGGTATAACATCATCACCGCCGTAACCGGAATTATAAGTGCCGTCCAATGGTCTGTTTGACGCACCCAACATAATTTGAGGTTGTATTTCCGTTGAAAATCCATTTATTGGATTGCTCTCGCTGTGACAGCCGGATGCAGCACACGTGCCGTTCAGAATATTGGAAACATCCTTTGTTTCGTAATAATTATTCTCTTTTTTTAATACTTCATCAGGATTTTCTGTCAGAGTACAACTGCTTACAGCTAAAATAAGTGTAACTGATATAAAAGTTAAGAATAAACTTCTCTTTGTTGCCGAATGCATTATTTTTCCATGGATTTTGTACTTATATCAAATATACTCAAAAAAGATACCAAATATTAGTTTAGTTAACCATCTAAAAGCATTTGTTTATATATAAAACTTAAGAAAATCGGTAATTATTTCAAATGTTAGGTAAAAATAGAATATTATGAAATTCAGTCAAAAATGTAGATAAGACTATCACCCAACCGCTTTAACGGGTCTTTTCCAAAATTTTCAACATCTTTTTCTTTTGTCTGAATTGAGCGTTCAACAAGCATAATTCCGTTTTTATTCAGGAAATTGTTTTTAAAAAGATTTTCAACAACTTGGTGTATATCATCCTTAAAAAACGGGGGGTCTAAAAGTATTAGGTCGTATGTATCGTGTTCGCTTAAGGATGAGAATTTGAGAGCAGTCATATTTAACACCCTGCAATTATTTTCTGAGTTCAAGTTGCGGATATTTTCCCGCAGCATTTTCTGAACATGGAAGTTCTTTTCGACAAAATGAACTTCTTCTGCACCGCGGCTTAATGCCTCTAAACCGAGCGAACCGGAACCGGCATAAATATCACAAGTTTTGATCGCCTCAAAATTGATCAAGTTATTCAGCATGTTAAAAATTGTTTCTTTGTTCTTGTCTGTTGTGGGTCTGACAAGTTTTGATTTTGGAAACTTGATCGTGCGTCCCCTGAATTCTCCGGCTATTATTCTCATTGAAAAATATTATTGTTAAAATGAATTGTTAAGCTATGCGGAAACAAATTCCAGCCGCTGAGGAAAACAATTTTGCTTTGTTTAGATAATGATCATTCTGAACAAATGATTCAGAAAGCTGAATGCGCTCGAACGGACTGATATTATTAAAATTAATATTAACTGATTCCTCAATCTCTTTCTGGAGTTGTGAAAATTCAATATCACCGGCAATATAAAATTCACTAAAACCATTTTCACCTTGTGATGCAAAAGTATTTATATGGTCAATTAGTTTCGTGTTATTGTCGGTTACAAATTTTCTGTATCCGGTAAGCTCATTATTTTTATAAGTGAAGAAAGAGACTGTTTGACCTCCTACATAAACAGATATCGTGTTATTCTTTTTTATCAACAGATCGGAAGCAAAGTGAGCGTTATCAATAAACTGCAGCACTAGATCATTCTGAAGTAAAAAATTATAAATTTCTCTTGCCGGGTTTTGATCAACCGCAATGATCATTGCTTCCGGGTATGAGTAAAGACCGCTCGATATTTTTTTCTGTCTGATTATATGATCCTTAAATGATAAGGTTGGAAACAATACGGAGAATTCCCATTCAATTTGTTTCTGAAGATCACTTCCGGATAGTTGTGGTTCAAGCGGGAAGGAAAAAATTTTGAATAGATCTATCGGAAGCGCTACGGAAATCTTATCACTTTTAATTTGATTACGCTGAGTTAAATTGTCGAATGCAGTTTGAAAAACGTTGATAAAATCCGAAGATTGAAAATCAAGTGTTTCCGAAAAAAGTTCTTCGTCAACGTTCTCCAAATAATAAATTTTATTTTTTTCAACTACCCCAACAAGTTGAAGTGTATTTCCCATTATATTGATGCCAACATGATTCATTAATAGAGCATGTTAGGGTATTATTCCCAAGAAGATGTATTTTTCAATGCATCCGAATAAAGATCGCCGATCTTATCTTTACTGTCGGGACTTTCAATCACATAACGAGTGCCAATCGTAATATTGGAATCAATTTTAACAATTCTTCCCCTTCGGTTTATCACAGTATCAACTTCTAATGTAGTGTCAATTTTTACAATAAAGTATTTACGGGAGCGAGGAGAAATATAAAGTGATTCCGGGGTAAATTTTCCGTCGGTTAAATTTACAAACGGATTAGTTGATTTCTTGGTAAGAGTATCGACCCCGACCATTAGAGCATGTACGGTAGAATCGGTTTTTATGAAGTTAATAAGAGTATCAAGATTATCGGAGTATCTTCCATGTATTTTCTCGTATAACATTTCAGCTTGTTTTAGGTTCGTCATTCTGGCGCGTGATTCATTCTTATAGTAATTCTCAAGACGAGTAATTTCAGTAGGTTCAACAATAGAAACTTGAATTAAAATAAACGTAAGGATAACTATTACAACCCATAAAATCGCATGAATGTACCACGGATCATTTTTCTTTTTCATTTTTCCTCCAAAAGCTTTGATGCTCTATTCAATAATTATATGTTTTTTAATTCTATCTAATTTTTTTCTGCCGATGCCTGGAACTTTAATTAAATCATCAATACTACGAAATTTACCGTTCTTATTTCTAAAGTCAACAATATGTTCCGCTGTCTTTTCCCCTATCCCAGGCAGTAAAATCAACTCTTCTATAGTTGAATTATTTATATTTATCTTACGATCAGATAGTTGATCAGCGCTATTCGTTCTTTCAGAATAATTATCATTACTAAAATCTAAAAGTTCCTGCTCATAATCAACTTTTTTCTTATCTGTTGAAACAGAATTTGAACTGTTTTTGTTATTCAGAAATAGACTATCCTGCTTAGAATAATCGTATTTTTTTACTTCAGTAAGTTCGGACTTGTACTTAAAATAGTAAGCCAAAGATCCAACCGCGAAAGAAACTGTAATGAACAATATAACTTTGACCTCAATTTCAGTGAAGCCAATCCTATTTCCTATTTTCTTTATAAAGCTGATCTTAGTTCACCAATTTTTATAATTAAATAAAATAGTAAATCAGCACGAATAATACCATAAAATTTTTAAACTGCCACCATGCTAAATCGGTATTAAACTTTTATATGTGGCATATTCTGTAATTGTCTCAGAAGTTCTTTTTCTTGTGAATTTATTTTTCTAGGCACGTGAATATTTATTTTTACCAATTGATCTCCAGCGCCATGTCTATTTAAATGCTGAATACCTTTTTCGCGCATCTTCAAGAATTTACCCGCCTGTGTACCAGATTCAATTTTTAATTTTGCTCTGCCGGTCAATGTCGGGATTTCAACCTCTGTACCTAATACTGCTTCAGGATAACTGATCGACAATTCGTATATAATGTTATCGCCGTCACGGACAAAATGCGGATGAGGCAATTCCTTAAATATTACAATTATATCACCGGCAGAACCGCCGTTTTTGCCGACACTACCTTCACCTCTTAATGTCATGTAGCTATTATCGGTAACCCCGGCGGGAATATTGATCTTGATAGTTGATTCTTCAAAAATTCTGCCGTCGCCATGACAAGCGGGGCAAGGCTTCGTAATTATTTTTCCTGTACCGTTACAATTATGACATGGTGCAATATTCACAAACTGACCAAACAAAGAACGGGAAACCTGTTTAACCTCACCTGTTCCTGAGCAGACTGAACAAGTTTGATATGATGCCGGGTCTTTTGCGCCGGTACCGCCGCATGTTTTACAAACATTATATTTTTTTAATTTGATTTTCTTTGTTGTTCCGGTAGCAATTTCTTCTAAAGTTAATTTTAAAGTTACTTTTAGATCTTGTCCCGGAGTACCTGTTGTTCTTTGTCTGCCTCGCTGCGACGAACCGCCGCCGAAAAACTCATCAAAGATAGATGAACCGCCTCCAAATCCGCCGCCTCCGAAAATGTCAGAAAAATGACTGAATATATCTTGTGCATTATTAAACCCGTGAAAGTCTTGTCCGCCTTTAAATCCTTCATGACCAAAACGATCATACTTCGATCGCTTCTCATCGTTACTTAACACTTCATATGCTTCGGCAGCTTCCTTGAATTTTTCTTCCGCTTCTTTATCATCAGGGTTCCTATCCGGGTGATACTGCATCGCTAATTTTCGATAAGCTTTTTTTATCTCGTCGGCACTTGCACTTTTGCTTACACCTAAGACTTCGTAATAATCTCTTTTAGTCATTATGATCTATTCCTTTGCATTTTCGTCTTTATCAACTTTTGCTTCTTCTTTCTTTTCCATTCCTTGACTCACAATAACTTTAGAATGTTTAAGAACTTTGTCTTTATAAATATAACCAGGTTCAATTTCCTCAATAATTATATTTTCCGGATATTCTTCCGAAGGCTGCTGTAGTAACGCTTCGTGATACTCGTAATCAAATTCTTTCCCTACAGAATCTATCTTTTTTACACCCTGTGCTTCAAGTACCTGAGTGAATTTATCGGCTATCATTTTAAAACCATCTCTTACAGATTCCAAGTTATCATTGTCAATATGTGACAACGATCTTTTTAGGTCATCGTATATCGGCAAAACCTTTAGTATAAAAGGCTCCGCGGCATATTTAAAAAGAACGTCCTTTTCGTTTTCAGTTCTGCGCTTATAGTTTTCAAACTCAGCAGCTCGTCTTAGTAACCTATCATTCAGTTCATTGTTTTTTTCTTCCAGTTCAGCAACTCTTTCCTCTAAGTTTTCTAATTCAACCGAGATAGTTGATTCTTTTTTATCAACAGTTTCTTTTTCTGTTCCTTTCTCAACTGTAATCTTTTTATCTTCTTCCGTTTTGTTCTTTTTACTCTTTTTCATTTTTATATAATCTCCTCACTTTTCAATACAAACACGTTCTATTTTTGTAATTCCTTTGATAGAAGTTTAGCAACATATTCAACAGCGGCTACTACTTTTGAATATTCCATTCGTTTAGGTCCAATAATACCAATAGTGCCGGATGCTTCACCAACCTTATATTCTTTAGTTATAAGGCTGTAGCTCGTAAACTTCTTCTCTCTATGTTCAGAACCAATGGTTATTCTTATGTCGTTACTATCTTTTTTTAATTGGTCATCCATTACATGGACAATAACATCTTTATCTTCAACTAATTCTATAATGCTCTGGAATTGTTCAATGTCTTCAAATTCCGGTTGTGTTAAAATATTCTTTGCTCCCGTAATAACAGATTGACTCTCTTTATCATCTTGAAATATTCTGTCGGCAGAATCAAGGAAGACTCGGACAATCGGTTTTAATTCTTTGGTGCTTAAATTCCTAACCCTGTCAACAATCGTATTTCTGATCTCAGAAAACCTTAATCCCGATAATCTCTGATTAAGAATACGCTGAACGGCATTTAACTTATTCTGCTGAACAGAGATCTGCAGCTCCACTGTGATTGTTTTGACAATTCCCGGCACAACAGTAACGACAACTAAAATTCTAGAACTGGAAAGACGCACTATCTGGATTCTTTCAAGAATATAATTACTGATCTTCGGATAAGTAATACATGCAAGTTCATTGGTTATGTCACTTAAAATTGATGATGTTACTTTTATAAGGTCATCATCTTTTTGCGAAGCAATATTATTCTCAACAGTTCTTTTAGCTGCTCTGCTTAACTTGGGAGGACCCATCAAGGAATCAACATAAAGTCTATAACCCTGATCGGTAGGAACTCTGCCGGCAGAAGTATGGGGGTGTCCGAGAAGACCGGAGTCCTCCAGATCAGCCATAATGTTTCTTATGGTTGCCGGCGATAATCCAACATCGTACTTTTTTGATATATTTCTCGATCCAACAGGATTAGCTGTTAAAATGAACTGATGGATCACATATCTGAGTATCGATTTTTCTCTTTCACTTAATTCACTGTTAAGCATATTTAAAAATTTTATTCCCAAATTTTAGAACTTTAAATTTAATGATTTATAATATCATATTCACTACTCTGAATTGCTGATTTTATTAGATGCTTAAAACATCCGGCGGTTTCTCTTTTTTGGTCCTAATTTTTTAGAATTTTTCTCTATCTGATTTCTTGTTTTTATATCTTTACAGATCAAATATATTTTGTAAAGAGGAAAAATTGAGGACTTCATACAAATCTGCCGGGGTTGACATTGCCGCCGGTGAAGAAACCGTGGATAAGATTAAAGAAATTGTAAAATCAACGTTTAACGATAACGTATTATCAGGTATTGGTCATTTCGGTGCGTTTTATAAAGTAGATTTTGCTAAATACAAAGAGCCTGTAATGGTTTCAAGTGTTGACGGTGTAGGGACAAAATTGAAAGTTGCATTTATGATGGATGTACACAATACTGTAGGACAGGATCTTGTGAACCATTGCGTTAACGATATTGCAGTCGGCGGAGCAACACCGCTTTATTTTATGGATTATATGGCATTCGGAAAATTAGTGCCGGCAAAAGCGGAACAGATAATAGAAGGATTCGGGAAAGCCTGCAGAGAAAACAATGTAGCTTTGATCGGCGGAGAAACAGCAGAGATGCCGGGACTCTATGCGGAAGAAGAGTATGACATGTCCGGTACGATAGTCGGTATTGTTGATAGAGAAAAAATAATTGACGGAAAAAATGTTCAGGAGAGTGATGTCCTTATCGGCTTCGGTTCAAACGGGCTGCATACAAATGGTTACTCGCTTGCACGTAAGGTTTTGTTCGAAAAGTTTTCAGTCAATGACACACCGGAAAATTTCAGCAACACTCTCGGTGAAGAACTTCTTAAAGTACACAAATCATATTTAAAATTAATAAAAAACATCTCGGATAAAATTAACATAAAAGCATTATCCCATATTACCGGCGGGGGAATTATGGGAAACACCATGCGCGTAGTTCCAAAAGGATTGGGACTTGATATAGATTGGAATGCATGGGAACTACCGGAGATATTTAAACTTATCCAGAACACCGGAAATATTTCAGATGAAGAAATGAGGAAAGCATTCAACATTGGTATTGGATTAATTGCAATAGCAGATAAAAATGATGTTGATGCAATTTTTTCTATCGCAAGTGAATTAGGTGAATCAACTTACATCATCGGGGAAGTTGTTAATCCAAAATAATTTGGTTGTATATTACGAAAAATATAAGGGGTTAAGAATACAAATTACCTTTCCAATGATATAATAACGCCGGTAACAAAGGCGATTACCCACCAAGTGTAAGCCAATTTGGAATAGAGGTTCAATCCTTTACTAAAGACCACCTCGGCACCTTTCGTAATTTTATGCTTCCAAATATATACAGCATCTATAATCATAAGAAGTAAACCGATATATCCCATAATTCCGTGGAATGTAAAATACGTGTTTGTAGTTCCTATCATCATACATGATGTGGCAATAAGATCGAAAGTGACTGCAGTTGTTAAAAAGAAAAGAACAGAATTTGAAGCATAAGGTGTTTTGAATTCTTTGATGATAAAAATAGTGTAGAACAACAGTGCAAGATGAACAAATGCAATACCGACAATAATAATTGGTTCCATATTTCCCTTAATTAAATAACTTGAGAATAATCAAAATTTAATGACTGTAAAGCTAATAAATATCATATGTTTATAAAAGAAAAATAATAACACAATAAATCTCTTTATTGATAATTTGTCAGCAAGTCGATTTTTGTTATTCAATAAAAATTAACATGAAACATTCATAACTCTACGAGATACACAAGTAGATGATTATAAAAAACCTTCGAGGTTTTTGCAGTTAATAAATTAACAAAATCAATTAATTGAAAAGTAGTGTCAAATTGTGTAAGTCACAAAACCTCGAAGGTTTAGTTAAAATAAAATTATAAACACATGAAACGAGAATGTTTAATCTAAACACACAAGAGTATGATCATAAACGCTTGGTGTCATTCCCCGCAAAAAAGAGCGGGACAGACCGGCAATCCGCCGCGGCGGATTTAGCCGGAATCTCATGATATCGTTGGAGATTCCCGATAAGAGCATTCGGGAATGACAGAATATT
>UOGD01000367.1_pt1 | contig 15290 bp, 9 predicted proteins | sample 1989731 | NCBI WGS metagenome assembly UOGD01 (sample SAMEA4712198, study PRJEB27164) | hydrothermal vent metagenome | biome: marine basaltic hydrothermal vent biome; feature: marine hydrothermal vent; material: mineral | place: Pacific Ocean | collected 2011-06-14/2011-07-23 | depth 1691 m | reverse complement strand
ATAAAAAAACACAGTTGGATAATATGCATGGCGGAGTTCCAAGTGACTGCCCGCATCGTGAGCGTCGCGGTTACACCGGTGATGGACAAATATCAGCTCAAGCAGCAATTTATAATTTCGATATGAGAAGTTTTTATACAAAATGGCTGAACGATATTGCCGATGCCCAGAATAAAAAAACAGGATATGTCCCCTATACCGCGCCATACCAAAGCGGAGGCGGAGGAACTCCTTGGGGTTCTGCGTATATTATAGTCCCGTGGTATATGTATCTGTATTATGGTGATATAGCAGTCCTGGAAAAACATTATGAAGGAATGAAACACTATGCTGATTATCTGAAAACACAAACCGATAAAAATAGTTTGATAGTTGAAAAGAACTTGGGAGAGTGGGTACCTCCGACTCCGACAAAAATTCCTCCCTCTTTTGTAAGCTCCGCTTATTATTATTATGATTTAACTCTAATGTCAAATATTGCTAAGATTTTGAATAAAGTAGAAGACGAAGAATCATTCACAAAACTTGCTGAAAATGTAAAACACTCTTTTAATAAAAAGTATTTCAATAAAAATGATTTTAGTTATTCCATTGGATGGCAGGGCGCAAATGTTTTTCCATTGGCTTTTAACTTAGTACCGGAAGAATTTGTTGAAAATGTGTTTAATAGTCTTGTGAAGAACATCGAAGTTCGGGCTAAAGGACATTTCGATACCGGGATGATGGGAACTCCATATGTTCTGGAAGTTCTTACAAAATATGGCAGACCGGATCTGGCATACACGGTAATGAACAGAAGGGATTATCCGAGTTTCGGTTACAATATTGAAAGAGGAGCTACAACTCTGTGGGAAACTTGGACGGGAAAGGATTCACACAGTCATCCAATGTTTGGAAGTGTTTGCGCTTGGTTCTATCAAGGTCTTGCCGGTGTTAATCCTGATCCACAAAATCCAGGATTTAAGCATATTATTATAAAACCGAGCATTGTAAATGAACTCGATTTTGTGAATGTGTCATATTCGTCCGTATATGGTGAAATAAAAAGCAATTGGGAATTAAAAAATGGAGATCTGAAATTGAGGATTGCAATTCCTCCCAATACCACCGCTTCAGTTTTTGTGCCTGGAAATGATATTAAAAACGTTAGATCTAATAACAACGATATTATTCCAACCGGTGTAGAAAATAATTTGGTTCGATATGAAATTCCTTCGGGAGAATATACGTTCGTTTCTAAAAAAATTGATAAACTTTTAATCACTCCAATGCTGTCAATTCCGGTTATCGATCCGCCGGATTCAACTTTATTCTCACCGGATTCTGTAGTTGTCAACATTCGACAATACTCCAAGGATGCTGAAATCAGATATACCTTAGACGGAAGTAAGCCAAATAAAAATTCGGAATTATTTACAAAACCATTTAAACTTCGTACCAGTGCTGTTATAAAAGCAAGAGTATTCAGAGATAATTTAAAGCCTGGATATACCAAAACGAATAGGATCATTTTTATCGATTCGCTTAGGAATGGTATCGGCTATAAATATTATATTGGTGCATGGAGCAGATTACCAAACTTTGCAAAATTAAAACCTGTAAAAACAGGTAAAGTTTATAACATTAGTCTTAATGAATTTGATCATCTTGATGATAAATTTGCAATTCTGTTTACTGGGAATATTAAAATAAAATCCGGAGGCACTTATAATTTCCATTTAATTTCCAATGATGGCAGCAAGTTATTTATCGATGATAAACTAGTTGTTGATGCTGATGGTCCGCATGGTTTTGCAGGTGTAAAAGGTAAGATAGATCTTACAAAAGGTCTGCACAAAATAAAAGTAGAATACTTCCAGATGGGTGGTGGAAAAGGTTTGGAACTCTTCTACAAAGGTCCGGGAGTAGAAAAACAATTGATACCGGCTAATGTGCTAATTATGAATAGATAAGAATTATTCAATTTGTGTTATGTATATAAATAAGGAAACTTATAATAATGAAAAATAATAAAGCTAAACAAATTATTTTTTCGGTTTTATTTTTAACTGTTTTTATAATAGGGTGTAGCAATAATAAAGACTCAAGGAATATACATAAACCCAATGTTGTATTTGTTTTTGCAGACGAGTGGAGAGCGCAAGCCACAGGGTTTGCCGGAGATTCCAATGCAATTACTCCTACCATTGATAAGCTAGCTGCCGAATCAATAGTGTTTTCAACAGCAGTTTCCAATACGCCTGTCTGTTGCCCATATAGAGCAAGTTTACTTACAGGACAATACCCGTTAACTCATGGAGTTTTTATGAATGATGTGCCCTTAAATCCTAAGGCAAATACAATGGGTAAGATATATAAGAACGCCGGTTACAATACTGCCTACATAGGGAAATGGCACTTCGATGGTCAGTGTAGATCATGTTATATTCCACCGGAAAGAAGACAAGGATTTGATTACTGGAAAGCACTTGATTGCACTCACGATTATAATAACTCTATTTATTATGCCAATGATGATACTTTGCCGTCAAAATGGCCGGGGTATGATGCATATTATCAAACGCTTGATGCGCAAAATTACATAGAAGAACATGCCGAAGATAAACAACCGTTTTTACTGTTCTTATCTTGGGGGCCCCCGCACGACCCTTATCAAACGGCGCCGGAAAAGAATAGAAAAAAATATGAGAATAAAAATTTACAATTGAGACCTAATGTTCCTCTAAAGGACAAAGAGAAAGCAGAGCATGACTTGAGAGGGTATTATGCACATGTTAACGCTTTAGATGACTGCCTTGATATGTTATTGAAGACAATTGATGAAAGTGGTATTACCGATAATACAATTTTTGTTTTTACTTCTGATCATGGAGATATGCTTTATTCTCATGGAATGCAAAAGAAACAGCGACCATATGATGAATCAATACTAGTTCCTTTCCTCTTACGATATCCTGAAATGCTGGGCAATAAACGTAAAACAATTGAAGCTCCTTTTAGCACTCCTGATATTTTGCCAACGTTGTTAGGACTAAGCAAAATCAAAATTCCAAAATCAATAGAGGGAGATGATTTTTCAAAGTATATTGAGGGTATAGATAAAATAGATGATAATAGTGCGCTGATTTTATCAATATCTCCTTTTGGGCAATGGCTTAGAAAAAATGGAGGAGTTGAATATAGGGGCATTAGGAGTAAACAATATACTTATGTACGAAAACTGGATGGTCCTTGGCTGCTTTTCGACAATGTTGCAGATCCTTATCAGCAAAATAACATGATTGATAACCCTGAGTTTTCAGAGCTGAAAGCTAAACTAGATAAAGCTTTGAATCAAAAATTATTGGAAACAAATGATAAATTTTTACCCGCTGAAGAGTATATTAAACAGTGGGGCTATGTTGTAGATAAAACCGGAACGATTCCTTATACACAGTAATAATTATTTTATGAATTTTTTTTAAAAGAGAAAAATCAAGTTTAGCAAAAATTTAATCAGGTACACAAATAATAAAATTCAGAGAAAAGATCACTATGAAAAGAATAATCTTACCATTTATAATTTTAATAATTTCGATTGGCTGTAATACCGTTGAGAAAAAGAATAAAAAACCAAATATTATATACATTCTTGCTGATGACTTAGGCTATGGGGAAGTCGGCGCTTACGGTCAAGAGAAAATATTAACACCTAACATTGATCAGTTGGCAAAGAATGGAATGATGTTCACGCAGCATTATTCTGGTTCTCCGGTTTGTGCACCATCAAGATGTGTTTTATTAACCGGTAAACATACTGGTCACGCATACATACGCGGAAATGACGAATGGAAAGAGCGAGGTGATGTTTGGGATTATGCCAAAGCTTCAGCTGATCCGAATTTAGAAGGTCAGCGTCCAATTCCGGCATCAACAATAACAATTGGAAAACTTCTGCAGAAAGCCGGATATAAAACCGGGATTTTCGGTAAATGGGGTTTAGGCGCTCCGCTATCTGAAGGAAGACCGAATCTGCAAGGGTTTGATTACTTTTACGGATACAACTGTCAACGGCAGGCACACAATCTATATCCACCGCATCTTTGGGAAAATGAGAAGAAAGTAATTCTGAATAACGAGCTTGTTATTCCCAACACAAAACTTGACAAAGGAGCAGATCCCTACGATGAAAAAAGTTATGCTCGGTTTCAGCAAAAAGATTACGCTCCTGAAAAAATTCATCGAAAGGCATTAGCTTTTATCAAACGCAATAAAGACAAACCGTTTTTCATGTATTATGCTACACCACTTCCGCATGTCCCTTTGCAAATTCCCCAAAAATATGTTGATAAATACCATAAACTATTTGGGGATGAAAAACCTTATCTTGGAGAAAAAGGATACTTTCCAACCAGATATCCAAGAGCTACTTATGCGGCAATTATTAGTTATCTGGATTCTCAAGTTGGCGAAATAATATCAACACTTAAAAAGCTAGGACTATATGAAAATACGATCGTTATTTTCTCAAGTGATAACGGTCCGACTTATGCGGGCGGTGTTGATTATGAATTTTTTAATAGTGCGAAACCATTCAAAAATGGCTACGGTAGAACAAAAGGATTCGCCTATGAAGGTGGTATTAGAATTCCAATGATCGCAAGCTGGCAAAATCATATCCAAGAAGGTAGTACCAGTGATCATATCTCAGCATTTTATGATGTGCTTCCTACAATCTGTGATATTGTTGGAATTGATAGCCCAAAGGATATTGACGGCATCAGTTTCAAACCTACTTTATTGAATAAGAAGCAGCAGAACCATGATTATCTCTATTGGGAATTTCCCAGCTATAAAGGTCAGCAAGCTGTAAGAATGGATAAATGGAAAGGAATCCGCAAAAATATATTTGAGGGCAATATGGATATTGAATTGTATGATCTGGAGAAAGATATTAAGGAAGAGAATAATGTAGCAGATCAAAATCCAGATGTTGTTCAAAAGATAAATGAAATTATGAAACAAGCGCATACACCCTCTGTAATAAAAAGATTCCAATTTAAAGAGCTTGGAGATTAGTGAAACCTTTAACGCTTTCAGAAGTATAAAGGCAAAATTTGAGGAGAACTATCTAAATGCAGAACACGATTATCAGAACATTATTATTGCTCATTATATTTATTTATACACCAATACTATCACAGGAATTTGGGCCCAGGGAGGATTGGGGAATAATTGAGTCAAGTAAAATTAACGAAGGATCGGGCATTGAAGCCAGCAGTAAAAATCCCGGAGTTTTTTGGACGTTTAATGATTCTGGTGGAGAGAATGAAATTTATGCTTTCAGTTCAACCGGAAAGGATTTGGGTACTTTCAAGATCAGCGGCTCAGCCAACAAGGATTGGGAAGATATATCTATTGGACCCGGACCAATTGAAGGTGAACAATATATTTATATAGGAGACTTCGGCGATAATGGTCAGAAAAGAGTTTATAAAACTATCTATCGTATTCTCGAACCGGTTGTTGATACTCAGCAAACAGCAGTCGATACAGTTCTCGAAGGTGTAGAAAGACTTGTCTTTGTATATCCTGAGGGTCAGAAATACAATGCCGAATCTCTGATGATAGATCCTTTAACTAAAGATATTTTTGTCGTACTTAAAGATGATCTAACCAGAGTTTTTCAAGCTACCAAACCGGACTCTTTTCATTGGGTGCCTGATTGGATTGTAGATACAATGAAAGTTGTTGATACATTGGTTTTTCGCAGTAAGGCAAATGCTGCTGATATTTCAGATAGCGGGGAAGAGATCTTAATTAAAGATGATAATTTTGTTTATCATTGGTATAGAAAAAATAATGAACCGGTTGCGGAAGCTTTGAAAAAGATACCAAAAGTTTTACCCTATGTAAAGGAACCTAATGGTGAAGGTATATGCTGGGCGCCCGATTCCTCAGGCTATTTTACATTCAGTGAAGGATTACATCCGCATCTTTATTTTTATCCAAGGGTTGTTACTTCGGTTGAATCAGATAAAACTTTACCTGACCAATTTTTATTAGAGCAGAATTATCCTAATCCGTTTAATCCAAGCACAACAATAAGATATACTATCCCGAATGTAGGCTCAAGCTTTAGCTCGAGTATGAATGTAAAATTAACAATATTCGATATCCTTGGTCATAAAATTGCAACCTTGGTTAACGAACAACAAGGACCCGGTAACTATCAAGTTAAATGGAATGGAAAAGATAAAAATGATAAAGAGGTTGCAAGCGGAATCTATCTCTATCGATTAAAAGCGGGGTCATTTATTAGCACAAAAAAGATGATGTTGCTACAATAAATTCATTTATAAAAAGTAGTTTCCCATCTTATCGAAATTATTCTTGATCTTAATTAATTTTGTCTTAATAAAGACGAAACCGATTAAAATGTATTTTTAAAGAATAATTATTTTACTTATTTTAAGTATTATCAAATCAGTAGAGTTTCTGCAAAATAACTGATCTGTCATTTCGAACCCATTTTGTGAGTGAGAAATCTTGTGAATTTTGAAAGTTTTCTAACATTCCTTCAAAATGACAAAAGACAAAACCCTTATTTTATAGAAGTTCTAATTTGATTCTTCATCATTATAGGAATTCCTTAAAATGAAAATCATAAATCGAATTTTAATTTTACCCTTATTGATAGTAGTATCCTTAATTTCATGTCGGCAAGATCAAAAAACAACTCGTCCAAATATTCTACTTATTATGTCAGATAATCAATCGTGGAATCATTTAGGATGCTATGGTGATCCGGTTGTTAAAACTCCAAACATTGATAAAATTGCGGAACAAGGAGTTAAATTTACACAAGCCTATTGTGCTGCTCCTTCGTGTTCACCTGCTCGGGCTGGAATGTTAACCGGACAAGATATTTGGCGACTGGAAGATGGTGCAAATCTTCATGGAATACTTCCTAAAAAATTTCTGCTCTACACAGATTTACTACAAGAAGCAGGTTATTTTGTAGGAGCACAAGGTAAAGGCTGGGGACCCGGCAACGTAAAAGATAGCGGGAGGAAATATAATCCTGGTGGGGAAAAATATAATTCTTTTTCCGAATTTCTTAATGCAAATAAAGATAACAAACCGTGGACGTTTTGGTTCAGTAGTCATAAACCTCACAGACCTTATAAAGTCGGTTCGGGTGTCGCTTCGGGAATGGACATAAACAAAGTAGTCATTCCAAAGTATCTTCCCGATAATGATATTGTACGTGGTGATATATGCGATTATTATTATGATATTCAAAAATTTGATGATCAAGTTGGTGATATTCTAAATACACTTAAAAAATCTGGACAATATGATAACACGCTAATTGTAATTTGCAGCGATAACGGTTGGCAAATGCCTCGCGGTTTGGCAAACTTATACGATTTTGGCACAAGAGTACCGCTGATCTTTGCTTGGATAGATCATATTCCAATGAATAGAACTGTAGATGATTTTGCTAACCTAAATGATCTTGCTCCGACTTTCCTTGAAATTGCAAATGGTAAAATACCTGAACAGATGACAGCAAAAAGCCTGACAAATATTTTATTCTCTAAAAAAGAAGGTCATATAGATAAAGATAGAAATTTTATTGTAACAGCTCGCGAACGTCATGCCCTATGCCGTAAAAACGGATTGGGATATCCGGGTAGAGCAATTAGAACGGAAGACTTTCTTTACATCAGAAACTTTAACCCGGAACGATGGCCTGCCGGCGATCCACCACTTTATGGTGATGTGGATGCTCACATGCTTCATTATGCATGCCCGACAAAATTATTTATTCTTAAGAATAAAGATAAACCCGATATAAAACCATTCTTTGAATTGGGATTTGCAAAACGTCCTGCCGAGGAACTTTTTGATGTAAGAACTGATCCGGATCAAATAAATAATGTGGCTTATAAAAAAGAGTATAAAGAAATAAAAAAAGAACTTTCTGATAAGCTTCTTAATTATCTTAAAGAAACAAAAGACCCGCGTATCATTGGTGGAGATATTATTTGGGATACAACTAAATACTATGCTACCGGAGATTTTAAACCAAAACCAAACAAAGAAGCAATTAAGATGCTTCATTTGAAAAAAGAGTATAATTACTATCCGGAGAAGTAATAATTAAAAACAATTAGATTTTCGGATTTTAATAGTTACGAAACCTCCGAGGTTTTACAGAATTTTTTTATGAGTTTATTATTTATACAGACATAAGTGCATATTAAACATTTGCGAAATATGAAAACCTCGGAGGTTTTTCTGAAGACTAAATTGTAATCAGCTTACTCAATGTAAAATACAGAATAGTGCTCTTTATAAAAATTTTCAACAGAAAAATTATTTTTAAAAGGGAAAAAAGATGATTAAAAATTTTACCAAAATAATGGGAATATTAATTCTTCCATTCATTATGATGCTTTCTGGTTGCAGCATTGGTGATAAAACAACTGATGAAAAGCCCAACATCATTTTTATTTTAACCGATGATCAGCGATGGGATGCAATGGGCTCAAACAATGCTGAAATATTAACTCCTGAAATGGATAAGTTAGCTAAAGACGGAGTGAAATTTACAAATGCTTTTGTCACCACTCCTATTTGTGCGGTTAGCAGAGCGAGTATTCTAAGCGGTGAATATGCTTTGAGGAATGGAATAAAAGATTTCAAAACACATTTCTCCGATAGCGCCTATGCCTTTACATATCCAATGCAGTTGAAGCAAGCCGGATACAGAATCGGTTTCATTGGGAAATATGGAGTCGGTCGTGAAGAAGATTTTCCTAAAGATAAATATGATTACTGGGGATGTTTCCCGGGGCAGGGTACATATTGGCATAAAGACAGTTTAGGTAATGCTGTTCATTTAACAAAGATTCTAGGAAACAGAGCGCTCTCTTTTATAAAAGAGTCTCCGAAGGATAAACCCTTTTGCTTATCAATAAGTTTTAAGGCTCCTCATGCTCAAGACCGCAGGGAGATAGAATTTTTATTTGACTCAACTTACATTGATCTGTATAAGGATAAAGTATTCCCAACTCCGGAAACGGGAGCGGATATATATTGGAAGTCTTTTCCCGAATGGTTTAGAAAGAATAATGAGGCTCGTATTAGATGGAAGAAAAGATTTAGTACGCCGGAAAAATATCAAAGGACATTACACGGATATTACAGATTAATCTACGGGGCTGATATACAGATAGGAAGGATCAGGAAATTATTAAAGGAAACAGGGCGAGACAAAAACACGATTATTATGTTTATGGGTGATAACGGGTTTTACTTAGCCGAGCACGGTATGGCAGGCAAATGGTATGCTCATGAAGAATCCATTAGAGTTCCTTTGATTATTTATGATCCGAGAGTAGAGGAAATTCAAAAAGGTTTGGTAAATGATAAAATGGCTTTAAATATTGATATCGCACCAACTATCTTAGATTATGCGGGATTTGAAATTCCTAAAACGATGCAGGGAAAAAGTTTACGAAATATCTTGTACAATAATAAAAGTTCTTGGCGAAATGAATTCTTCTTTGAACATCCTTTTAAGTACAAAAGAATACCACGCTCGGAAGGCATAGTTACAAAAGACTGGAAATACATACGTTTCATAGATAGAAAACCCGGAGCAGAATGGTTGTATAACACCGGGAATGATCCTAAAGAAAAAGTAAATTTAGCGGAAGATAAAAAATATTCTGAAATCAAAGCTCAATTGAAAAAACGATTTGAAAAATTAAAAGAGAAAGTCAGATAAATTAAGGAAACAAGTATGAAATACATTTTGAAAATTCTATTGGTCTTATTGTTGTTCTCTATAACTTTAAATGCTCAGAATGCAAAACCTAATATTATTGTGATTGTTAGTGATGATGCAGGTTACTCCGATTTTGGTTCCTATGGCAGCAAAGTATTGAAAACTCCAAATATCGACAAGCTTGCCGATAGTGGGGTGAGATTTACTAATGGATATGTGAGCGCTTCCGTTTGCGGACCATCGAGAGCGGGGCTAATGACGGGAAGGTATCAACAACGTTTCGGATATGAAGTAAATAATGTACCTAAAGCTATGGACCCAACTGTCGGATTGCAAGGCGAAGATATGGGTTTGCCTCTTGATCAAATGACCATGGCGGATTATATGAAAAGAGCCGGATATGTAAATATGGCAGTCGGCAAATGGCATTTAGGAATTGCTGATTGTTATCATCCGTTGGAAAGAGGCTTTGACGAATTCTATGGTTTTTTAGGTGGTTCTAGACATTATTTCCAAGATGACAGAGATTACATTCGAAAAGATAATGCAGTAAGAAGAAATCATGTTAAACAGGCTGATTTTGATTACACTACGGATGGTTTTACAAATGCAGCTGTTGATTTTATCGATCGGCATAAAAAAGAAAAGTTCTTTGTCTATCTGGCTTATAATGCCGTGCATACACCATTGCAGGCAAAAGAACAAGATATGGAGGACTACGGATTTTTAAAGGATGAAAAATATCAAACTTATGCTGGAATGATGAAATCTTTAGATGAAAATATTGGGAAACTTTTGACGTATCTTGATGATGAAAACTTAAGAGAGAATACACTTATCTTTTTTATCAATGATAATGGCGGTCCAACTTACGTAACACCTGCTAATAACGATCCGCTTAGTGGCTGCAAGGGAACAAATTATGAAGGTGGAATAAGAGTTCCGTTTATTATTTCCTGGACAAGCGTTTTACCGAAAAATGAAGTTTATGATTCTCCTGTAATTTCATTTGATATTTTAGCAACTATGCTTGATGTAGTAAACATTAAAGCCAGAGAAAAAACACAGCTTGATGGTGTAAATCTTCTTCCGTATTTATTGGGTAATAAGAAAGAAAGACCACACAAAACACTTTTCTGGAGAGAGAATATTACTGCTGCTGTTAGAGATGGAGATTGGAAACTTATACGCTTTCCAGATAAACCGGCTGAACTGTACAATTTGTCACAGGATATTAGCGAGGTTAATGACCTTGCAGCAAGAGAACCAGAAAAAGTTAAAGAACTTTATGGAAAACTCTGGAACTGGGAACATGAACTGGCACGTCCCTTATGGTTTCTTCAAACTAAATTTGATAAACAGGTTATTGATAAAGGAATAAAGTATCATAAAGTGAAAAAATAAGGAGAAAAACTAAAACAATTTATTATGAAAAAAACGTATTTAACTTTTGTATTTCTGTTAGTAATAGCTCTATTATTTGGAGGATGTAAGAGCGATAAGAAAAACGATCGCCCGAACATACTGCTTATTTTTTCCGATCAGCAGCATTGGCAGGCTATGGGCAATATGGACCCATTTTTTGATACTCCTAACCTTGATGCATTTGCAAAAAAGAGCACCGTTTTTGAAAGTTCTTTCTGCACAACTCCGCAATGTTCTCCAAGTCGCTCATCTCTTTTGACGGGTTTTTATCCGAGCAAAACAAGGGTTTATGGTAATATGGGAAATGCCGGCGGTAATCCTCTTGATCAACCAATAATAGCAGTCGAATTGCAAAAAGCCGGTTACTATACAAGTTACTTTGGGAAGTGGCACCTGGGAAATAACGAGATTGCTTTAAAAGGATGGGACCAAAAAAAATTAAAAGCAGATGACACCTTAGCTGTTGCAAATGCTGTACAATTTCTGAAAGAGAGAGGCAGCTCGAAAAACCCGTTTGCTCTTTATGTTTCAATTCTTAATCCGCATGACATTTATCATTTCCGTAATCATGAATTAAAGTCAGATGTTGATAAAATTCCGTTACCCGTTTCCTGGCATAAAGAAACATTTGAAAATAAACCTAAAGTTCAAAAACAGTTTATGACGGAAGATCAGGGAAAAATAATGCAAGATGCACCTGAAAGTGAATGGAAAAGATATCGAGATTATTACCGCACTAAAACAAAATTGTATGATAACAATTTAGGAACTATACTGGATGAGTTAAAGCATCAGGGTCTTTGGGATAAAACAATTGTTATAATCACTTCTGACCATGGTGATATGGATACAAACCACAGGCTGATATTCAAAGGACCGTTTATGTATGAAAATATGATGCGTATTCCCTTGATGATTCATGTCCCGAAAAAGTTTGGCGGAATGCAAGCCAAACGCATTAAAGACAAATATGTGGTTAATGTTGATATAGTTCCCACTATTCGTAAGTTTTGTAACCTTCCGGCAAAAGAAACGGATGGAATATCACTTGTTCCATTACTAACAGGAAAAGGAAGATACAAAGAACGCGATTTTGTTGTAGGACAGTACTATGGCAAACAAAAATGGATAAGTCCGATTAGAATGATCCGTACGCACCGGTATAAACTAAATAAATATATTGGATACAAGAGTGAACTGTACGATTTGAAAAATGATCCCTTTGAATTGAGAAATTTAGCTGATGATCCTAATTATACTGAGATAATGGAGACTCTTTCCAAAAAACTTGATAAATGGATCGAACACAACGGTGATCCTTTTTATTCTCAAAAAGCTACAAACAGATCAGGGGAACCCCTGAAATAATGGGTGCTTTCAATAAACATGATTATGGAAAACTCTGGAACTGGGAACATGAACTGGCACGTCCCTTATGGTTTCTTCAAACTAAATTTGATAAAAGTGTTTTAGAGAAAGGCGAGAGATTTTATAAAGTTGAAAAAGAATAAGTTTGTGAATTTAATATAGAGGGTACAAATGAAATTTGATAATTAACAATAAAAATTATTTAAGCAACCAAAAGGATAAAAAATGGAAAGGAAAAGATTGTTCAATACATTTATTATTACCCTAACGAGTCTCTTGATCTTGCAATCGTGTGGTGACATAAAGAAAAAAGAAACTCCAATGCAGCTCCAGGCTTTTAATTCAATGCAGCTTATAAAACAGGAAAATGATTTAGTCGGGGAGAACATTGTAAAAATCAAAGCAGCTAAGAATGAATACGAACCATTTCAAATAGCCATTGTAGCCACGGGCAAACTTAATAATGTAAAAGTTGAAATGTCTGATCTAAAAGGGGAGAATGGTTCTATCGAAAGAGAAAATATTGTCCTCTATCGTGAAGAGTATGTGCCCATTCGTCATTCCAGTCCAAGAGTAGTTTATTCGCAGGGGCTCTATCCGGATCCGCTGCTGCCGTTTAAAAGTCCGGTTACTGGCAAGCCTATAGAAGCGCTTCGAGTTACTGACGGGCAGAATGGCAATCAATATGCCGGAGCTAAATACAGCGCTTATCCAATTGAAATATTTCCAGGACAGAACAGAGTGATTTGGATAGATGTTTTTATTCCTAAGAATACTCCTGCCGGGATTTATACCGGTATATTCAAAGCATCGGCTGATGGAAATATTTATGCGGAAATTCCGGTTGAACTAACTGTCTGGAATTTTACTCTTCCTGATACTGCCTCGCATAGCACTCACTTTGGGCATTTTGGACGAGTTGCATCAATGTGGGGAATTAAAACAGACTCAAAAAAGTATCGAGAAATAGAAAGACGCTTTTGTGATGAACTTGCGAAACATCGTATTAATCCACCCATTCCACATTATCTTTTACCGGAAGTGAACGATGATGGTTCTCTTAATATTATTCCCGAACGACATGAAAAACTCAAGAAATATATAGAAGAAACTCATCTATTGGATTTTGAGGTCCCGCGCGCAAGGTTTATGTCAAGCACTTCGAACAGTAATTTAGCTACTCCGGCTGATCAATCCGATCCAGAAACCATAAAAAAAACTAAACGGTATTACCAAGATTATTATAACTATCTAAAAAAGAACGGATGGGAAAAGCGCGCTTATGTTTATCTGCTTGACGAACCGAATTCTATTAAGGACTATAACCAAGTGATCAATCTTGGAAAGGTTGTTAAGCAGGCTGTTCCGGAATTAAACTGTCTTGTAGTTGAACAAACTTACAAACACGATCCGTCCTGGCCGGATATAGATCCTTATGTTGATATTTGGTGCCCGTTGTTCAGCTTTATCGATCGTAAAACTATTCAAGAGAAGATCAACTCGGGCGATAAGGTTTGGTCTTATACTGCGCTGGTGCAGCCGCCTCCAAAATATCATCCCGAGTATGAAAAGGTAAAAGATAAAAATCCTCCATACTGGCATATTGACAGACCAACAATAGTTTATAGAATTCCACTTTGGATAAATAAACAATACGGTATTACCGGCTTATTATATTGGACTACTGTTCAGTGGAGGGAAGACCCTTTCAACGAGCCATACATAGGACCTTATCCAACCAGATATATAAATGGCGGAGGTATGCTTTTTTATCCGGGAAAGGATGCTGGTTTTGATGGACCGGTTACATCAATTAGACTGAAAAATTTGCGTGAAGGATTGGAAGATTATGAGTACTTTACAATTTTAGAAAAGAAAGGAGAGCATGAATTTATTAAGGAAATCTTAGATAGTATCAGTCCGGAATGGTGGGGCTACACAAGAGACCCGCGCGTATTACTTAAGGCAAGAGAAAGAATGGCACTGAAAATAATAGCTTTGGAAGATAAGTAAAACTCATTCGATCAAAGATCATATTGAACTTGAGTACTGTTTGTCCTATTTTAATGTCAAGAATCTAAATATAGATTATAACTTTCATAATTTGGGACATGGAGAAAACGTGTTCCATCAAAAACATAAAATATTAATTCGTGAGATCAAATTTAAAACTAACTATTGAGTTGTTACAGCTTATATGATAGGGCTGAGTTTTAAGCAAGTCAGCAATATATTAAGTTTAACTTGAACTACTCCGTAGTTCCTTTTGGTTTTGTTATATCTAACCACGGATTTCATCCGTGGTTATTAAAACTTTGACTACTTCGCAGTCAATAAGAACTGTGAAACAGTTCAAATTATAATAACTATGAGTGAAACCCATAGTTAAGAACAAAGAAGCAACAATATACGACCCCAACGGGGTTGAAATATAATTGCTGTATTAATTAGAACTTAGCCTATGATAGTTAACATCTCTACAAAATTTTGAAAAATTGGACTGCAAAAAATAAATTCTAGTGATGACTAATAGAATGGAATATAAAAATTCAATATTATTTTAAGTGAGTAATATCATTATAAATTTTCAGAGAGTTTAGTTATATAATTCAATTAAATGGGGTATGTAATCATTCCCTGCATTATTTTTATAAAATATTTTTCTCAATTTCAGTCATTGCGAGGAGCAGTTTTTTGCGACGTGGCAATCTATAGT
>UOGD01000254.1_pt1 | contig 15324 bp, 13 predicted proteins | sample 1989731 | NCBI WGS metagenome assembly UOGD01 (sample SAMEA4712198, study PRJEB27164) | hydrothermal vent metagenome | biome: marine basaltic hydrothermal vent biome; feature: marine hydrothermal vent; material: mineral | place: Pacific Ocean | collected 2011-06-14/2011-07-23 | depth 1691 m | reverse complement strand
ATTTTGTTTTCTCAAAATCATTTATATTGCCAGTTATAACATGTGCCCCTTTTGGTGTAAACTCAGTATTCATCCCTCTGTTAAATAGATAAAGATCAATCCCTTTTTCGACAGTAAGCCGTGATACTGCCGTACTGATTATACCGGTTCCGCCAATAAATAAAACCTTCATTATAATCTCATCACTTTTAATTAAATATACTTCTTAACTATCTTTTCCATTTCTTCTTTTTGTTCTTGAATACTATCGAGCAGAGCAAATTGATTTTTTGCTCTAACAAGATTGTGGTCTTCATAGGCAATACCATAATAAACATCACCCAGAATATAATCTGTAAGGAAACGAACAGCTTGTTCATAAACAATCACTTCAGCGCCATACACCAGATTCTCAATTTCACTTTTAGTTAATACATCCTTCAACTCTGAAAGATAGCCTTGTACTATCGCTTCGAAAATATTTATACGCATTTTAACTTCTTCATAATCTGCTTTGTCCTCTTCTACCGGGCTTGTTGATGATCTGATCATATCCCCAAAATCAAAGAGAACTGTACCGGGCATTACGGTATCGAGATCAATAACAGCAAGCCCTTTGCCGGTTTTATCATCCAGCATTACATTATTAATTTTCGTATCGTTGTGTACAATTCTTATTGGTATGATTCCATTGTTCAATAGAATGGCTATCTCTTCTTGCAAGTTTCGGTTCTTATCTACAGCATTGATCTCCTTCGTGACACGATTAACTCTTTTTGCAGCATCAATTTGTACTGCATCATCAAAAGTTTTTAGTCGGCTTTTTAAGTTATGATAATTTGGTATCGTTTCTTTTATCCCCGATACATCAATATCACTCAATTGCTTTGTGAACTCACCAAATGCTTTAGCTGCTTGATATGCTTGTTCAGTAGTTTCAACAAAGTCAACTGTATAAGAGTCCTCAATGAACCGTAATACAGACCAATAGCCGTCATTCTCATCCACATAAAAATATTTACCGTCTTTAGCTTGAATAAGGGCAACTACTTTTCTAAGAATATCATTTTCGTTTTGTTGTTCAAGTTTAGTTCTGATATGTTCTGTTACAAGAAGAGTATTACTAACAACTATTTCAGGATTCTTAAAAACATTTTTATTTATTTTTCTAAAAATGTAATTAACTTCTCGTCCATCTTCATTAAATGTGACTAGTCTTGTATCATTTATATGCCCGGAACCAAATGGTTTACTGCGAACATAATCACCGTAAATAATAAAATTATCTGCAATGGAATTAATCAATTTTAAAATCACTCCATAATTTTGATGGATAAAGCCCTTTATCTATAAGTTGTTTCATTTTATTACGCACAATCGGTTTATCTTCCGCATACGTTAATCCAAACCACGAAGCATTGCTTTCAAGAACTTTTACTTTTGCTTCACCATCTTTTATCAATGCATCAACAGTTGTTGGAATATAAAACTCTGATTTTAAATTATCGTTATTCTCTTTCAGAAATTCTTTAAAGTGCTTTTCAAATTTTTCGAACACCGAAGCTTTAAAAGCAAACATATTCATTGACACATTTTCACCGCCGGTTAAACTCTGCCATTCACCGTTATCGTCTTTGTATACAAATCCGCTATTCTCAATTTTTATCTCTTTTACCTCAACGATAGAGGTCATATAATTTTGTTCATTTACTTCACAAATTCCTCGTGATACCGAACCAAATTCGGAGAGTGTATTCCTTAAGCGAAAACCGATAAGAGCATATTCATTGTCATCATTATTATTTCCATCCTTATTCGACAAATAATCAGCAGCTATTTGGAATGACTCATATCCATAAAAATCATCGGCATTAATCACCGCAAAAGGTTCATTGATCTTAGGAGCAGCTATCATTAATGCATGACCCGTACCCCAAGGCTTTTGTCTTTCACTGGAATACTTAATGTCTTCCGGTATATAATGTAATTCCTGACAAACATAGTCTGTCTCTATTTCCGGTGGAAGAGAATCCAGTATCACTTCCTTAAATTCTTCTTCGAAACTTTCTCTTATCACATAAACTATTTTACCGAAGCCAGCTTTAACCGCATCATAGACTGAGTAATCAATTATTCTTTCTCCAGATGGACCAATGTTGTCAATTTGTTTTAAACTTCCGTAACGTGAACCAAGACCCGCTGCAAGTATGAGTAATGTTGGTTTAACCACTGTTGTTCTCCATTATTTTATTCTTCAAAACCATTCGGATTTTTTGACTGCCAACGCCAAATATCCTCGCTCATTTCATTTATATCTCTTTCCGCTTTCCAATTGAGTTCTTTCTCTGCCAGTTTAGGGTCAGCGTAGCATTCAGCAATATCACCAGCTCTTCGTCCGGCTATTTTATAAGGAACAGTTTTTCCCGATGCTCTTTCGAATGCTTTTGCCATTTCTAAAACCGAGTAACCATTTCCCGTTCCAAGATTATAAGTAACACAGCCAGGATCCTGCATAAGTCTTCCCAAAGCTTTTAGATGTCCGTCGGCTAAATCGATCACATGGATGTAATCCCTCACGCCGGTACCGTCTTTAGTAGGATAATCATCCCCGAAGATTGTAAGCTCTTTTAATTTACCAACAGCAACTTGTGCTATGTAAGGCATAAGGTTATTTGGAATCCCATTCGGGTCTTCACCTATCTCTCCGCTTTTGTGCGCTCCAACCGGATTGAAATATCGAAGTATTGCAATATCCCAACTATTATCCGACACATAAATATCTCGTAATATTTCTTCTATCATCAGCTTGGTTCTGCCATATGGATTTGTCGCATGAAGAGGGAAGTCTTCTGTAATAGGGACTTTATGAGGATCGCCGTAAACAGTTGCCGAAGAACTAAACACAAGTTTCTTTACATTGTGCTTCTGCATTATCTCACAAAGGTTTATTGTTCCGGATATGTTATTCTTATAATAGAGCAATGGGGTTTCAACCGATTCACCAACCGCTTTTAATCCGGCAAAATGAATAACAGCATCAATGGATTCGTTTTCAAAAACTTCATTAACTTTATCATAGTCAAGAAGGTCAACTTTATTAAATTTAATCTCTTGCCCGGCTAATTTCTCCATACGTCTAAGTGATTCCAACTTACTATTACTCAGATTATCAACTATAACGACATTATAACCGGCATCCAATAACTGCAGAACTGTGTGGCTCCCTATGTAACCCGTACCTCCGGTTACAAGGATTGTTAAATTCTCTTTCATTATTTATCTCACTATTTAATATTCAAATCAATATTACTCGGAAAGAATTTCGTCGATTGTTTTTAATTCCTCTTCCGAAATTTCCAGATTATTGATACTGTTTATATTTTCTTCGATTTGCCGAACACTTCTTGCTCCAATTAACACCGACGTCATTCCCTTATTTCTAAGATTCCATACCAGGGCTAACTGTGCCAGTGTTTGATCTCTTTCCTGAGCAACTTTATTCAGCTTCTTTATTTTAGCTACTGCACTTTTCGTAATAGCTTCCGGCTGAAGGAACCCATGTTTATTTGCAGCACGGGAATCTGCCGGAATTCCGTTAATATATTTATCTGTCAGCATTCCTTGTGCCAGCGGTGAGAACGAAATGCACCCAATCCCTTTATCTTCAAGTACTGAAAGTAAATCAGATTCAATCCATCTTGTAAACATATTATACTTTGGTTGATGAATCAGAATAGGTGTGCCAAGTTCATTTAAGATTTTTACAGCTTTCTCGGTTTGGATATGATCATAATTTGAGAGACCAACATATAAAGCTTTTCCTTGCCTAACGATGTGATCAAGCGTCATCATCGTTTCTTCAAGCGGTGTATCGGGGTCGGGTCGATGATGATAAAAAACATCAACATAGTCTAATTGAAGTCTTTTCAAACTCTGATCTAAACTTGCAATCATATGTTTTCTTGATCCCCATTCACCGTAAGGTCCATCCCACATTAAATAACCGACTTTTGTTGAGATTATTAATTCATCTCGATGATTGTAAAGATCTTCTTTTAATATTTTGCCGAAATTTCTTTCTGCGCTTCCCGGTGACGGACCATAATTATTTGCAAGATCAAAATGAGTAATTCCCAAATCGAAAGACTTAAAGATCATGCTCTTTGCATTTTCAAAATCATCTACATCACCAAAGTTATGCCACAGCCCTAAGGAAATTAGAGGTAGATGAATTCCGCTCCTACCGCATTTCCTATAGATCATTTCATTATATCTATTTTCATTAAAGTTCAAAGTCATCCACTGTTTATTTATTAAATAACTTTTGATATCAAAATAATTTGAATATCCATTACATTTGTTTTTGTTGGTCCAGTTATAATTAAGTCATTAAGTTGGTTAAAAAAATTATATGAATCATTATTTGACAAATACTCTTGCGCGTTTAAGTTTAATGCTTTCCCTCTATTTATTGTGGTCCAATCGCAGTAAGCACCCGCTGCATCTGTAGGACCATCATTGCCATCACTTCCGCAGCTTAACATTGCAATACCCTTATGACCAGAAAGCTTCACTGCACCGGAAAGCACCATTTCTTGATTCCGTCCGCCTTTTCCCTTACCAATTATATGAACCGTTGTTTCGCCGCCATAGATTAAGCAATATTTTTTCCCAACTTCAGCTCCATGCTCGAGAAACTCAATTGCATCAGAAACTATTTCAATGCCAACTTGTTTTGCCTCACCGCTAAGCTGCTTATTCAGTATCTTAGAATCGTAATCAAGATTTTGTGCAGTATCTTTAATATAATTTAAACAAATTAAATTATTCCCAATAATAAAATTATTAGCTTTTGTAAATATCGGAACTTCTGAAGATGGAGTTTCATATTTCCTGTTACCATCTCCCTCTGTAAGATACTGCAAAACCGAAGATGGCACAGAGTTAATGAGATCATACTTAGTCAATATATTTAGGCAGTCAGAAAAAGTACTGTTATCCGGTACGGTTGGTCCCGAACCAATAATACCAAGGTCATCCCCAATCACATCAGAAATGATAAGCGATATTACCGTTGCCGGGAATGCGAATTGCATTAACTGTCCGCCTTTAATCGTAGATATATGTTTACGAATAGTATTTATCTCACCTATTGTTGCACCGGAATTAAGCAAAAGCTTCGTTGTTTGAATTTTCTCTTCTAGATTAATATCCCCGGCAGGACTGGGAAGTAATGACGATGCGCCTCCTGAAAGAAGATTAATTACCAGATCTTTTTCGGTTGCATTATTACAAAGCATCTTTATCTTTTCAGCAGCAGCAATTCCATTATTATCAGGTAATGGATGACCAGCTTCAATCTGCTCAATAATTTTTAATTCTGTACCGAAACCATATTTCGTAACAATAACTCCTGAGTCAATCTTATCACCTAAGATTTTCTCAATTTCACTTGCCATGACTGAACTTGCCTTTCCAGCGCCGATAACAAAAATTCTTTCAAATTCATCCAAATGAAATTTCTCTGTTTCAGCATTCACATCTGACACTATTAACTTGTCTTTTTCAACTACAAAGTGATCCTCAATTAACTTATCCGGCTTTACAGGCTTTATCCCTTCCATGAACAAATAAAGCAAATCTTTTTTTAAACTTCTGCCTAGTTCAATTTCATTCATCTGGATCACACTTATTTGATAAGAAGAAAAATATATGATACATTAATCTTTATATTTGGTTTTAGGAAAGACCAAACTGACAGTTGTGCCAGTTCCCTTTGTACTTTCTATCTTAATATTAATTTTATTCAACTCACAATAACTTTTAACTAACGCTAATCCAAGTCCGTTACCTTCAAACTGTCTTGTATGTCCCCGGTCTTCTTGCGAAAATATTTCAAACACGTGAGGCAGAAATTCTTCCCCTATTCCAATACCGGTATCGATAAACTGCACCAGCAAATTTCCTTTTGAGTTTCTTGAGAAAACCACATCAACTTCACCTATATTCGTGAACTTAACAGTGTTGTAAAGAAGATTGGAAAAAATTTGTGAAACGGAATAGACATCGGCTGTTATTAAAGTATTGTCCGTATTCTTAGTCCACTTGAAATCAATTCCTTTTTCTTCCGAGATCTTTTCAAATTCACGATAGAGCAGATTGTACATATCAGAAAAGAGATCGAAGCGGCGCGGAGTATAATCATATGCACCAACTTGAACCTCAGCCATGTTAAGTATAAGGTCTATCGTTCGCGTTATTCGCTTGCCTGCTGAATCAAGAATGGAAAAGGTTGCTTTTGTGTCTTCATCAGCATCAAAGTAATGATCCTCTAAAATCATATTTGCAATGTTTAATATTACATTGATCGGGGTTCTTATTTCATGCGACATTTGAGCAAGAAATTCTGATTTAAGTTTATCCGACTGTTCGGCTTTTAGTTTTGCTTCTATTAATTCTTTTTCATCTTTTTTCCTTTGAGTGATGTCTCGTACAACTCCAATACGCGCATATGTTTTACCTTCGATATTCTTAAGCAAAGTGGTAGATAAGAATATTGGAAATTCCGTACCGTCTTTTTTTACATTAAGCAATTCACCCTGCCATACTTTAGAAGAAGTGGTTTTATAAATTTCATCGTTGATTTTTTTTGGGTTATTAAGTGATCTCAATATACCGAATGATTCGCTGATTATTTCTTCAGAAGTATAACCGAATATATTCTCGAAGGCTTTATTAACGTAAAGGATTTTATTCTGAGGATCAGTAATGATTACACATTCACTAATGTTCTGAATTGAGTGTGCAAGGAGTTCAACTTCTTTTTCTGCTTTCTTCTTAGCCGTGATATCCTCAAACAGACCGGTACCCAGAATTACTTCATTGTTACTATCGCGATAACTATTGAAGAATATTTTTACAAACATTTCCTCATTACGAAATTGATTGAAATATCCTCCCTCGAATACAGAAATCTTATCAGCAAAGGCATCTTTTATTGCCAGTAGAATTTCTTTGTTATCAAAAAAGTTGAGAAGGTTATGACCAATAATTTCTTCGCGTGAAGCACCAATTATTTTTACGAATTGACTATTGCAGTCAATAATAGTACGGTCTTCATCAAAATGGACAATACCAAGAAACGGTTGATTAAATATTAAATTGTAGAGCGCCCCGTTCTGAGAGTTGTTTGGATATTCTTCTTGCTTTACTTCAGCATCTTCACTTGTTATAGAATTTGAGATTACATTATTCAACCTTCGAATTTCTTTAACAAGCTCATTTTTTGTTTTTTTATCGTAATCCATTAGTAATTAACTAACTTCCAAACTATTTTAACGAAGAATGTAAAAATGCTCAAAGATTGATTAAATCTCAATAATTAAAATAATAATAATTATCTGAAGAAAAGCATAACTAATGAAATTATAACCGAGTTTTTTAAATCAACAGGGAACTGCGTATCCTTTTTTTCAATCATCTGAAAAGCACCGGAATTATTTTAACTTTCTGGATATTAATAATTTATACGCAGTACCGGAGAAAATACAATATAGGCATTATCCCGCCACGGTTGGTTATATTTAGCCGTTTCCAAACCAAATGATTTAGCAAATCTCACATCAATCCCAAATGTATCACTTAACATGAATTTGATTTTTGCTCCGTAAAATCCATATTTATCCGGACTGATACCGACAAACAAATGTATTTGCTGCTGCAGCAATCCCCCGATTTTGGAAACCCCAAATTCAAGGTTTGCTGTGTTGTTAAATCTTTTTAAAAAGTCCTTATAATAATAAAGATCAATTATTCGACCTTGATTCGGATCATACTGATAATAATTCATATCATAAGTTGAAAATCCGATAGACCCTTCAAATTGTCCAAGATCACCAACATCAAAAAGTTTAATTGCTCTGAACTTTAAGCTGAAATAATTTCTTATGGAATAAAAATTAGTAACAGAATCAAAATCATAATGATCTTTCGCAAAATCATTCATGGTTACCGTACTCTCGAAATCTAAGAACATATTCTTTTCAAATATAGAGCTGGATAATTTTAGAAAAATATTATCCCCTGATTTTAACAATGGGTTCGGAGGTGTGTAGTCAAGAACTCCGCCTACTTTTTCAATACCGGTTCCCAGTCCGATATAATATGTATAGTTTCGTTCATCTGAAGAAAGTTTTTTATAATGTGTTAACTGTGCCCCGACAAAATACTGTTGGAATGTCCAACCGGGGAAATATATCTCGTCACTTCCCCATTGTTCAAACAAAGATAAAAGATATTTGTTCTGATAACTAGAACTTGTTGACCAAAACATTACATGAGAGTTAAGTAAATTAAAATAAAGATCAAAGTTGTAACCGTCTCTGGTATAATATTTTTTGACCGAAGTATCAGTATAAAAATATGTTTGGTCAAGCACCTTGTTATAAAGATCGTCACCAATTATAGTTCTTAAATAAAAGCCTGAGATAATCGGATCGAATAACGGTTTTTCACCTAGAGAATCAATCGCATTTGCTTTGACAAAAGCGAAATATTCTATTTCATCGTCAAAGTATCTTTTCCTAACACTAATAACAACTCTGCCTTCATAAATTTCGTTATTAAGATAAGAAATAAATGCTGTATTCGCATTTTTACCATTCAGCTTAACATAATTATTAGCAATAAATCTATTTGAAATATCGCGTATTAACTCGGGATCACTGATGACCCATCGTTTTTTCATGTTGTCGAATGCACTTGTATTATATTCTAAATTTGAATATATACCTTTCAGTTCATTGAATACTTTTGCAGTATCAATTTTCTGTGAATATACGCTTGTAGCGATAATTAAAGTCAGTAATATAGTTTTTAAAAGTTTCATATGTACCTATAATCCGTATCTATATCTTAATTGGAACATTACACCCCCATCACTTTCCCATGGATTAAGATCTCTGGAGAGTGGGCCTGTCAAAACAATGGTCTCAAATCTGAGCACGTTATCCGGAGAAAATTCAAATAATTTCACCCATGCAAAAGCAGTAATTCGCCAATGAAAAAGTTTCAAACTTCCACCGAGGAACGGGCTATTAGAGGGAACAAAATTATAATAAAGTTGTACTGTTGGTGTTAAAATACTGCTAGAAGAAGTCCCCAATAAGTTTTCGTTGTTGTCATAAATTGCTCGTTGAATATCGAATCCTCCAAGACCAATATCTAGTTTAAATCGGCTTGTCATTTTATCACTAGTATTCCAATAAAACGACATTGTAAACTCATATTGAACTTCAGAGAAGTATGCATCTTTGCCTGCAGTAGTTTGATTTGTAAAAAATGTAGGGCTGTCAAAATCGGCGCTGCCCAATGCAAATTTCAAATTAAGGTAAGGCATCCCAACAACACGAGTAAGGTGGAATTCTCCCATCAACGCATTTGATAAATTCAACTTTGCACTATCTCCCGTAATAAAAGGATTACTTTCGAATATCGCTTTACTTTTTAAGTTAAACCTTCCCATTATCTTTGCATCCAAAAACGTGGTTTTTAATACATCTTTTTCATTGTCCAACTTAAAAATGGTTCTAACACCCGCAGCAATTGTAGAAGATTCGTATGGAAGCAGATTAAGGATTGGCTCCATTGCGCTTACTTCAAATCCTGTCGTTCCAAGAGCATAGTCCAATGCTTTTACTGAGAATCCAATTCTAGAAAATGAAACATCAAGCCTTAAATTTGATGCATCCGATTCAGATTTTCGAACACTTACAATTTTTTTCTGATTAGATGGGAAGTATTGCGGTGAATTTATTTTCTCAAAATTATAATAATCCGTATTATCTCGAGATGTCATCCCCATACTTGTACTTACCTCATCGTTAGGGTTAATACTGAGAAGTGACGGCAGAGGTTCTCCTTCATTCTCCTCAACAAAATTATAAATTAACCCAAGTAATTTTTTATAGTAAGGAGAGTTATTTAATTTAAGGCTGTAAAGATCTTTAAAATTTAACACCTGCGTGGTATCATCTTTTATAGATTCATCAACGAAAAAACTTTCCCCCGCAAGAGTATTAAGAGTTATCTCATCAACATACATTAAATAGATCGAGTCTAAACCTACACCGCCATTGAGAAAAACGATACGATATTCTGTGTTTCTATTAGATTTAAAACTATAAGGATCTCGGTTATTAGTTCTTGGAATATCCTTTAGTGCAGATGCTAATATTGTATCAGGTTGAAATTTCATGTATTTTAAATTTAGATAAGAATTATCTTTCTTCAATTTTATTGAAATCTTGCTTATCGCATTATCAATTTGCTGTGCATTTATAATTGTACCACCAGCTATGATTAACGCCAAAGTTATTATTGTTATTTTTGTTAGCTTATTCATAAATAGAGAACTTACCTGAAATTATTATTTTAAAATTATTCCTTCGTAAACCTTTTCAACTTTTTCACCAAACTGAGTTGTAAATTTTAGCGATAACGTTACCGGCTGCTCTGCACAATCTTCCATTTGAGCTAAAAATTCTTTATTTAAACCGAATGAAACATAAAGGAAATTTCCAGCACGCGAATAATGAGGATTCTCAAACAACTCTTTCGGTTCACCCTTGAATTGAAAATTCTTTATATCAGGATAAACTACTACAAACCCGTTTGGTGTATTACCAGTGTATGTATAAAGGAGACGCATTGCATTTTTATTCCATGCACTGATTGCAATCCTGTCATCTGGATTTGCCTTCTTCCAATCATTAAATTCTTCAAGATTTGGTTTATTCATTCTAAATGTCCATTCAGATTTATGAACATCATCACCATTATATTTGTAAAAAAATTGTTTTTCTTTATAATAACCTTTAACGATTATTTCTTTTCCAACATTTTTAATGTTACTAAAGACCTTATTAAAACTGATAATGGAACTATTCCCAGTCGCAAGCACATTACCAGCAGCATCAATTATTTCATATGAATAACTGTTAGGATCACTGAATTCAGCAGTGGCAAAACTCATTGTCTCTTTTTCTGAATAGAAATAATTTTCTCTTAAATTAATTTTAGATGTAACTATTGGATAAGAAACATTGACCAGGTAATAAGCTGACGCCGTACCTTTTCCTTGCTCGTCAATATAGTTAATATCAATTCGGATATAATAAACGCCCGGTTCTTCTATTGCTTCCTTAGCAACAAATTGAACCATTACGCCCCGTCCACCTTTTGCTTTGGATATTACTTCTTTAGGTGACAAAGTTTGAGCTATTTCTTCAACATCTCTAATTTTATTAAATTCTGAATCCAACAACTCTGCTTGAATAGAAATGCGTTTGATGTTTGTTAACACGATGTACCTATCTGCAGGGACGTTGAACTTTTGTAAAGTAACAACATTTAAGGTGTCACTGATCGTAACATTCTTCTGTGCGAAAATGTTAATTGATATAAATAAAGCTAATAAAAAATATTTCATGCTTTTTTCTAGTTGTTATTGAATTTATGACTAAAATGAAATTTCTGCTCTTTTCTTCTTAACTCCCCCAATAGTTGATGCTCTCACTGAAAATTTTTCTGTGTTACTTTTTGCAACTTTAAACACACCTACTCTTACTTTAAGTGAATCTAATAAATATGGAGGCAAATAATCAGGAAACTCATGTTCAAGCTTGCAATATGCAGTAAATTTATATCTACCTTCTTTTTTGAAATTAGCAATGAAAACTGCATTTCCGTTTTCTCTTATAAGTTTGAAATTCTTTGTTGAATTAATTAAAGTAAGCCCGCCTTTTGGCCAACCTATTGGTTTGTTTCTAGATTTTTTATCGATATTTATAAAAAATTCTAAATTCTTCTTTTCACTTGCAGATACTACACCAACCGGAGTTAGAACTACTTTTAAAGGTTCTTTAGATTTTAAATTGTAATCAGAAGTTCGCTGTGGAATTGTTAATACCAATGGCTGCTTGTAAGATTCAGCAAGAGTGCTCAACATTTTATCGCGAATTAAACTTTCTTTCTCATCTAATTCGTCTCGCTCAGTGATAACAATTAGCAACTCAACGATGAGTACTAAATACATCACGAAATATATCATGTTTTTTTGCATTTGGTAATTTTCCCCTAATTTTGATCTTTTATCAGCTCTCGATAGTTTCTTTCATTTTAGAAATAGCTTGAATATTCGATATCTGAATTTCTCTTACTTTCTTAGAAAGTGAATCAAATTTTTCAACATAATCTTCCACAACTCTTAACTCTTCATCGGCAAAATCTTTTAACTCTCTCAATTCATTTTTTAGGTCTCTAGCCGACCCTTTAATATCAGAGTCTTCCTCATCTGTATGAATTATATCGATATATTCAGATGGTGTGTAAAACGTCACTATTCCAAGTATCAACAGCATACCGAATTCAAGCAGCAGGGCAAACATAACCCAATAAGGGTCTATCTTGTTATCCGGACCAATTAGAAAAGAAGGAATTATACCAACTGTTCCGGCAAGTGATCCCAAACCTCTAAGACCTACGATAATAATTAATATAGCCGCACCTAAATAAACCAACCCCATTACTTTGTTAGCATATCTTGGTATAAATTTGTTAGCCATGAATTTACCGACTGCGGTTTTCGGTTGATGAAGCGGCTCTCTCTTACGTGCCGTCAATTTTTACCTCCTCTGTTTAATTCTTACTATTAAATAAAAGATATTATATACAAATATAATTAGAATATTTAATTTATCAATTAACAACTGCATATTTTGTGCCAGTTAAATTTTTTAACTACCCTAATATACAAAAATGCTGGAAATTGCCCATTTTTCATTTGTTATGATTCTTGAACCACAATTATTACCAACGGAAAAAGTATTATTTACTAATGAAAAAATTGAGGGGTAATTATTACTAATTTCAACGCTTATATTTACTGCTTTTACTTAAATATAAAAACATTTGAATAGTGGCGAATAATACTAAAGTAAAGGGATATTCAAATAAAAGAATGCCTTATAGCAGCATTCTTTCCTCAAATAAACGAGCAAGCTGTTGATCCGCATTAACAATTTTCAGTTCGTGGAACATACAACCTTTTCTTAGGCATCCTTCTACTATACTATTATTTGGCAGATGAAAGACAAACATAGGAGCCGAACAAATTTTACAATTTTCACCGGATATAGTTAAACTTTCATCACATTCCGGACAAAAAAGTTCAACTATAACTCCGTCGGGAATTTTCATTCCCTCAATAATATTATCAAAGCTTCCATAAATTGGGTCTAAATACATAAACCCCTCTTCATCATTTGTTTTGGCTTTTACTTTGATCGATGGAAAATTATGAATTTTTACCTTATCACATTTTAATGAATGTCCTTTTGAACAAGTAGGGTGTTCAATATGAAGTCCTTTTGGAGATACATTGATCTCCACTATAATTTTTTCTTTTTCGTTCATAGTACTAATTATCAAAAATTGTCAAATGTTATAATTAAACATATGAAATTACATTAAATTAGTAAACAATTGATTTTAAAGTAATTATATTAATTGAGTAAAAATTAAACTTGGAGATGTAAAATGGCAAAAAAATATTGGTTAGTTAAATCCGAACCGAACGCATATTCAATTGATGACCTGGTTAAAGATAAAAGAACATACTGGGATGGAGTTAGAAATTATCAAGCACGTAATTTTATGCGCGATGATATGAAGAAAGGTGATCCAGTTTTATTTTATCACAGTAATGCTGAACCTACTGCCGTTGTTGGGGTTTGTGAAGTAGTAAAAGAAGGATATCCGGATTTTACTGCATTCGATCCGGAAGCAAAACACTTTGATCCCAAAAGCAAAGAGGATAATCCAACTTGGATGATGGTTGACATTAAGTTAATCAAAAAGTTCAAACGTCCAGTAACATTACGGGAAATAAAGGAACATCCTAAGCTGCAGAATATGCGTCTTGTACAAAGAGGAAACCGCTTATCAGTTATGCCTATTGAGAAAAAAGAGTTTGATCTTATTTTAAGACTCAGTGAAAAATAGTTTTATTAAGCACGGGTTGTATTTATTTAAAAATTACCCGTATATTTTTTCATTTTATTCAGTAGCCTTAACCAAATTTTCAATGCCTTTAATTACATGAATCTCTGTTTGTCCATAAGGTTCTTTTGCCGATTCAATCAATGCATTTGCTTTATCCAGCCATTTTGTTGGTGCAGAATTTCCTTCTTTTAATAATATCAATGCTTCCAAACCAACTTGCGAAATGTTGGTTAAGTTTTGAGAGAGGGGTTCTATCTCTTTAATAACCGGTGACTGAGAAATTACAGGCAAAAGTTTTTCGTGGTTACTTCGCCAAGTATCCAGCCAATATTTTATCGTTTTCGCTTTCTCTGCATTTTTTGTTTCTAAATACTCTTGAACACATTTATTAAACTCTCGTGCACGGTTTGATTCCGGTCTGGCAGCATCAACGACTCGTGTGTATGGTGAATACTGTGTATACTTTACTCCTTGACTATGACGTGTATAGATCTTTACCGGTTCAATTACATCAACTAATATTTTCAGTTCTTTAATGCTCTGATCGTTAGTTAACCTACGAAGCATCATATCATAATTTTTTATGTGCGTTAAGCCATGTTCTTCAAGTAGAAAACTGACTCTGCCTAAACGCTTGTACATATCATCAACATCATTTGTCGATTGACTTGACCAGAGCCGCTCGGCAATTGCTGCGGTCCTTGGCCAAATCCTGGAATCGATTGTTTCGGGAGTTACCAATTCCGACCACATGGTCGCTTCTCCGCCCAATATGTTCTTTTTCTTTTCATCTGTTAAAGGAGAATCGACAGGTATCGGATCATTAAGATAATGGAATGAAGCCGGCTGCATCAGATCAATGTAATATCCATTTGAGAGAATTCCTTTATATCCTTCTTGTGCAGACTGAACAAGGGACTCAACTCCCCGCCAAGATTGGATCATAATAGATTTTGGAATTCCCGGCACCAGAATTTCATCCCAGCCAATCATCTTCTTTCCATGTTTGGTAAGGATTTCCAAAACTCTTTTATTAAAGTACGCCTGTAGATCATGATTATCTTTGATATTATTTTCTTTCATAAACTCTTGTATCGAATCGTTTGCATCCCATTGTTTCCCGTTATTTTCATCACCGCCTATATGAAAATATTCATCAGGGAAAAGTGCAGTCATCTCCCCGAAAAGATTATCGAGGAATTCATAAGTTTCTTCTTTGGTTGGATTGATAGTTGGGTCCATCACCCCCCAATTTCTTTCAATCTGGTATGGACCAGGAGCGCT
>UOGD01000332.1_pt1 | contig 15449 bp, 10 predicted proteins | sample 1989731 | NCBI WGS metagenome assembly UOGD01 (sample SAMEA4712198, study PRJEB27164) | hydrothermal vent metagenome | biome: marine basaltic hydrothermal vent biome; feature: marine hydrothermal vent; material: mineral | place: Pacific Ocean | collected 2011-06-14/2011-07-23 | depth 1691 m | reverse complement strand
CATTTTAAGGGGCTTGAAATATTGAAGTGCAAAAACATTGGTGATCTTCAAAAGTTAGTTGATTCGAAAACAACAAAGGCGTAATAGAGTATAGTAGTAATGTTCAATCTTGACTTGCAAATAATATCGCCCCTATTAAGTTTTAATCCAAACGATCCATTGATGTTCGGCTCCGGATTATTTCTGTTTCTATTTTTCTTTCTTCTGGTATTTTACAGACTATTTGCTAACTCGAAGAATGCAAGAATACTTCTGCTGATTATTTTTTCTCTCTATTTTTATTATAAAGCGAGCGGGTTGTTCTTTCTCCTATTGATAATCAACGCAGCTGCAAATTTTCAGTTCGGCAGATTGATGGGAGAAGCAGCCGAACAAAGTAAAAAACGGATGATCCTTATTCTATCATTGATCTTTAACTTGGGGATTCTTGGTTATTTCAAATACACGAACTTTTTTATTGAGCTTGCAAGCAATGTTCAAAACGGTTCCTTTGATCCTGTTGATATAATTCTACCAATCGGAATATCATTTTATACTTTCAAATCACTTAGCTACGTGATCGATATCTATTTGGAAATAATGAAACCGACAAACAGCTTTCGTGATTTCAGTTTGTTTGTCTTCTTCTTCCCGAATATCCTTGCGGGTCCAATTGACAGAGCATCTAAGTTTCTACCACAGCTTCAGCAAGATTATAACATTACTCGCAGAGATATTGCAATGGGGCTAATGCTGATAATGATGGGGCTGGTGAAAAAGATCATGATCGCCGATTATATCAGCTTAAATTTTGTCGATCGTGTTTTTGAAGTACCCTTAAGGTTTACCGGTGTAGAAAATCTACTTGCAGTATATGGATACACGTTACAGCTTTATGCGGATTTCTCCGGCTACTCTGATATTGCAATTGGAATTGCATTACTGCTCGGGTTTAGATTAATGGAGAATTTTAATTATCCATTTAAAGCGAAAAGTATTGCAGACTTCTGGAGAAGATGGCACATATCCCTATCAAGCTGGCTGCTGGATTATGTTTTCCGTCCGCTGCAAATTAATTTCAGAAATTGGAGAACTACGGGTAATGTAGCGGCATTGATCATCACCTTTCTGTTAATAGGTGTTTGGCATGGTGCAAGCTGGGCTTTTGTAATATGGGGTTTACTGCATGGGATCTATATGGCAGTTGGTCTAATTACTCGTAATTCGAAGAAGAATATTTTTGACAAATTTAAATTAACAGATACTAAACTTTTAGGATTTGCACAGATCTTTGTAACATTTAACTTGGTCGCTTTTTCATTTTTGTTTTTCAGAGCCGATAGTTTTGAAACAGCTTCGAGCATTTTAAACCAGATATATTTCTTTTTTAAGCCGGAAGTTTTCACTCAGTTTATTGCCGGTTATACTCCAACTTTTATACTTATAGCATTTGGATTTCTGTTTCACTTTTTACCAAGTTCACTTTTAGACAAAACTGTTAATGTACTGGAAGGAATGCCTCTTGTTGTACAAGCTTTGTTGCTAGCGGTTGTTATCTGGAGTGTTGTTCAAGTACAGTATGCTGATCTTCAGCCTTTTATTTATTTCCAATTTTGATGATGGAATGATTAGAACAGAAATTAAAATATTAACCGATAAGAACAATAGTAAATTATTTATGAGATTTGTTGTTTCTCTATTCATATTACTCTTGCTGGGGAGTAACATTATATTTTCTCAAGAAAGTGGAATTATATCTGCGGCGAAAACACAAATGAATGAAGGCAAATACAGCGAAGCAATTGATTTGCTGAACAACTATATTTCAGCCGAACCAAGACGAGCAGAAGGATATGCGCTTAGAGCGGAATGTTACGACAATACTAACCAGTATTACAAAGCAGTATTGGATTGGGAAAAAGCAGCCAAACTTGATCCGACAAATCAAGTGCTGCAAAGCAATCTTGCTAAATCAAAAGCTGTTCTTAATAATAATCTGCAAGAGAAAATTAGGGGACACGAAAGAGAACTAGCAATAGATCCGTCCGCTTCTGAAAATTATTTAGCCATCGGTAAAGCGTATAAAAAAATGGAAAATTATCCGAAAGCTGAAGAATACTACGATAAATATTTATCAAAAGTTCCGGAAACTTCACCGGATGAAATCCTAAGATACACTGAAATATTAGCTAAGAATAATCATATCAAAAAAGGGGAAAAGATATTAAAAAAATATGCTGATAAATATCCTGATGATTGGCGACTGCAGAGCAGGTACGGCTATTTCTTAATGTGGAATGGAAAGTACCGAAGCGCGAAAAAAAGATTTGGCAATGCACTCGGAATGAAACCTTACTTTAAGGAAGCTCAAGATGGTTGGGATGTGGTTTCACGAAAAGCCTATGTTACACAAAACAATCCGATTCCGAAAGTGAAAGAATATCCGATTGATAGAGATTATAGGCTTTTGAAAAAAGATCCTTCTAACGATGCCTTGAGATTAAAATTAGCAGAAGAATTAAAACAAGCTGACAGAATTGAGGAAGCATATGACCAGTACCAGATACTTTCTTTCTTCAACCCGGATAATCAAGATTATGAAAAAAAGCTGAATGACTTTTATGAGTATCGTGATAGCGTATATCATTTCAGAATTAAGGAATTAAAAGTTAGACTCAAAAAAAATCTCACGAATAAAAAGATTGTTCTAAAATTGGCAGAATATTATCAGTTTTTGGAAGAGCATGAAAATGAGGTTATAACATTTGAGGACTATTTAAAACTTGTTCCGAACGAGAATGATCAGAAACTATTGTTTGAATATGCAAAAGCGCTTGCCTGGAATAGAGAGTTTGATCGATCGTTTAAGCTGCTGGATGATCTTATAGCACAGAATCCAAAGAACTTGAATTATAAATTATTCCGTGCCCAGCTTTCTGTTTGGGAAGAACGTGATCTTGAACTTGTCGAAACTTATGCGGATGAAGTTCTTGCCGCTCGTCCGAACAATATTGATGCGATGATCGCTAAAGCTTCATTACTGGGAATGAAAAATGATTTCGATTCTGCGCAGTCTTATGTCGATAGAATTAAGGCAATTGATCCGATAAATTTTGATGTGATCACTCTTCAGTCAAAACTCGATTTCCAAAAACTTAGAGCGGAAGAGGATGCGCGGTTCCAGATATTGGAGAAGGGAAGAAAACTGGTTAACAAGGGTGATTGTGAATCGGCGTTACCTTATTATGAAGAATATCTTAAAAAAGCCAGACCGAATAACCTTATCAAAAAAGAATATGGTGACGTTCAATTCTGTGCTAAAAAATATAATGATGCTTTGGCGACGTATAACGCAATATTGGCGGATGGTTATATGTATGAAGCGGAATTACAAAGAGGAAAGCTGTACTATACAATTGGCGATTCGATCAAGGCAGTTAATACATTTAGGAAACTCGTAAGAGAAGAACCTTATGAATTTCAGCCACGGCTTTATCTTGGGGATTCTTATATGAAGGTTGAGGAATATGATTCAGCTCTAACCGTATATGATACTCTGCTTACGTGGGAACTTGATTCGGTGGAAACAGTGATGGTAAAGCAGAGAATTGATTGGATACCGCCGACTGGTTTTGCAAGTATGTTCAATACGTTTCCTTATGCTCTTGGACTAGCTCCGGCGGTACAATATTATTCTGACAATCTGAGTTTTCAGTTTACAAAACTTGGGGCTAGATTAGATGTGGGCTTATTTAAGTATTTAATGCTGGGAGTTTCATTTTATGAGAACTTTACAAGAGCAACCGCCGACAATCTAACCTCGTCAACACTTGCTATTGTAGATTCATCCTCGCTTTACGGGTTTACCGGTAAAAGGGAACTAACCACATTCAAAGGTCATGCTTTTATCCCGTTCTCCAAAAACTTTATTGTTTCCGGAGCTTATGGGATAGTTAATACCGATGACTATGATAAACAGCACGAAACAGAAATCTTTATAAAATATGACAATCAAAAATCGTTCGGAATTACCGGCAGCTTTTTTAATACCGATGCTCAGTTAATTCTCTTTTCCCCTTACCTAATTGATTATCACGATTCAAATGGTGTTAGATTACGTGCATCGCTTTACAGATTACAAGGATATTATACCCACAATGATAGGCTGCTGCTTTCAGGATATTTTGATTATATTGATATCTCTGATGATAACGAGGGTAATAACTTCCAACTCAGAGTCGGAAGTAAATTTAACAAAGATTTTTCTGCAGGATATGAATACTTCTTCCAGAACTATAAATACAGAGATGTGCAGATTTATTTCTCACCGCGAAACTATGATAGCCACTGTTTATGGGGTGAATACCAACTCGAAGACGATACTGATGCTCAATTATTCTTAGGCGGGAAACTTGGCTATGCTCCTTCGGTTAACCAATTTGTGCTCGAAGCTCATTTCAATGCTAATTACATGATAGCAAGGAACTTCAATGTTGTCGGGAATATCAGCTTTGGACAAAGCTCACAGTACGGTACTGCTTACCGCTACTTCTCAATAAATTTACAGGCTTATTGGTCGTTACAGTAAGGAATTTAAAATTACTGGTTTTACTATTTAAGGACCGTATACTTCAGAAAAACACTTGACAAAGGTAATCCAATGGATTATATTTAAATATGCTGATGACAATAATTGAGTTACCTGAATTTATCAAAAGGTCTGAGAAGATCCTTACAAAAGAGGAAAAAGATGCATTGTTGTTTTTTTTGTCGTCAAGGCCTGAAGCAGGAAATTTAATACAGGGTACTGGAGGTATTAGAAAATTAAGATGGGGCTCAAAAGGAAAAGGAAAGAGCGAAGGTTCGAGAGCAATCTGTTTTTATTATAACCAGAATATACCTCTCTTTCTTTTAACGATATTTGATAAAAACGAAAAAGTAAATTTAAGCAAGTCTGAAAGAAACAACTTATTCAAGTTAACAAAACAATTATTAGGTGACGATATGAATAAAATATTTAACAGTATAGATAAAGGTCTTCAAGAAGCTATTCATTATTCAAAAGGTAAAAAGATAGGAGCAAAAAAATATATTCCTCACCATATTAATGTAAAAAAACTCCGCAGTAGAATTGGAATGACACAAACAGAATTCGCAGAATCATTTGGTATAAGCCTTGGTACTTTAAGACACTGGGAAAGAGGCGATCGTTATCCTCAAGGACCGGCATTAATATTGTTGAATCTATTAGAAAAAGATTCGGAAGCCATATTAAATGTTTTACATAATTAAAGATAATTGTGTAAGATCTTATAATTTATCCTCAACAAAACTTAGTACATCGTTTAATTTATTGAGAGTTTTCTCTTTTAGTTCAGCACAGTCAATTCTCATTTGACCATTGAACTCTTCATCTTTAATGTCTTTTAGATTTATCAGAACATTATAAATTCCGCCAAGCACGCCTGTATAAGCGATTTGTGCTCCAACACCTACATCTGTAATTGAATTTGGGTTACCATACTTTGCAACTACTTCTGCAATCTCAATAGCTTTATAACTCTGTTTGGCAGTATTAAATGGAACCGCAACCGCTTCTTTCAAACCTTTCAACAATGCAGTATCTCGTGCTGTTTTTTGTTCTTCTGTCTTCTGCGGTAGTCTTCTTGCGTCCATATAAGCGTTGAAAGCATTAGTATCGTCATCTATGGCTTTGACCAAAATATTTTTAATTTTCTGCGCTTTTTCCGCAGCATCGTTTAGAATGCCGTCAACATTTTCCGTACCTCGTTTATTTGCGGTTAGGTTACTTACCATAGAAGATAATGATGCTCCAAGCGTTCCAGCTAGTGCAGCAATAGAACCGCCGCCTGGTGCCGGGGATTCTCGTGAAACCTCATCAATAAAATCATTTAACTTCATTTCTACTAATGCATCTTTACCGGTTTTTTGTAATCCAAGCACACGATCTTCAATAACAAAATCAGCAACGTCCTTTAATCCCAATGACTGAACGGCAGTTTCCAAAATGTCTTTTATCGGAATTCCAACCGACCTTCCTTGTCTCGACAAATAATACTTCCCAGTTTCTAGGAGCGCAGGGTAAGGAACCATCCCAACAATCTCACTTCCCGTTACAACCAAACCTCTTTCGGCAGCCATTTTTCTTGTAGCTTCCAAAACATGGTGCATTGAGGTTACGTTGTAATCGGTAAGATTGATTGATATCTGTGCCCGGTCATAATTTGGAACCATCCAACCAATAGCTTTACAGTGTTTAAATAATCCGGGTTTTTTAACGGAATTATTTTCCGGTTTTTGCGGATCGATACCATTTAGTTTTAGCAATTCAATTAAGGAATATCCATGCTCTTTTTCACAATGTGCAATTGTTTCTTCGATGGTCTTTCCCTCAAAGTCACATGAACCGCACGGATAGTTACCCTGAGTATATTTTAAAATTTGTTTTCCCATATAATAATAAGGATTTGTATTCCCTCTGCGGGCAGAACGACCTTTCTCTCTAAGTTCAAATGCTATATCGGTAGCGTGAAGTTTTTCTCGTGTATTCAAACTAATATTATAAGCGATCAGAAATTCCCTTACACCTATTACTGTTGCTCCCGCTCTCGGATTGAACTCTGCGGGACCGTAGTCTGGTTTCCATTCCGGTTTTTTTAGTTTTTCAGCAAGCGCTTCGTATTCTCCTTTGCGAACAACTGCAAGATTTTCACGTTCTGGAGTTTGTGCTGACTTTTCATAGAGATAAATTGGGATGTTCAATTCATTACCGACTCTTTCAGCAACCTTTTTAGAAAGCTGTATGCATTCGTCAATTGTAACTTCGCTTACAGGAATGAAAGGACAGACATCCGTTGCGCCCATACGGGGATGAGAACCTTGATGTGTTGACATATCAATTAACTCAGATGCTTTTTTAATTGCTTGGAAAGCGGCTTCTTTAACTTGCTCCGGTTCACCGATAAAAGTTACAACCGTTCTATTCATATCATATCCCGGATCAACATCCAGTAATTTGATTCCATCAACTTTTTCTATTTCATCTGTGATCTGTTTGATAACATCTGGATTTCTCCCTTCGGAGAAATTTGGTACACATTCAATTAATTTATCACTCATCCAAAACCTCTGAAAGATATTATAAAATTATTTTAAAAGTTAATTGAATAAAGATTTTAATACAAGAGAAATGAATGAATTGACAAAAAAATAGAGGTTAAATATTTAACCTCTAAAATTGTTGTAATGTGTAAAAATATATTCCAAAAAAAACGGTCACATTTATCAATCCCCAATTGAATAAATATAACCGTTAGTGTTTTTCTAGGTAATTTTGTGTTCTAATAGATATTGTGTGTAAAAGTTACTGCACATTTTTCTTACTCGTTCACTATTATCGTATTTAGCTGCCATTTTCAATGCGTAAATTCCTCTTTTATCACTAATTTTATAAAGCGCTAATGATGCTGCAATTCTGATTTCTGTATTATCGCTGTTGTGTAAAATTTTCATTAACGGTATTACAGCGCTATTTAAATTAAGTTCCCCAAGAATCTGAATTGAACTTATAGATAATCCAAGATTATCAGACTCAATGGCAGAAAGTAATGTTTTTTCACTGTTTTCAAGGTTTTTACTGCCGATATTCCCTTTAGCAGCTAAAACGAAATTTAAGCTAAGTAACATCAAAATACTGATTATAGATGTTTTTTTTAATGTTCTCATTATATTTTCCTTTCGGTTATTTGTTTATGTACTCAACTCTTCAGACGGATTATAGCTCTCTTGGTTCCATTATTTTTCCTCATTTACAAAATACTTTGAAATTAATTTTATTATAATTATTTTAATCAGAACAATAAATCTGATTATTCTCGTTGTTGTTATGGCGCTTGAAAAAAACTTAGAAAAACCGATACAAAAATATAGATCGATAGTTCAAATACTTTTTACTTTATTGGTTATCTGGATCGGAATAGAGTTCTACCAGTTTGTTAGTTACTTAGATTCCAACGGAACTCTGCCTTACTATCAAAGACCACCAGGAGTGGATGCCTTTTTACCGATAGGTGCTTTAATGAGTATTTATTATTGGATCCTCACCGGAACTATTCATCACGCACATCCAGCTGGAATGTTTATCCTGCTTGCTGTAATCACCCTTTCATGGGTATTCGGAAAATCGTTCTGCAGTTGGATCTGTCCGATTGGCACACTCTCGGAGTATATAGCAGATTTTGGCGATCAAGTACAGAAGAAACTTTTCAAAAAGATCTATCAAATTCCGCGTTGGTTGGATTACCCGTTACGAAGTTTAAAATATCTGATCTTTGGCTTTTTTGCCTATGTAATTTTCACCATGAGTGCTGCTGTGTTGGGTGAGTTTTTGAATAGTACGTACAATATGATTGCCGATGTAAAAATGTACGAATTCTTTGCTGACATTTCTCGCTTCTCATTGATTGTTATTGCTGTCCTTTTTGTTTTATCAATATTTATCAGAGGTTTCTGGTGTCGATATCTTTGTCCATACGGAGCTTTTGTCGGGATACTTTCCTTGTTAAGTTTTAACAAAATTACACGAAATACAGATACTTGTACAAATTGTAAAAAGTGTGCAATAGTCTGTCCATCAAGAATAAAAGTGGATAAAGTTAAAACAGTAATTTCCGATGAGTGTACAACATGTATGGCTTGTGTTGATGTCTGCCCAATAAATGATACTCTGCAATTACAAAATGTTATCACAAAGAAAAAAGTTTCCAAAAAGATCGTAGCTTTCGGAATTGTTATAATATTCTTAGTGATCACAGGAATCGGTGTAATAACAGGGCATTGGCAGAATGATGTTACTAAAAAAGAGTATTTAGAATATTATCAGCAATTGAATCAGATCGATCATCCTGGACAATATGTAAATTAGACAGTTATAACTTCTCCAGGTAAAGTGCCTGTGTGTTTTCCATTTTTAATTACAATTTTGCCGTTCACCATAACATAAGGAATTCCCTTCGGATATTGCGCCGGTTCAACAAATGTAGCTTTATCCTCTATAGTGTTGTAATCAAAGATCGTAATATCGGCACGTTTGCCAACTGCAATTTCACCTCTATCTTTAATACCAATTTTCTGTGCAGGCATTAAAGTCATTTTCTTTATCATCTCCTCAAGCGGCACCAAGTTTTTTTCTTTAACATACTTTGCTATTGCGCGAGGAAAAGTTCCATACGCCCTTGGATGAGGGATGCTTTTATTCATCGGAGGATAAGGTGCATGGGCGGATGCATCGGATGCTATCATCACTCTTGGATGACCCAATATTTTTTCGGTCGATTTTTCGCTCATTCCGAAACCAACCATACTTACTCTGCCACCGGATTCTACTAATAATTTAACTGCAGTATCAAATGGATCCATATTCATTTCGTTAGCGATCTGCTGTATAGATTTACCTTTCACGAATTGAAGTTCTTCATTCTTTATAGAAGATATTACTACACCTTTCCATTCCCCGTCTAAATTAGAAACTTTTTTCTCTGAGTATGCTCTTAGTTTTTCATAATTCGATTTATCATTCAGCCGCTTAATAAAATCTTTCTTACCCCCATCTCTAGACCAAAGAGGAAACAAATTTGAAAGCCCAGTATGATACGCAACATAAGTATATCGATCGGCATGTGCTTCAATACCTTCAGCTACAGCAGCATCAAGCATTCTTAACAATGAATCAGCTTTGTGCCAGTTGCTTTTTCCTGATGCTTTAAGATGCGATAACTCAAGCCTTGCACCGGATTCTCTAGCAATCCTAATTGCTTCGGCAACAGCTTCTTCACCGGTGTTGTCTTCGTTTCTCATATGAGTTGCATAAAGTTTATTTATACCCTCAGGCATTGATCTGGCAAGTTCAATTAATTCTTCGGTACTTGCGAAACTTCCCGGAGTATATTCTAAACCGGAACTGATTCCTACAGCGCCTCCATCTAATGCGGCTTTAATCTCTTTCTTCATTAATTCCATTTCGGTCTTTGTCGCGGGTCTGTCATCCATACCAACAATTAATTCTCGGATCGTTCCAAGTCCCACCATATCAGCCTGGTTAACAGAGAACTTCCAATCTCTCATCATTTCAAGGTGATCGGCAAAATCAAGTCCTTTCAATGTAAGTCCATATTTCTCCAAATATCGCTTGGCGTCTTTCTCAAACTCTGCTTTACTGATAGGCGCAAACGAACCTCCGCATTGCCCGCCGATCTCGGTAGTTACTCCCTGACGAATCTTACTCTCTCCTTTGGGGTTTCTGAGTATGCCAAGATCGGTATGTGTATGAATGTCAATAAATCCCGGTGATACAATTAGACTTGAAGCGTCTAGAATAGTTTTAGCTTTTGCGCCGGATAGATCGCCGATCTCTTTGATCATTCCATTTTTTATTCCAATATCAGCCGGATAACTTGTGCCTCCGGTACCGTCGATTATAGTTCCTTTGAGTATTATAACATCAAAATCATCATCTTTGAAATGAATGCCCGGCAAAGCAGAGATCAGAAGTCCGGAACCTCCGATAACCATACTCTTTTGAATAAAATCTCGTCTTTTCATTTTTTCACCGGTATTAATTGTTAGATCAATAATGCAAAATATAAAACCAAAATATTATTTCATAAAATTATTTGATTGTACATTGTGCAAAAAGAATAAATATTCATTTTTGATTCAGAATTTTATTTCATATTATTCTAAGATAGTCTTTCATTTTTAATTCAATTAAATCATTAGGGGGAAACTAATGGGTAAAAAAAGATTGGTCATTATTCTCTTTTTGGCAATTTCACTTGTTTTATATGCGCAGCAGAGAGAAATTGAGTTTGAGGAATATGACTTGGACAACGGCTTGCATGTAATTTTACATCAAGATGATTCAACACCAATTGTTGCTGTATCGGTTTTTTATCATGTAGGTTCAAAGAATGAGAAACCTGATAGAACCGGATTCGCACATTTTTTCGAGCATCTTATGTTCGAAGGCTCTAAGTATATTCCTACAGGGGAATACCACAATATTGTATCGAGCAATGGTGGTACTAACAATGCTACAACAGACTTTGACAGAACTTATTATTATGAGATTCTTCCTTCAAATCAGTTAGCTCTTGGTTTGTGGCTGGAATCGGAAAGAATGCTTCACTTGAAAATTGACAGTGCCGGAGTTGAGACACAGAGAAAGGTTGTAAAGGAAGAAAGAAAGCAGCGTCTTGACAATCAGCCTTATGGCAGTCTGCTTGAAGAGACATTTAAACATGCATACACGAAACATCCTTACCACTGGACACCCATTGGTTCTAATCAATATATCGATAAAGCAACAATCGATGAGTTCATGAAGTTTTATAAACATTACTATGTTCCTAACAATGCCGTGTTAACAATATCAGGTGATATTGATATTAACAAAGCAAAGAAATTGGTTAAAGAATATTTTAGTGATATTCCGCGCGGTACAGAAAAAATCACATATCCGGATATTATTGAACCCAGAAAAACAGCGGAAGTTAGAGATACGGTTTATGATAACATACAATTGCCAATGGTGCTGATGTCATATCAAATTCCAAAAAAAACTGATCCGCAATCTTATGCAATTGATATGTTAACAACACTTTTATCCGGCGGTCAAAGTGCAAGAATATATAAAGAGTTAGTGGACAAGCAGCAGAAGGCAGTATTTGCCGGTTCGGTTCCCCTGGCGCTGGAAGATTCTGGACAGTTTATTGTTTATGCGATTGCCAATATGGGAGTTCCGGCTGATGAACTTGAAAAGTCGTTACAGGAACAAATTGATAAAGTTAAAACTAAACTGATATCGGAAAGAGAATTTAAGAAACTTCAGAATCAAATTGAAACTAGGATCACTAATAGTAACTCCACTGATGCCGGGCTAGCCGCAGCGCTTCCCGCTTATCACGTTTTTTACGGAAATACTAACGAGATAAATCATGAGTTGGAAAAATATATGGCTGTTACGCGTGAGGATATAAAAGACGTGGCAGATAAATTTTTGAAGAACAACGAACGTGTCGTGTTATACTATTTACCAAAATCAGAAGAAAAAAAATAACGAGAAATATAATATTTGGAGTTAATAGAAATGAAAAAATTAATGTTCATTTTATTTTTAATTGTTTCGCTTCCGCTTGCTGCCCAAGTTGATCGAAGCAAAATGCCCGAACCTGGTCCGGCGCCTGAAATAAAGATAGGTGATTATGAATCCTTCGAACTGCCGAACGGATTAAAAGTTTTTGTTGTTGAAAATCATAAGATTCCGAAAGTTGCTTTCTCCTTAGTACTCCATCGTGACCCGATTATGGAGAACGAGCATGTTGGTTATATATCTGCTGCTGGTCAACTGTTGAGAACCGGAACAACCAATAGAACAAAAGATCAGCTTGATGAAGATATTGATTTTATCGGGGCAAGTTTATCTACCTCATCAACAGGGGTTTATGCCGCTTCACTTAAAAAGCATAGTGAAAAAATATTGGAAATAATGGCAGATGTTGTTCTCCATCCGGCATTTAAACAGGAAGAGTTGGATAAAATTAAAAAGCAGACTATTTCCGGATTAAAATCTGCTGAGGATAGTCCAAGTGCAATTTCCGCTAATGTCAGAAAAGTTCTGCTTTACGGGAAGGATCATCCGTATGGAGAACTGGAAACGGAAGAAACTGTAAACTCAATTACTTTGGAAATGTGCAAGAATTATTACAATACATACTTTCATCCTAATATTGGATACATGGCGGTTGTCGGGGATATAACAAAAGATGAAGCCCAAGAATTGATAACAAAATATTTCAGTGATTGGGAAAAAGGAGATGTACCGACATTTAAGTATAAGAAAGTTAAAAAGCCTTTGGTTAGAAAAGTTGCAATGGTCGATAGAGATAATTCTGTTCAATCATCAATTTCAATTACTTACCCGATTGACCTGAAAGTTTTTACAGAAGAAGCAATTAAAGCCAGAGTAATGAATTACCTGCTTGGCGGAGGCGCTTCGGGAGAGCTGTTCCAAGTGTTAAGGGAGGAGAAAGGTTATACTTACGGAGCATACTCTTCAACAAATGCCGATAGAATAATTGGTAATTTCACCGCTTCATGCGATGCACGTAATGAAGTTACAGACAGCGCCGTAGCGGCATTTATAGACGTGATGACAAAATTCAGAAGTGAAAAGGTATCGGAAGAAAAACTGCAGGCTGCTAAAAATTATCTTACAGGAAGTTTTTCCCGTTCGCTTGAAAGTCCGCAAACGGTTGCCTCTTTTGCCCTTAACATTGCAAGATATAATCTGCCGCAAGATTATTACAAGACATACTTGCAGAAATTGAGTTCTACAACTGTTGAGGATGTTCAGCGTTTAGCAAAGAAATATGTTAAACCGGATAAAGCTTACGTGCTGGTTGTAGGTAAGGCATCGGAAGTTGCCGCCGGTTTGAAAAGATTCAGCACAAGCGGTAAGGTTGATTACTACGATAAGTACGGAAATAAATACGATCCCACTATGAAGAAGATTCCGGCTGGAGTGACAGCGGAAACAGTGCTTAATAAATACATAGATGCAATCGGTGGAAGAAGTAATATTGAAAAGATAAAAGATAAAGTTTCAGTGATCAAAGGTTCTGTTCAGGGAATGGAAATAAAAATAACAATATCTCAAAAAGCGCCTGATAAATTGCTCCAAGTCTTAGATGCCGGAGCTATGCATCAGAAAACAATTTTTGACGGAACAAAAGGTGTTCAGATCGCTATGGGAAAAGAAGTTCCTTTGAAAGGTGATGACCTGCTGGAAACAAAATTAGAAGCGACTTTGAATCTATTTTTGGATTATAAAAAGCATGGTATTACAGCGGGGTTAACCGGTATGGAAAAAGTCGGCGGTAAAGATACTTACAAAATAACATTGACTTTACCTAATGATAACAAGTGGATACAGTATTATGATGTTGATTCCGGCTTACTTGTTAAGCAAACTTCTACAAAGAAAGCGCCGCAAGGGACTTTTACAGTTACAATAACTTTTGACGATTACCGTGAAGTTAACGGTGTAAAGTTCCCGCATAAGTTTACGCAATCGGTCGGTCCGCAGTCAATGGATATGGAAGTTGAAACAATCAAGATCAATTCAGGGTTGAGTGATAGTTTGTTTGAGGTGAAGTAAAAATAAATTATTGCGTCATGGAATGGTCCATGACGCGAAATTATTAAAATACTATATTGCAGTATGTGTAAGGATGTTAACTCGATGGAATTATATTTATAGAGATAGGTAGATAAGTTCATATATTAACATTAAAAAAAAGGATAATTATGAAGTTATTTAAAGGACAAAACCTTTTAGAGTTTACTGAACACTTCCAAACAGATAACAATTGCAAAGAATACTTATCAGCTATCAAGTGGGAAGAAGGATTTACATGTGTAAAATGTGGTCACACGGCAAGTCAGATTCGCAAAGACTATTCAAGAACGTGTAATAAATGTAGTCATACAGAAACTGCTACAGCCAACACTTTATTTCACAAAGTTAAGTTTGGAGTCAGAAAAGCCTTTTTTATCTGTTTTGAAATGTCAACAAGTACAAAAGGATTATCGGCAAATTATATGGGAGTTCGTTATGGTATTACAGCAAAGACGGCAAGACTCTTTATGCATAAGGTACGAGAAGCAATGAAATCAAGTGGGAATTACCCTATGGATGGAAATATTCATATAGATGAGTTTGTAGTAGGAGGCAAAGAAAAAGGTAAGGTTGGTAGAAGTTATGATAGTAAGAAAAAGAAAGCAGTATGTGCAGTTGAGCTTACTGACAAAGGGAAAATCAAAAGGATGTATGCAATAAGAATAAGTGATTTTTCATCAAAGGAATTAGAAAAAATATTTAACAAACATATCGACCAACAAGGGTTAATAACTACAGATTTATGGAAAGGTTATCGTCCATTGGCGAGACAATACAAGATTACTCAAATAGAAAGTAACAATGGATTGAATTTCAAAGCACTTCATACAATGATACATCAAGTGAAATCTTGGCTTAGAACAACATATTCTTGGGTAAGTGAGTTAAATATTGAGCGTTATTTTAATGAATTTTGTTATAGATTAAATCGTTCTCAGAGCAAGCAAAGTATATTTAACAATTTAATAGTCAGAATGGTAAAGGCTAACAAAATTTATCAAACTGAGTTGATATGTATGTAGCTACTGACCTCTAATAATTTTTATTTTCAATAAATTTTTCATTTTCCCCAACTTTTTTGTAATCAATTTAATCTGTTAATTTTTTATTGCTTCAAACGTTCCGTGATTAGATATTCCGGCATAACTAAGCCATATCCATTTACCTCTAAACTTATTGCCTATAATTGAACCTATTAGTTGAAGATTGTCGT
>UOGD01000336.1_pt1 | contig 15783 bp, 14 predicted proteins | sample 1989731 | NCBI WGS metagenome assembly UOGD01 (sample SAMEA4712198, study PRJEB27164) | hydrothermal vent metagenome | biome: marine basaltic hydrothermal vent biome; feature: marine hydrothermal vent; material: mineral | place: Pacific Ocean | collected 2011-06-14/2011-07-23 | depth 1691 m | reverse complement strand
GTCTACCAATTTCACCATCCGGGCAATTTATTAAAGTACAATAACAATAAACTGAAAATAGGACTAAACTAACAAATTAAAAGAACATCTATTTAAATTTTAGAGCAAAATTTAATTAAAATCACTACTCCTTTATTTCAACTGCTTCGTGCGAATTAGTATCTATATACGCATATTTATCAAATATTACAATTGTAGTATCCCTATTCCTATTAAAGCTTGGCGGGATATCTCTAATGTTAATAATATCCGTTAATTTACCAGATTTGCAATCCGGTGAGTAAAGACGAGGATTTCCCATTTGATAAATAGATCCCTTGCAAAAAGCTACAGTAACAATATCACCGCTTGGCGGAACTTCAAAATACTCGATCGGTAAATCAAGCGAGTCATATATCTCTCGCATAAATTCACCCCAGATAGGAGCGGCAACTTTAGCTCCTTGACCATATGCACCGGTAAATGAGACTCTCGGATCATCAAATCCAACCCAGACCCCTGCGGTTAACTGCGGTGTGAAGCCCATGAACCATGCATCTTTATAATTTCCGTTAGTACCGGTTTTACCCGCAGCCGGACGTAAGAAATGATGGATCGATCTGATTCTGCGCGCAGTTCCTTCATTCATAACAGTTTCAAGCATACTTGTGATCACGTAAGCTGCTTCAGCGGATATCGCCTCATGACTTTTAGGTGCAAATGCATCTAATAAAATTCCATTGTTATCTTCGATCTTTAATATTGCCATTGGCTCATTATAAATTCCCTTATTTGCAATGGTGCCGAAAACACTTGTTAATTCCAGCGGAACTACTTCGGAAGCGCCTAATGCAATTGCCGGGAAAAGGTTCAACTTTGTTTTGATGCCCATCTTACGTGCATACTGCCCTACCTTCCAGAGAGGCACATGTCCTTCAATTATTAGTCTTGCCGCAATAAGGTTAACGGAATTTTTAATACCGTCACGTAGAGTAAGGAAACCGCCTACATTAGTTGAATCGAAATTCATGGGCGTCCATCCGTTATAGTCAAACGGCTGATTCAAAATTGGATAAGCGGGATATAACCCGTTATCTATTGCTACTGTATAAATAATCGGTTTGAATGCAGAACCCGGCTGTCTTTTGATCTGTGTAACATGATTCAAACCTCTGCCCTGTGTAACATCCCTTCCGCCGACCATAGCTTTTATATTTCCATTTTTAGAATCGAGGACAACAAAACCGACTTCAATAGTTTGTGCGATAGTTTGAACCGAATCAACAAAAGCAACATTTTTCTTCAGCTTATCATAAATGATTTCTTTCTCTTCACTACTTTTTGCATTTCGATAATCGCTGCGCTGTTTAATTGCTTTATCAAGAAGCTCGTTTAACAGATTTTTATGCTTCCTCCAATCCCAGCGTTTATCAAATTCTTTTTGAATTAAAGCAAGCTGTTCGGTTACAACTCTGTTCGCCAATTTCTGCATCCTGGTATCCAGCGTAGTTTCAATCGTCAACCCGTCCTCATAAAGATCATAGCCGTACTTATCAGCCATTCGTTCCATTTTCCGTCTAACGAACTCAATATAGTGCGGTGCAATTGAGCTTTTAAATTTCTTTCTCGATGCATCAATATGAACTTCAATAGGAAGTTCGATAAAAGCTCTATATTGTTCTTCGGAAAGATGACCGTCTTGATACATTTCATGGAGAACTGTATTTCTCCTCTGTAGAGCGTTGTTATATCTTCTTACCGGGTCATAAATTACAGATGATTTTAATAGGGCTACAAGCACTGCGGCTTCCGGAATATTTATCTCCTCAACTCGCTTATTAAAAAATATTCTGGATGCCATTTCAACGCCATATGCTCCCCGTCCAAAGTAGGAAGTATTAAAATACATCTCAAGTATCTCATTCTTCGTATAGGTTTTTTCAATTTGTACAGCAGTTATCCATTCCCGCACCTTTCTTGTTATCGTTTCAAATATATTTTCGTCACGAACTTTAAGATCATACAGATTTTTTGCTAACTGCTGAGTGATCGTACTTCCACCCTGCCGTTTCCCGAAAAATACTGTGTTTATTATTCCTTTGAACAGTCTTTGGAGATCCACACCCCAATGCTCTCTGAATTTTTTATCTTCAGTTGATATCAGTGCGTCAACTAAAAATTTTGGAATGCTATCATATCTTGTTTCAACACGGCTTTCTCTAAAAAACCGACCTATTTCTTCGCCATCATCACTGAATACAATTGAAGCTAAACTCTGTTTCGGATTTTCAAGCTGCTCTAAGGAAGGTAATCCGCTGCTTACGTTTTGAATAAATAAAAACATTCCAAGAATAAACACTATCACTAAAAAACTAACCAAAGACCAAAATAGTTTTTTGAATCCGAAGCTTTTTTTCTTATCCTTTTTTTCTTTTTTACTTTGTTCTGCCATACTATTCCCAGTCAATCATTTTGAACTCACCATCACTAAAAATTCCGTACGACGGTTCGTCCAACCAAGTTCCAAGATTTATGTAATACCCGTTTTTATAATTTTTAAATTCTCGATTGTGCGAGTGTCCTAGAATAACGAAGTCATATCCACCTTCAATTTTAGTTTTAGCAAACTCAAACATTCCGTCTTCTTTACCGTAATCTTTTTTACCAGTATAATCACGGCTGGTTTTACTTATTCCGCTGGCAATCTTGATCCCCAAATTAGGATGAATTAACGAGTATATATTTTGTATAAATTTATTTCTGAATATCTTTTTTAGAATTAAATATCCATAATCATTCTTAACTAATCCGTCACCGTGAGCAAGGAAAAACTTTTTATCATTAATTTCAGTTTCAATATCGCCTTGATGAAGTTCAAGATCTAAATATTTCTCAAAAAAATCACGATGCATAAAATCGTGATTCCCAATTATATAATGAACTTTAACACCTGCATTTGTAATATCCTCAAGAGCGGTAAAAGTTCTATGATAACCCTTTTGGATCACTCTTTTATATTCAAACCAATAATCAAAAAGATCACCGAGAATAAACAACTCGGCAGCATCTTCTTTTATCGAATTCAAAAACTTAACAAAAGATAGTTCTCGTTCTCGTTCTTCTTGATGAGAAAGAAGCCCAAAATGAAGATCAGAGACGAAATAATAATTTTTTCTCAATTCACAGAATTGTTTTAATTAATAATTACAAAGTTAAGACTAATTTCGATAAAAATTAAGGAGAATTTAAGGAACCATTACATGATCATTTTTCCAATGATCTAATTGACACCAGAAGCCAGCTTTCGGGATCAAACTCAAAAGAGGAAAAATCATCCGGTATATCGAAACTTATAACAGTGTCCTTTGAGGTTATGTAACGAGTTAAAGTAAATTCATTGCCGCTATCTTCTTTAATTAAAATATCAATTGGGAAATCATACCATTCATAACCGTTTTGAGTCTGTGCAAGCGAAATGGATAATTCCTTTTTATTTTTCTCAGAATTTTTAATGTCCCATTTATAATCAATTTCAATTTTGCCTTTACCAACAAAGACCCATTGATCAAAAAACTTTCTAAGGTCTTTTCCTGAGGTTTCCTCACAAACTTTTTTGAAATCATAAGTATCTGCATTACCATATTGAAACTTTTTATAATAGTTCCGAAGAGTTTTGAAGAACAATGTATCACCGAGTTCTCTCCTAAGCATATGGAGTACCCAAGCGCCTTTATTATAGATCATCTTTGAAAAGATGTTCATCTTTGGAGCATAAAGAGTCTCCACATCATTCTCCACCCTGAACGATTCCATAGTTGAAATTAGCGCGCTCTTCCCTTTCGTCTTCTCCCAGTATAATGCTTCCGAATATGTTGCAAATCCTTCGTTAAGCCAAATATCCTTCCACGATTTTGGTGTAACGGAATTTCCCCACCAGCTATGAGCAACTTCGTGCAGCATCATACTCGAAAAGAATTTCGCTTTACTAATAAAATTTGTTCCGATACCGGTTATCGTTTGGCTCTCCATTGCTCCTTGGCTCCAATTAATTTGAGCTGCGCCATATTTCTCCTTAATAAACGGATACTCCCCATACAAGTCAGAGAGTGTTTTAAGGTACGAGGGATGATCGGCGAAGGCAAATTCTGCATCTTCTAACTTATCGGGAAGAACATAGTAATCAATGTTCATCGTATCACTATATAAACCGACGTATTGCTGATTGAATGATTGATACGGAGCAGAATAGATTGCTATTAAGTAAGTTGCTATCGGGTAAACTGTAAGCCAGTTGTATTTGGTCTTCTCCCCTTTTTTTTCAACGGATATCAATTTCCCGTTGGAAACCGAAACCATTTCACTATCTGCAGTTATACTTATATTCAATAATGCTTTATCTGCTGGCGTATCATTGCACGGGAACCATGTTGATGCAAAGACCGGTTCGTTTAGTGTCGAGACCATAATATCGTCTTTCCACTCCGTAAATGCAAATGAACCGAACCCTAAATTTTTAGGTGTACCTTCATACGAAACACTTACTTCAAAAGTGTCTGAATTAATCTCATTATTCTCAATAACAAGTTTATTCCCATCAAAATAATAATCTGCTGTACTGTTGTTTAGCTGTACCGAATGAATATTAAAATTATCACAGAAATCCAGCTCGATCTTTTTCTTATTTCTGATCAATCCTATAACTCTTGTCTTAGCAACTATTTTTTCTTTTCTTGGGAAAAGTTCGATATCTATATTATAGTTAGTAACATCTATCTCTCTTTTATTCTCTTCGAAAAGATCAACAGTTGCAAAATCAACTACTAAACGGAGGTTATCCCTAACTATACCGAGCTTATCACCGTATAAAAAGTATATTCCGCTAAAGAAGAATACAACAACTACGATAATTAAAATTAAAATTATTAATATTTTATTCTTGACTTTCAACTCGAGTATAATTAATTAGTAATGGGTTTTTATTGATACTGTAAATTTAATAATTTATTGACTTGTCCGATAATACTAAATCTTGTACTTTAAAATAAATAGAGGCAATCATGGCTTATGCTGGCTCTTCGTTACTGCGTAAAACAACAACAATGATTTTAGCTGGTGGTCAAGGCGAAAGGCTTATGCCGCTTACTAAATTCCGATCCAAACCTTCGGTACCATTCGGCGGTAAATATAGAATAATTGACTTTACTTTATCAAATTGTCTTAATTCAGGGCTGCGTAGAGTTTATATTCTAACACAGTATAAATCCGATTCTTTGAATAAACATATCTATGAGGCATGGAATATTTTTAACCCAGAGTTGGGAGAGTTCATTTATTCTATTCCGCCCCAATTTAAAACTACCAACAATTGGTACACCGGCACAGCAAATGCAATTCATCAGAATGCAAATTTATTGGATGATAAAAGTGAATATGTATTAATACTTTCAGGCGATCATATTTACAAGATGGATTATTTAAAGATGCTCCAGTATCATATTGATAAGAAAGCCGATCTTTCTATTTCATCACTATTTGTTCCTACAAGTTTAGCTAATCAATTCGGTGTAATTGCTATTGATGAAGATTATAAAATTAAATCATTTTTAGAAAAGCCTGCAAAGCCAGCTCAAGTGCCGGGGAAGCCTGGATTATCCTTTGTAAATATGGGTGTTTATGTTTTCTCCACAAGGATCTTAATTGAAGTTATGAAGGAAATGGAATCGAAGAAATTGGACAACAATGATTTTGGGAAACACGTGATCCCTTACATGATCAAAGAAAACTACAAACTTTATTCATTCAGATTTGAAGATGAGAATAAGAAGGAGAGCCCTTACTGGGTGGACGTAGGAACTTTGGACAGTTATTATGCTGCAAGTATGGATCTGTTGAGTGTTAATCCGGAATTCAATTTGTATGATGATAACTGGCCCTTAAGATCACAAAAAATTCAATCGCCTCCCGCTAAAACAATTTCTCATGAAGGTGAAAGAGTTGGCAGAGCCTATAATTCGCTTATTACAGACGGCACCATTATTTCCGGAGGACTGGTTGAAAGATCGATCCTCGGACCGCATGTTCGTGTGAATAGTTATTCGTATATCACAGATTCCATTATAATGGATAACTGCAACATAGGGCGTCATTCAAGAATTAGACGTACGATAATTGATAAGAATGTGACTATACCCGAAGGAACTGAAATAGGTTTTGATGTTGAAACCGATAAAAAAAGGTTTAAAGTTTCTGAAACCGGCATTGTAGTCATCCCGAAAAATTATATTTTTTAGTCCCGGTAAATTTTGTACTTACCGGGAAATTAAATTCCGCATTTATGATCTTTGGCTTTGCAGAATTTGTTGAGCGCTTGTATCTTTTCAGGCAAGAATTCTCAGCGATGCGGGGTCAACTTTAAAATCACAAAAAATATTTAGTTATAGAGAAGTTGAAAAATAATTTTCTAGTTGTTTGGAAATGTAAAAACCAGTAAACTGGTTATTTTTTTATTCTACTTTCATTAACCAACGACTTAAGTCGTTGGTTAATAACTAGTTAGCACATTTCGCAACCGTTTCAACGGTTTATTGCACTTTTTAGATCAAAAATATTTGTCCCCGAATTGCTAAGAATTCTGCATAACCTTTACATTTAATTTTAACTATATTTGTTTACAAAATTATTCTTAATTGAGGTTTGTTTGAGGATTTTAGTAAGCAATGATGATGGAATAAATGCAAAAGGCATCCTTCATCTGGTAAAAGAGTTGAAAAAAATTGGAGAAGTAACAGTTGTTGCCCCTTTAACCGAGCAAAGCGCTGCAGGACATTCCATCACAATGAAAGTTCCTCTGCGTGTTACCGAACATTATATTGACAATGAGTTTTTTGGATATGCGGTTAACGGAACTCCAGCAGACTGTGTTAAAATGGGCATTAAAAACTTACTAAAAGAAAAACCCGACATCGTCATTTCCGGCATTAACAATGGCTCGAACGCGGCAATAAATGTAATTTACAGCGGAACTGTATCTGCTGCTCGTGAAGCAGCTATAATGGATGTGCCCGCTATTGCAATATCCGTAACCGATCATCATCCGAAACATTTTGAATATGCCGCCAAACTATCAGCTAGATTGGCAAAACTAGTTTATGCAAACAAACTGAAGACTGGCACCTTATTGAACGTGAATGTACCTGATTTACCCGAGAATGAAGTCAAAGGAGTAATGCTTACCAAGCAAGGTCGCAGCAAGTGGGATGATTACTATGAAGAAAGAGTTGATCCGTACGGCAGTAAATATTATTGGCTTACCGGTCAACTTCTGATACAAGATCAAGACGATGATAAAGACCAAATTGCATTGAACAACAATTACGCTTCCATAACGCCAATCCATTTTGACCTTACAGATTATGAGATGTTTGAAAAAATGAAAAGTTGGGATATCGATACTCTGAAACTGAACGTTTAAGAACAAAGCATTATTACTTGGATGACAAATTTAGATACTATAGACCTCTCCGTAAATGTTAGTTATCCTTTTTTATTTCTGTTTATTATTCTAGGTGTTTTTTACACTCTATATATTTATAGATATACAATTCCGGCAACGACAAAACTATTTAAAACAATTCTGATAGTAATAAGAACCATAACTATTTCACTAATTATCTTTCTCATTTTTGAACCGACGCTTTTATTAAAATATACGAACACTATAGAACCAACAAACTTGGTCTTTGTAGATAATTCCCATTCGATTGTTCATAGAGACAGTTCCGATAGAGTAAATTTAATTGGTAAATTTTTAAAAGATTTTTCAAAAAATGTTAAAGGAGAAAAACTTTATTATTCTTTCAGTTCTTCAATAGATACCGTGCTAAATCCAAATGAAAGCAAATTACAGTTTAACGGCAACAGAACAAATTTTGAACAGATCGGGAAATTCATAAGCAAATCAAAACTCAATCTGGCTTCCGCTACAATTTTAAGCGACGGAATTATAAATGACGGCTCAAGTTCCCCCTCAGATTTTGAACGGATCGGGATTCCCATTTATACAGTGGCAATAGGCGATACCACAGTTAAGTCAGATCTGAAAATAAAAAAAGTTATTTACAATGATTTTATCTATGCAGACACACCTACAGAGATTCGAACAGTTTTGGTCAATCAAAATTTATCTGACAAAAATGTTACGGTTTTCCTTTATGAAGATGCAAAATTAATAGATCAGCAGAATGTGAAACTTTCGTCATCCGGTTTGAACAATGTTTCATTTACATATACTTCTAAATTACCTGGTGAGAAAAATCTTCTTATCGCAGTGAGTAAATTGAAGAACGAAGAAACGTACGATAATAACAAATATAATTTTGTTGTTAATATTCTGAATGATAAGATCAGGCTTTTGATCATTGCCGGCGCTCCTTCTTACGATCTAACAATTATTAAAAAGATATTTAATAATAACGATAATTTAAAAGTGAGTGAAATTATCCAGATAACAAAAGATAAATTTTTACCAAATAATGATTTTAAACCCAAGATCGATTCATCGGATATTATACTAATGCTTGACTTCCCTACCCAATACTCGTCTCTAAATTTAATTTCGGATGTAACAGATGCTGTAATGAATAAAAGGGAACCATACTTCTTTATCCTATCACAATCTGTTGATCAGAGGAAATTGAGATCGTTCAGTATTGATCTGCCTTTTAAGCTGCAGGCTTATGCAAATGCATTCAGAGAAGTTCGACCGGAAGTAAATTCGCTCACTGATCCGCTTATTACATCTAGTCAAAGTGGTATAACCTTATGGAACGAACTTCCTCCTATTTTTCAATCGGAGACTGATATATCGACAATACCGGGCAGCAAGGTTTTAGTGAGATCAAAAATCAAAAATGTTGAAACCGATATTCCCTTGATCATTACTAATAATATAGGAGGTAATAGAAAAATTGTATTAAATGGGTTTGGTATTTGGAAATGGGAACTTCAAGGCAATAAGAGATCATCCTTGATTCTGGAGTCCTTCCTAAATAATTCAATCAAATGGCTGTATGCTTATAAACAGAATAAAAGATTTTTTGTTTCACCGGTAAAAAAAGTTTTTGCACGAAATGATGATATAGAATTCCGCGCAAGTATTTACGATGAAACTCTCACACCCAGAAACGATGCAAACATTACAGTTACTGCAAGTAACGGGAATAAGAATTTCAACTTTGAATTAGAAAGTGTTGGGAATGGGATTTATGAGGGAAAACTTAATATCAGCATTGCAGGAAATTTTAATTATAAAAGTAAAATTGAATTAGATAATTCAATTGAGAACGGACCCAACGGTAAATTTGTAATTTCTGATGTGAATATTGAAAATATAAATTATGTTTTAAATAAAAATTATCTTAAATTAATAAGCAATATTACGAGCGGAAAGTCTTTTGTGATTTCCGACTATAAGAATATCTTTAGTGATTTAAATTTCAACTATAATACAAAAGTAGTGACCGAATCGATAAGTAAAGAATATAATATCTGGAATAACGAATGGGTACTGGCTTTAATTATTGTTCTCTTTTCTATTGAATGGTTCTTACGTAAACAGAAAGGATTATTATAAATAAATGGAGTTGAAAAACCATGGAATTTATTAAGTGGAGTAAAGAAGTTGAATTGAATATCCCGATATTGGATAAGCAGCATAAAAAAATGGTAAAGTTAACAAACCAGTTATACAAAGACCTTGAATCGAACAAAAAAACAGAAATCAAAAAAACATTGAAACTAATAATTGACGATGTAAAAAATCATTTTGATACAGAAGAAAAACTTATTGACGAATCAAAACTACCGAATTTTATTTCACATAAACTTGAACACCAACGGTTTTATAATAAAATAAGCGGGCTGTATCAGAATATTAAAGCCGGTAAAAGTCAATTAACTATGGATGATTTAAAATCTGTCAAGGTTTGGTTTTTTAACCATATGGATTTTAAAGACAAAAAACTTGCCGAGCATATTCATTCTAAAAAATAAATTATGTTACTTGATCAAGATTGAAACATTTTTTTATATCTGAGTTTTTGGATTTTATAATCCCAAGGTTCTGTGTTGCGTGCAGCACCGCTCTTAGTACCCAAGAAAAATTCATCTGCAATAACTGTGAAAGTACTATTGAACTATTGAGCCGCTCTCAACTGCAAAATGAATTCCTTCGCAAATTCAGTTCTAATAATTTAATTGATGATTACACTTCCCTTTATATATTTGAAGAAGGTAAGGTGCTTCAATATCTCATACATGCATTAAAATATGATAAAAAATTTAAGATCGGGATCTTCCTAGGTGAAAAATTCGCAAACAATAAAATTGATATTCTGAAATCATGGAAAGCTGATTTTATTATTCCCGTTCCACTTTTTAATCTTAGAAGAATTGAACGCGGATATAATCAATCATTTTATATTGCTAAGGGATTGAGTCGTGAGATGAAAATTCCAATTAAAAACACTTTTGTGAAGCGAACAAAAAATACAGTTTCACAAACTACGCTGAATTTTGAAGAGAGAAAAGAAAACTTAAACCAAGCATTTATTCTGCGAGAAAAGGAAAAAGTAAGATCTAAAAAGGTGATAATCGTAGATGATGTAATTACAACAGGAGCCACTGTTTCCGAGATTGCAAAAATATTAAAGGAAAACGGAGCTGAAAAAGTTTTTGCAATTTCAATTGCGACTCCGCCTTTCTCACATTCTATTGGGAGCGCTGACACCCAGAATAGTTAAACCATTTTTGATGACAGTTTGTGTAGCCATGACCAGAGCTATTCTGGCAGAAGCAAGTTTTTCTTCCGTACCTAAAATTCTGCACTCAGTATAAAACTTATGAAACAGCGCTGCAGTGTCCTCAAGATAATTTGCAATTCTGTGCGGTTCATAATTTTCTCCGCTGTACAAAACTTCTTCCTCAAATTGATGCAGTTTTTTCATCAAGTTCATTTCAGTCGGTGTATTCAACAATTCCAAATCATCATACGAATCGGAAAGATCCTGCTCACTTGTCATTCTAAGTATTGAAGCAATACGCGCATGTGCATACTGTAAATAAAATACCGGATTCTCATCCGATTGTTTCTTGGCAAGTTCAAGATCAAAATTCAAATGACTGGCTAAACTTCTCATATTAAAAAAATATCTTACAACGTCCTTGCCTACTGCTTCAATAAGTTCGTCAAGTGTAATGTAATTGGCTTTTCGTGTGGACATTTTGACCACTTCGCCTTTATTCAGAATAGTAACAAATTGATGGATTAGAACTTTAACCTTTTCGATATCATACCCAAGCGCACGCAGCCCAGCCATTACATCGGGATAAGTTGCGTTATGATCGGAACCGAAAAGATCAATTATCAGATCATAGCCGCGGTCGAATTTAGTAGTGTGATAAGCAATATCGGGCAATCTGTACGTGGGTTCTCCGGTTGACTTAACAATAACTTTGTCCTGCTCATTTCCTATCGCAGTCAGCTTCAGCCAAACTGCATCATCTTTTTTATACGAAAGCCCCATCTCTTCAAACTTTTTCAGAACTATGTCAATTTTACCGTCTTCATATAATGAATGTTCATTATAGAAAGTTTGCATTTCAATATTTAAACTTTTAAGGGTTGAACGTATATCATCAAATATTTCTTTTTCAGCTCGTTCCTTAAATTTAGTTTCATCCGATTCATCTTTTAAGCTGTCGCCAAATTCATCAATCAAATGCTGAGCGATCTCTTTAATATATTCACCCTGGTAATAGTCTTCAGGAAAAACGATTGATTCTCCGAGTAGTTCCAAGTATCTCAACTGCACCGATTCGCCCAATACACGCATTTGACGACCGGCGTTATTAAAATAATATTCTCTATCAACCTTGTAACCAATCCATTCCAGAAGATTAGCAACTGTATCGCCAATTACCGCATTTCTGCCATGCCCTACTGTAAGAGGTCCGGTTGGATTAGCTGAAACAAATTCTATATTCGCTTTCTTATTTTTGTATTTATCTGATCTCCCAAAATTTTCATTCTGATCATTGATCTTGTTAATTATCTTAGCAAGATATTCAGCGCTGAAAAAGAAATTGATGAAACCAGGTCCGGCAATTTCAACTTTGGTTATAACACCTTCGTCAATTGATAAATTTTCAATGATCTCAGATGCGATTTTCCGCGGATTTTCTCGCAGTTTTTTCGTAAGAAGCATTGCTATATTCGTTGATTGATCTCCGTGCTCGGATTGATTAGGAGGAGAAAAAGTTATATCGACATCATTCAAATAAGATAATTTATTTTTGGCTTCATTAAATATCTTGTATAAATACTCTTTCAATTTTACTCCGAATCTGTATTCTTAGTTTCCAATTCATCTTCAATTATTTCTGTGGGTGCATCGCCCCAAAGTTTTTCGAGATTGTAGAATTCACGCGCATCAGTTTTGAAAATATGAACAACAACATCAAAATAGTCTAGCAGTATCCAATTTGCCGCATTATATCCTTCCTTAAAATAACACTTGATACCATCTTTCCTCAGCTTATCATCTACCTCGTCGACAATTGCTTTAACTTGAATGTGTGAATCCGCAGAAGCTAAAATAAAATAGTCTGCGATTGGTGTGAGTTCCCTTAAATCCAATATTTTAATATCATTACCCTTCTTCGAAAGGATCAACTCAACAATTCTACGTGCAAAATCTTTTGTATCCAAAATTATTCCTTTGTAATTGGTGTTTGTTTAAAATAATCTCTCCCTATAACAATTGTAACGTCAACAAAATAATCATTATTTATTTGTGTAATTACATTGCTCTTTTTGACTCCCAAAATTTCAGCAACTTTATCGGCATTGGCTTTGTTTCCAATCCTATCTATCACCATCGTTTCATCAATATCAAACTGAACATAGTTCCCGATCTTTACAACATCAATATTATTATCCCGCAAATAATCAGTGAATCTATCGGCAACACCGTTCACCCCGCAACCGTTCATAACTTCAACCTGAATTATATCGGCAGGGATCTCTTTGTGATCAGCTGATAAATCAACTCCAGGCTCTTTAGTCAATTTAATAAAAATTGAATATGATAAATAGATAATAACTGCAGCGAGAAGAAATATTAAAATATTCAACGAAAAATTAATTGTGGAAGTCCTAACGTCTGCAGGCGGATTTATTTTTGGTTTCGTTCGTCTCTTGGCTGTCAATTTAAAACTAATCTACTCTAAATACTTAGAAAAAATGCACACGTAAAAATAGTAATTTTTAGAATTAAAACCCTGTACCAAAACGCCGCCCACCATACGAACTTCCCCAAAAACTATTTGGGTAATAATATGAACCGGGAGGTGTATTTAAATATTGAACTGAAATATGCATGTTCTTTGTCGGTGAATAATTTAACTGAGCGCGTGAAAGATAAATACCGTTTATTGCCTTTTGATACTCACGACCGAATGTACTATACGGAGAGACTACCAAACTGGCATCCACTTGAATATTCAGATTATTACTGAATCTATAAGCCATACTATTTGTATAAGTGCTTAAAGCCACTCCGTTACCACCAAATGCTGAATATGACATACTTACACTTTGATTCATCTGAAAGTTATTCGGATTGAAAATATTTGATAAAAATCCAGACGAAGAATAACCACTTAGTCCATCATGAATGGTTGGAGCATTTTTATCCCCATCCTTAAACTGTGAAAAGGAAACTGAGGTTATAAATAACAATATGAATAAAATTTTCTTCAACATTTATAACAATATACAAAATTTTCTTATCTAAGTAATACCATTTTTCAGTATTGATTTATTTAAAATTTTAATCAAAATTTTTATCTCATCAGATAATTATTTTACTTTAACTATCATTTCAATTTCAACAGGCGCATTTATCGGCAATTCATTTACACCAACAGCGCTGCGTACGTGTTTTCCGGTATCACCAAAAATTTTCACTAAAAACTCAGATGTCCCATTTGCAATCAGAGGTTGTGCAGTAAATCCATCTGCACTATTTATAAAGACGGTCACTTTTGCTATCTGCTCAATTTTATCTAGATCGCCTATTACTGATTTGACAACACTCAAACAATTAAGAGCGGATATTTCCGCTGCTTTGATCCCCGTTTCATTTGATACTTCCGCACCTAATTTTCCTTCCGCGATCAGTTTTCCGTTAACCATAGGTAATTGACCAGCAGTAAAAACGAGGTTGTCAATCCTTATTGCCGGTATGTAGGCAGCTAATGGTTTTGGAGCTTCAGGCAATTCATATCCTAATTCTTTAATTTTTTCTTCGATCATTGTAATACCTCACATCCTTTTTCAATCTTGCCGTTAAAGTTATTTAACCCGACAAGTCGCTAAAATATTTTTATTAATTTACCTAAAAGTTAGAACTTTATAAAATTTCATTTTTAAATCTACGGACATGTCGGCTCATATAGTAAACTTTCAATTAAAAGTTTGGATAAAAAAAGTATTTTGTTTGGAAGCATTCAACAAAAAAACTAATTTAGCAATTAAAATAAAACTGAGGTTAGTGTGACGGGAGATAAATTCCAGAACTTGATGGACATAATGCATAGACTTCGTAATGAATGTTCATGGGACAAAGAACAGACACATGATTCGATCAAAGCAGCCACCTTAGAGGAAGCTTACGAAGTTGTTGAAGCAATTGATGATAAAAATTATGCAGAATTAAAGGATGAACTTGGCGATCTGTTATTACACATTGTCTTCCATTCTGTAATAGGTGAAGAAAGTAATAATTTTACTGTTGATGATGTTATTGATTCGATCAGTCAAAAATTAATTAGACGGCATCCGCATGTATTCGGCAATGTGAAGGTAAATAGCAATGATGACATAACCCGCAACTGGGAAACAATCAAACTTTCCGAGAAAGGTCGGCAATCTGTGCTGGAAGGTATTCCCAAAAGATTACCTGAACTTCACAAAGCATTCCGATTACAGGAGAAAGCATCCAAGGTTGGATTCGATTGGAAAAAGAAAGAAGAAGTATGGGTTAAAGTTGAAGAAGAGATAGAAGAAATGAAAGATGCAGAGGAAAAGAATGATCATGAAAAACTAGAGGAAGAAATGGGCGACCTCTTTTTCTCGTTGGTAAATTATTCAAGATTCATCGGGGTTAACCCGGCTAATGCTCTGCGTAAGACAAACGAAAAATTTGTAAAAAGATTTCAATTCATTGAAAAAGAACTTAAGAAAAAAAACAGAAAAATATATGATGCTACCTTAGCCGAGATGGATGAATTTTGGGAAGATAGTAAGAATAAAGTTTAGCTGTTGCCATCTCCGTTAACAAACTTATCGTAAGCATCTATAATGTCTTTAACGAGTTTATGCCTTACAACATCGTTACGGTTAAAATAGATAAAACCAACTCCGTCAACATTCTTAAGTATTTCCTTTACTTGCATTAAACCACTCTGGGCTTTGCTTGGTAGGTCTATTTGCGTAATATCTCCTGTAATTATTGCTTTTGAATTCGGGCCTAATCTTGTGAGGAACATTTTCATCTGCATTGTTGTTGAGTTCTGAGCTTCATCCAGTATTACATAGGCATTATTCAAAGTACGCCCGCGCATAAAAGCAAGTGGAACTATTTCAATTATTCCATTCTCAAGGTAGCTGCGTAATTGTTCCGAAGGGAGCATATCTTGAAGCGAATCATACAAGGGTTTTAAGTAAGGATCAATCTTATCTCT
>UOGD01000008.1_pt1 | contig 15839 bp, 11 predicted proteins | sample 1989731 | NCBI WGS metagenome assembly UOGD01 (sample SAMEA4712198, study PRJEB27164) | hydrothermal vent metagenome | biome: marine basaltic hydrothermal vent biome; feature: marine hydrothermal vent; material: mineral | place: Pacific Ocean | collected 2011-06-14/2011-07-23 | depth 1691 m | reverse complement strand
GGAACTCAGCTATTCGTGAATAATCCGGGCGGAAGTCATGCCCCCACTCGGAGATACAATGTGCTTCATCCACAGCAAGCAAAGATATTGAAGCCTTCTTAATCTCTTCAACAAATTCCGCTTTTCTGAATCTTTCCGGTGTAACGTATAATAGTTTTATCTCACCCGAAACAAAATCGTTCAATCGTTTTTCTCTATCACTTTTTGATACTGTTGAGTTAATGAATGACGCGGGGATATTACGTTTCCTTAGGGCATCAACCTGGTCTTGCATCAAGGCAATGAGCGGACTGATGACCAATGTGCCTCCTTCAAATATTAAGGCGGGAATTTGATAACACAGTGATTTCCCGCTGCCGGTCGGCATTAGCACAAGCGAGTGTTTATTTTCATCTACCAGCCTGTTGATGATCTTTTCCTGCAGTCCTTTGAAAGAATTATATCCAAAATATTCTTCTAATATTTTTAATGGTACTGTCATTTCGTCCTTTAAATTAAAGTGAATTTAACTTAATTTAAAATATACAAAAATTGAGTGCGGACTTTTGAAAAGCTTTTATACATACCAGGGCAAACTGGATTTGCTCCAAATTAATTTCCTATATCATATTGAAACAATAAAGCCCTTAAAAACACCTAAATTTGTATAAAATTAAAATATTAGTTGGTATCATAATTGATTTTTATTATATAAGTATTGGATATGATTTTAGGATTAAAACATTATGTTGAAAAATTTAGATTTGTATAGACTGACAAAGATAATATTCACTTTGCTGATTTTGATAAGCAGCTCATTTTATGCTCAAACCAATAGCTCTTCAGCATTGTGGTTCGGCAATCTGGGTGATTATATTTGGCACGATGGTAATGTTGACGGCATTCAAGATGAAAATGAATTAGGAATTGAAGGAGTAATTGTTGAGTTATACGACTCCGAAATGAATTTTCTTGATTCAACAGTTTCAGACTTAAATGGAATATACCTCTTTTCTAATCTTACTTTCGGTACTTATACAATTAAAATCTCAGATAAGAATTTTGCTAGCGGAGGTGTGTTTGAAGATTCCGTAAACAAGAAATGGTATCTATCGCCCAAAGAAAATGGAGATGAATCATCATATTCGGTTACTGTAACGCTTGATACCTCAGAAAATCTTACAATAGATTTTGGGTTTTTCTATACTTGTATGAATTTTTATAAATCCGGTCCCGATACGGTTTCAGCCGGCGATGTTATAAGCTACAATTTCAAAGTTGAAAACTGCGGAGATGTTGTGCTCCATGGCGGTGTTTCGGTATATGATTCTTTGATAAATCCCGAGGGAGATCATCTCATCAGAAACGGTGTTGTGGAGCCAAGAACCGTGTGGGAATTTTCAGCGTCGTATATTTCCACTAAAGATGACTGCGGCAAATTGATAAATAATGCTTGGGCTATTGGACATCCTGTAATGCCTGATAGTTCGAAGCTTCCAACAATTAGAGATGAAGATAGCTGGGTTGTTGAAATTATTTGCAATGATAAATCCACTCTCGGAGATAGAGTTTGGGATGATGTAAATAAAAATGGGATCCAGGACTTGGGAGAACCCGGAATTGCAAATGTTGAAGTAAAGCTCTACAGCACTGATAATATTCTGATCGATACAACACGAACAAACAGTGATGGATTTTACACATTCAAAGAACTTCTGCCAGGCGATTATTATATTCACTTCATTCAACCCGATGGATATTTGTTTACCAAGAAAAACCAAGGTGATGACAGAGAGGTTGATTCAGATGCAGATGAACTTACCGGCAAGACTGATGTAATATCTTTAATGCCAAGTGTAACTGATCTTTCATGGGATGCGGGATTATATTCATCGGGACAAGAAGAATTTGATCTGATGCTTGAGATGACAGTAAGTGATTCGAACCCAAGTGATGAAGAAAATATTTTCTACACATTAACGGTAACCAATATAAGTCCGGTTGATGCACATAATGTTGAAGTCACCGATCTTCTTCCGGCGGGATTGGATTATCTATACACCGAACCGGCAAACTATGATACTTCAAATAGCATTTGGTCTGTCGGCGATATTCCATCGGGTGAGTCGGAAGATTTAAATATTCATGTAAAAGTTAATTATAAAGATCTAAGTCTGAGTCCTCCAATCGACCTGGGTATTGCATCGGATTACAATTTGTTCGTATTAAAAGATGTTGTACAGCCATCATCAGACACCGAAGGGAAAGTTGCAGTTGGCAGAGATGCTTCATTCTCAAATTACAGTATCGGTGATAAGCTGCCTCCATCCGGTGGAGCAGAAGATGTTCTTATAGTCGGAAGGAAATTGACTTTTACAAGCGGTATCGTATTCGGCGGTAATGTTGTTTACGGCGAGTTCATTGATATTCCTCAGTATGCTGTAAGCGTTGTTGACGGAACGATCCGGCGTGAAAACCCTGTACCGATTGATTTTGACAAAGCAGAAACAGAGTTACTTTCCGTATCATCCCAATTAGCAAGTCGCGATGTTAACGGAACTGTTGAAACTCAATGGGGCGGATTGATCTTAACAGGTACCGATCCGATGTTAAATGTTTTTGAAGTGGATGGTGAATTGCTTTCAAACTCTAATAATATGACGATCACGGTTCCATCAGGAGCGGTTGTGATTGTTAACATAACCGGTGAAATAATTTCTTGGAGCGGCGGGCTTTCGGTAAGCGGTACAGACATTAGCAACGTCCTTTATAATTTTAATGATGCAACAGATCTAACAATAAGCGGAATTGATATTCGCGGCTCTGTACTAGCACCAAAAGCTCATGTAACCTTTATTGCCGGTGTTATCAATGGTCAGATGCTCTGTCAATATTTTGAAGGTAGAGGACAGATGAACAATACTAAGTTCCGCGGATTCATTCCAGGTAATCCCGAAATCACGAATTGCGCAGAGATAACTTATTCTGAACCGACTGATACAAACAAATCAAACAATAGCGCATGTGTTACAATTTATGTGAACGTTAATCCCGATCCAAACGATGGGACAGGCGATGAAAAATGGGAAGAAGTAAGCGGATTTGAATTGAATGAAATGATCTGGTCAATGTATCAGAGCAGTAACGGTTTATTGCTTGGTACTGTCGGCGGACATATTTATCAAAATACAGCAAACGGATGGGAATTGCTTAATGATGGAATGAACGCCGGTTTCATTTGGTCATTGTTTGAAGATAGCGGAATGATTTATGCCGGAACAGATCAAGGACTATTTAAATATGACGGCTCAAATTGGGGAATGATGGAACTTGACGGTGATGTGAGATCAATTTTAATGTTGGATAATACACTTTACGCAGCTGTTTGGGGAAAAGGTGTTTTCTACTCCGATGATAATGGAGAAACATGGACTGCAATGAATGATGGATTGATCTATTACTCAACCCAGCCTTTGTCAGTAGTTGATGGTGCATTGTTTGTCGGGACCTTTGGGCAAGGAGTTTTGAAATATGATTTTGACAACTCTACTTGGACTGAATTACCTATTGATTATAAATTTATTTGGACATTAACCACAGATTCAGATGGAAACATTTATGCCGGGACTTCCGGTAGTGGAGTTTATATATCGAAAAATGGTGGAGACAGTTGGATTCAAATCAATACGGGTTTACCTGATCAATATATATATTTGCTATCAACGTATGAAAATGAAGTTTACGCCGCAACATGGTTCGGTGGAATTTATAGATTATCTAATTCTGACGGAACAATGAGTTCTTGGAATAGTATCGGGATGAGCGGAATTCAGATCAGCTCAATGTACGTTGATAAATCGTCGGGTATACTTTTTGCCGGAACAAGCTCCGGAACTATTTACAAATTAGTTGATAATACCGTTTCAGTAAAAGCTGTAGAAGAAATTCCAAATGAATATAGCTTGTCGCAAAATTATCCTAATCCTTTTAATCCAAGCACTATAATAAAATATTCAATCCCTGCCGTAGTGTCGGGGCATGCCCCGACCGTACAATTAAAAGTTTATGACATTCTCGGACGCGAAGTTGCTGCCTTAGTAAACAAACAGCAGAAACCGGGATATTATGAAGTGATTTGGAACGCATCTAATATGCCAAGCGGTATTTACTTTTATCAAATTAGAGTTTATTCTGCCAATGGTAGCGGATTTACTAAAACAAATAAAATGATATTGATGAAATAGTGCCAAATGTCGTAATTGTAAATAACTCGTATTATTTATCAATATTCAATCATTCCGATAAAACCAACACCACGTAATTGCTGAGTAAATTTGCTCTTTTGAATTGGTATTACAAAAAATTATATTGTAAATTATTCTTATAAAAAGTATGATATATGATAATCCATTAGAGAAATGAGAAAAAAAGATAATTTGCAGTTCGGCATTAAGTTTTGGGTAATATTTGCATCAATAATAATTGTAATTGCCGGAATAAAGGAAATGGCAAGTCTAGTTACTCCTTTGTTTTTAGCTCTGTTTATTACTGCAATTTGCTACGGACCGTTTATCTGGTTACAAAAAAAGGGGATGCCGGAAATTCTTTCTTTGATAGCTGTAATATTTGGAATCGCATTTGTAACCGCTTTAATAGGAGCTGTACTGGGAACATCCATTTCCGGATTTATTGATAAAATGCCCTTCTACGAGGAAAGATTTAATAACTATTGGGTAGAAATGAATCACTGGTTTATGAGTTTAGGATGGCTTGAAAAAAATTCTGGATTGGAACAGCATATTAAACCGAGTAGTATAGTCTCCATTGCCGGTAGTATTTTTACGGGTTTGGGTAACCTTATGAGTGATTTTCTGCTTGTATTAATTGTTGTGATCTTTATGCTTCTTGAAATCTCGATGTTCATAAAAAAAATGAAACTAATAAGCACCGACTCCCTACGCAATGTTGACAATATAATGCACAACATGAATACTTATTTTGGAACCAAAACTATTACAAGTCTTATAACAGGTGTTTTCATTGCCGTTTCTCTAGCAATTATCGGTGTCGATTTTCCAATCCTTTGGGGCTTTCTCGCATTTCTGTTGAATTTCATTCCTAATATCGGTTCAATAATAGCTGCTATTCCCGCCGTTTTACTTGCCTTGGTTCAATTAGGTCTTACAAGTGCAATAGAAACAACTGTTATTTACTTGATTGTCAACGGTGTTATCGGCAACATGGTTGAACCAAAATTAATGGGAAAAAATTTAGGACTATCTTCACTAATAGTATTCTTATCTATGATCTTTTGGGGCTGGATATTAGGAACTGTCGGAATGCTGCTTGCCGTTCCTTTAACAATGACCATAAAAATAATTTTTGACAGCATGGAAGAGACAAAACATATAGGACTTCTGATGGGAGATGAATCTTCTATTGAACATTATAAAGAAAATAAAATTCATATTAAAAACAAACTACCATGAAACCGTCATTATTGATTTTTAAACACACAAGGGTATGATTATAAACACATGCTGTCATTCCCCGCAAAAAAGAGCGGGACAGACCGGCAATCCGCCGCGGCGGATTTAGCCGGAATCTTATTCAAACCGGGAGATTCCCGCTAGAAACACGCGGGTTTTGAATCCCGTTCTGCGGGGAATGACAGAAAAATTGGAAAAAGATAAACAGATGAAAATAAAATTATTGCTGTTATTATTTGTCATGCTATTTTTATTCGGCTGCTCTAATGAAAAAAACAAAACGGATAAAACAGAAGCGCCTGTTAAAGAAACTACGAATCAAACAACCTCAAACGATATTGATAAAATTTTTAATGCGGCTTTAGAGGGAAATATTGAAATTGTCAAAAAGTTTTTGGAAAACGGTTTTAACGTGAACACACAGAATCAAGGCGGACAGACATTATTAATGCTGGCAGGATTTAACGGTCATACAGATATGTGTGGATATCTAATTAAAAAGGGAATTCATATTGAAACACGCGATAGCGACGGAAGGACTGCGCTTATGTACACTTCCACCGGACCTTTTGCTCAAACTATAGAATTCCTCCTAAAAAAAGGCGCTGATGCTAATGCAGTTGACACTAAAGAACATTGGACACCGCTGATGTTTGCCGCCGCCGAAGGTCAATATGAGGTAGTAAAATTACTCTTAGATGCAGGGGCTGACACAACTATAAAAGATGTTGATGGTGATACTGCAGAATCTTTTGCAATTCAAAACAAACATAATAAAGTTGTAAAGTTGATAAGAGAATATAAATAATTACGAATTGATTTTTGTATTGATCCAATAATTTTCAATAATTCTTCAACGTCTTGAATAAGACTTTCTTTCATTTTTGTATTAATAAATTCTGTATCAGCTAGCAATCTAATCCAATAATGTGTTTCTCTTGCTTCTTTGTAAGCAATGGTTAATTTCGCAAAAAAATCTTTTTTGCTTTGGGCCCCGATAGCCTCTTCAATGTTTGCGCCAATTGATGTTCCACAACGTAATAACTGTTTAGAAAGTACAAATTCTTTTTTATTCTCAACCAGATATTTGTATAGCTTAATAATTCTAACAGCAAAACTATAAGACTTTTCTTGAATTATATTATCTTTTTTTATCCAATTCGTAATTTGAAATTCATAATTATTTTTTTGCTGCTTTTTTATAGAGGTTGATATATTTCTCTGCAGATCGTCTCCAAGAAAAATCCTCACTCATTCCATTAGCTTGGATCTTTTTCCATACCGGTTTGTTATGGAAATCTCGAATAGAGCGCTCAACTGCATTTGTCAATGCGTATCCGTTGTAATCGGCAAACGAATAACCATTGCCTGTATCTTCTCCGAGAGCGGTCATTTCATCCCAATCTTTTACTGTGTCAGCAAGACCGCCGGTTTTTCTTACTATCGGAACTGTTCCGTATCTAAGTGAATATATTTGGTTCAGTCCGCACGGCTCGTAATGCGAAGGCATTAAAAACATATCAGCGCCTGCTTCAATCAAATGTGAGAGATCGTTATTGTATCCCACATAAATTCCAAACTTGTGAGAATACTCATTTGCTAATGCATTAAAAGCGGATTCATACTCATATTCACCGCTGCCAAGTAACACCAGTTGAAAATTTAGACTCATTAAATATTCCATTGAGCTAAGAAGAATATCAAAACCTTTTTGAACTGCAAGTCTGGAAATTACAGCAATCACAGGAATATTTTCATCAAAAGCCAACCTGAAATGTTTCAGCAGTTCTTTTTTATCTTCTAATTTGCCTGAGAGATCCTTGATAGAATAGTTGTGAGGAATATGTTTATCTGTTTCCGGATTCCATATGTTATAATCTATCCCATTTAAAATGCCGTAAAAATCTTTCGATCTATAATTTAAAACATGATGCATTCCAAAACTGTATTCCGGCAGTAATAATTCACGAGCATAGGTCTCACTTACAGTAGTAATAATATCAGCGAAAGAAATACCTGCCTTAAGAAAGTTTAGTTTCCCTTCATGTTCAATCTGTCCGGGACTTTCAAAGAATCTCGGATTGATCTCTGCCTTGTACAAAGTCTCTTTCGGAAAACTCCCTTGATACCCGATGTTATGAATTGTAAATACCGTTGCAGTTCTATTGAACATTTTATCCCAACTGTAATTATCCTTTATCAATAAAGGAACCAAACCAGTCTGCCAGTCATTAAGATGCATTATGTCAGGTTTCCATTTTAACTTTTGAATTAGCTCAATTACAGATTTTGAAAAGAGTATAAATCTTTCATCTTCATCAATATCATTAGTATAAATCGTATGGCGATGAAAAAAACGGGGATAATCGATAAAATATATCTCAACACGAGAATTGGGTAAATAACCTTTATGAAAATGCACCTCCAAACTTCTACCGGAAACCCGTATAGGAATACTGCCGATCCAGCTGATATATTCAAGACCAAATCTTTTTTCATCAACTGAAAAATATTTGGGCATAAAAACTTTAATGTCATGTCCAAATTCTTTGATCTCTTTAGGCAAGGAGCCTGCAACATCAGCCAAACCGCCAGTTTTTGCAAAAGGGACAACTTCGCTAGCTACGAATGCTATTTTCATATTATCTGTTTTGTTCAATAACTATAAATTTGAACACTAAATTTATTAAAATTTGAGCGGAATTATGAATAATTATCAATTAACAGGTTAATTTAACCTTAGCCTTTAAGACAAAATTGAATTTTGGTTTGTATAATTCTAAAAATGATATGAAAATTTTTTGTATATTAATACCAGTTTAGAATAAGTAAATAAATAATAAATTAGTAAAGGTTGAAAAGATATTGATGATGCAAGTTGGGCAATTGCTGCTCTATAACGAGGAACGTTATGAGTAGAGGAAAGTCCGAACTCCAGAGAACAGGGTGCCGGATAACGTCCGGGGGTCAAATATGTAAGTATTTGATTACGGAAAGTGCAGCAGAAAAAATACCGTCTCGCTTATGCGGGGTAAGGGTGAAAAGGCAGGGTAAGAGCCTACCGCTTTGTTAGTAATAACAAAGGTCCGATAATGGAGTTCCGCTTGTCGGGATCAGTGTAAACCCCACCTGGAGCAAGGTCATGTATAAGGCTATCTGAAGCTATTGCTTTAGATCAAAGTTGTTCGCTTTGTATGTCTTGGGTAGACCGCTAGAGTTTGATAGCAATATCAAATCGAGATAAATAATTGCCGTCCTGATTTTTCAGGAGACAGAATTCGGCTTATAGACTCGCATCATCAGTTGATTTTCTCCTAATAGAGAAAATGATTGAAAAAATTTGGAAGATCAAAGATCAACCCGATGAAACATCGGTTTTGGCTTTAGCCGATAGTTTAAACATATCTAACATATTAGCAACGGTACTTCTGCTTAGAAAGGTAACTAATTTTTACGAAGCAAAAACTTACTTTCGTCCTGATATAGAAACGCTTTACGACCCCTTTTTGATGGATGGAATGCAGCAGGCTACAGACCGTGTGATCAATGCAATAACTAATAATCAAAAAATTATTGTATACGGAGATTACGATGTTGACGGTACCTCGTCCGCAGCATTGATGTATTTATTCCTTAAAGAATTGGGCGCTGACGTTGAAGTGCATATCCCAAATCGTTTAACAGACGGATACGGACTTTCGAAGGAAAGCATTGATTATTTAGCTGAGAAAAAAACCGATTTAATGATAACAGTAGATTGCGGTATTACTGCAGTGGAAGAGATCGCCCATGCGACCGAGCTGAATATCGATACGATTGTTTGTGATCATCATAAACCGAAAGATAAGATTCCGGAAGCCGTTGCCGTACTCGACCCTATTAAACCTGGCTGTGATTATCCATTTAAATATTTATCAGGCGCCGGAGTTGCATTCAAATTAGCAAGAGCAATTGCCGATAGAGTCGGACGGAAAGACTTAGTTCTGCAATACCTTGATCTGGTTGCAATGGCTGCCGCTGCAGATATAGTTTCTCTGACCGATGAAAATAGAATACTTGTAAAAAAAGGGATGGAGTTGATTAATACTAATCCCCGCCCGGGAGTGTTGGCTCTTATAAAAAGCGCGAAAAAAGAGCCTGGAACTCTTACCGCAGGTCAAGTTGTTTTTACAATTGCACCTCGTATAAATGCCGTCGGGAGAATGGGAGATGCAATGAGAGCGGTCAATCTGTTGATAGCAGAAAATGACGACGAGGCAAAAGAGTTAGCGCAGGTTTTAGAAAATGAAAATTATGAGCGCAGAAAAATTGACGAGGTAACATTCTCGCATGCTATGGAGTTGATCGATAAGGAAATTGATCTGGATAACGAACTGGGAATAGTTCTTCATGACGAAAATTGGCATCCCGGAGTAATTGGGATCGTTGCTTCAAGAGTCGTTGAAAAATATTATCGTCCGGCAGTTATGCTGTCAACAATTGAAGGAGTAGCTAAAGGCTCCGCAAGAAGTGTTACCGGGTTTAATATTTACAAAGCACTGGAACAATGTGAAGATCTATTGCTTCAGTTTGGAGGACATGAAGCCGCTGCCGGTGTTTCGCTTGAAGTGGATAATCTTCCGGAATTCAGAAAGCGCTTCAATGAAATTCTTAGAGAAACAATGAACGGTAAGAGCTTCAGTTCGGAAATTAAAGTGGATACAAAAATTTCACTTTCGGACATCACACCAAAATTCGTTAGGATACTTGATCAGTTTGCCCCTTTCGGACCGGGCAATATGCGTCCGGTATTTATGGCGGAAAATGTTCAATTGGCTAATTATCCGAGAGTTGTAGGGAAAAATCATTTACTTACAACATTGCGGCAAAATGGTTCCGATAAAGTATTTGATACGATTGGATTCAATCTTGGAAATTTCGTTTATACTATTGATAAAGATAAAGATTTATTAGATATTGTCTTTACGATTGAAACAGTTACTAAAAACGGAGCAACCTACCCGCAAATAAGGTTAAAAGATATTAAAGTTAAAGAAAATGTAAATTAAAAAACCAGGAGTTACTATGTCGGGTCACTCAAAGTGGTCAACTATCAAGAGAAAAAAAGCAGTAATTGATGCAAAACGAGGAAAGGTTTTTACAAAACTTATTAAAGAAATTACTGTTGCCGCAAAAATAGGCGGCGGTGAAATAGAATCTAATCCAAGACTGCGTTTAGCTGTTGATAATGCAAAGGCAGCCAATATGCCGATGGATAATATTGAAAGAGCAATAAAAAAAGCAACCGGTGAATTGGAAGGCGTTACATTTTTAGAACTTATGTACGAAGGATACGGTCCTTCGGGAGTTGCATTTATTGTTGAGTGCTTGACTGATAATAAAAACAGAACTGTTGCGGAAGTAAGACATTTATTCACAAAATACGGAAACGGACTTGGTGAATCCGGTTCTGTTGCGTGGATGTTTGATAGAAAAGGTATTATTACTTTTCCGACTCATGGAAGATCAGAGGATGATATTCTCGAAATAATTTTAGAGGCTGGTGCTGATGATTTACAAACAGAAGATGAATACTTTGAGGTGACAACCTCTGTAGATTCTTTTGAAGACGTAAGAAAAGCTCTTGTTGACAGCGACATAGAAATTGAAAATGCTTCCCTTCAATGGATTGCAAAAAATACGATTGAGGTAAGCGGTGAAGCAGCGGAAAAAGTTGAAAAGTTATACGATATGCTTGAAGACAGTGACGATGTACAGAACGTTTACTCTAATGCAGATTTTTCAGATGAAGTTTAAAATTAATCAATCAGAATTATGACCATAATAGGAGTCGATCCGGGGAGTATTATTACAGGCTTTGGGATCATACAGTTTAAGAACAACTCGCTTGCTTATATTCATTCCGGTATCATTAAAACTCCGAAAATTAAAGAAGTCCCTCCGCGATTGGAAATGATTTACGATGAACTCGATAGACTTATTAAAATCTATAAACCCGATCATTTTTCAATTGAGACTGCGTTTTATGCTAAGAACATTCAGTCGGTTATGAAGATCGGTTATGTCAGAGGTGTTTCCCTACTGGCAGCAGTTCATAATAAGTTGGAGATCAGCGAGTATTCACCGCGCGAGATAAAAAAATCTGTTGTAGGAAACGGTGGGGCATCTAAAGAGCAGGTTCAATTCATGATCAAGAAACTGATGAACATTAATCAAACAATGCTCAAATTTGATGAGAGTGACGCGCTTGCTATTGCTATCTGCCATGCTTTCAAGAGTAACAGTCCGGTAAAAAGCGGCGGAAGCTGGAAAAAATTTATCGAAGCAAACCCTGATAAAGTTATAGAATAGTTTATAATTTCAAATAATAAAAAATTAGATCTTATGATTGGATATCTAACAGGAAAAATAATTTCGAAGAAACCTACACAAGTTTTGCTTGATGTTCACGGCGTTGGCTATGTTGTTAACATCACAATATCAACCTTTGAAAATCTTCCCGATAATAACACCGAACAAGTTTCGCTATACACATATTTAAACGTTAAAGAAGACGCTATGACATTGTTCGGTTTTTTTACTATATCGGAAAAAGAGATGTTCGAATTATTGATTTCCGTAAATGGCGTCGGACCAAAATCTGCACAGAGTATTTTATCCGGAATTCAAATTGAAGATTTAAGATCAGCCCTTAAAACCGGAGACCTTTCAAGAATAATTGCGATACCTGGAATCGGCAGAAAGACCGGGCAGCGCTTATTGATCGAATTAAGAGATAAAGTTGAATCACTTGGAGATAATTTACCAGATATTTCTGACGCTTCTTACTCATTAAGAACAGATGCAGTAAATGCTCTTATTACACTCGGATATAATCAGAAAGCAGCGGAAAAAACTATAAGAACATTTTTAAGCTCTGATACAAATACTTCTATTGAGGAATTAGTTAAAAAAGCTATTTCTCATTTAGGTAAATAAACATACATTTGATTTATAATTGTAAATGGAATTTACTTGAATTTTATAAATTTTTAGAATAACTTGCGAGTAAGTTAAATTCAACCAAATAATAACAGAAGGATTACAATAGAAAATATCTCTACTTTTAATAAATTTTAATAATTAAAAAGGTTAGAGGTACGTTTTGGATTTTATCGTAAACGTAATTTTCGCTGTTATTTCGAAGAATCAGTTCCAGCTTATCCAAACTAAGACGCATCTTAAAAACCAGAATAGTTTTTCAATCAAAAATAGAATAATTCTATTTTCTAAACCTTTGTCAGCTAATTGACAACTGTTTAATCATGAGATATGGATTTTATAAATAAATATAATTACTTAATAATCATCGGGGGTTTAATATGAATAACCATCATAGTGGTTTTGATAATCCGTTATCTGAACTCATAAGTGACGAGATTTATAGTTTACTCAAAAGTAAAAACTTAATAAATGAAAAATCCCTTAGGGATTACCAGATAAAGAAAAGGTTCAAAGAACTGAGAGATAACAAGATCAGCGCTTCAGAAGCTATTGAAGCCATTAGAGCTGATTATCCTTATCTACAGTTTGACTCGATCAGAAAGATCATTTATCTGGGTAATAAAAGAGCGGTGTAACAATTCTGGTAATGAACTACCCCGCTTAAGCAGAGGTGGATTATTTATAATCATCCGAACGTCTCTGGCTGATCAAATATCACCTTTAGGTAAAGTGAAGAAGAAGGTCGTTCCGACACCTTCTTCACTTCTTACCCAAATCTCACCATTGTTTTTTTCAATTAGTTCTTTACAAAGGATCAACCCGAGACCTGTTCCAATTTCGTTTGAAGTTCCGGAAGTAGAAAAATGTTCATCAATACGGAACAATTTTTCCAAATTATCTTTACTTATACCAATGCCGTTGTCCATTACCATCACGGTGATCATATTTTCGTTCTGATCGGCTGATATCCTTATTTGTCCGCCGCGCCGGGTAAATTTTATTGAGTTTGTTATCAAGTTCAGGAACACGGAATTTATCACATTTCTGTCGCCTTTGAAAAAAAGCCTAGTATCAATATCATTTATAATCGAAATACCTTTTTTAGCGGCATTGCCCTCAATCAAAGCTATTGTATTATTTACAAAACTAGCGAGAGCAACATTTTCTATAACTTGTTCCAGCCCGCCCGTTTTTATTTGAGACCACTGAAGAAGATTTACAATATGATTAAAGACATTCTGCGCCGCTTTATTTATTTCCCTTGAAAATGATTTTACCTCTTCCATAGAAAGTTCGGAAATATCTTCCACCAAAAATTCGGATAAATTTAGAAGTGAATTAAAGGGACTCTTTAAATCGTGAGCAATGATTGAGAAGAACTTATCCTTTTCAGCGTTCAGTTTCTTCAACTCTGTTTCTGAGTTTCGCAACTGCATATTTACCTCTGCAAGGTCAGCAACGTATTTGTTCATCAGTTCTTCACGCTTTTTATCTTCGGTAACATCGGTCAATATTCCTTGATAAGCAATTATTTTACCAGAACTATCTCTTATTGTTGTTGATGTTTCTAAGACAACCTTTTGCTCGCCCTTTTTGTTTTTTATTTTTATTTCATAATTTTTAATAAAACTCTTTTCTTCAATTTCTGCTTTTAATTTTTCTCTGTCTGTCGGATCAACGTACAAATCCTTAGCAATATCCACGTTCAATAATTCTTCTTTAGAATCATATCCAAAAAGCTTTACTCCAGATGGATTAATGTCCAGCAATTTCCCTTCAGGGGAACTTTCGTACACGGCATTTCTTAAGTCATGAAAAAGATTTGCATACTTATCTTTCGCCTCTTGTAAAGAGTTCTCTGCCTTTACTTGCTCGGTCAGATCTTTAGCAACCGCAAATATGGCATCCAAATTTCCATTAAAATTCTTTATTATATTGGCGGTTAATTGAACCGGGATATTTTCACCGGATTTTTTTTTAAGATATATTTTTCCTTCCCATCCACCATTTATAATTGAACGATAAATTTCTTCGTACCTATCACTATCTATGTTTTCTCTATAAATAATATTGGCATATTTTCCAATAATGTTTTCATTCTCATATCCAAAAGTTTTGTTAAAACCATTATTGGTAAACAAGATGGTTCTTTCAGTGCTTAGAATAACAACACTATCACTAATATTATTGAGAGCTTTTTTAAAAACATTTAAATTGAATGGTAAATATCTTGAATCATTAAGCTTTTTCTTTAGCTGTTCGTTTTCTATTTTTAATTGTTCTAATTCGGAGATTTTATCTTTCATGGAAATCCGTCAAAAATATTTTGTAATTTAAATAACAATATACATGTTTTATGAAAAGAATGGAATAATTACAACTTAGCTTTTAGATATTTTTTTAAGGATACCCTTTTGAGTGATTTAAATCAATTATTTATTCTGTTTTTAGTTGGAATAGCCGCCGGTTTTATCAATGTTAATGCAGGCGGCGGTTCAACGCTTACTTTACCCATGCTTATATTATTAGGTTTAGATGCCTCGGTTGCAAACGGGACAAACCGTATCGGGATACTTCTTCAAAACCTATCGGCGGTTTCTTCCTTTAAACGAGAACATTACTCGCGCTTCAAATTAAGTTTTAAATTAGCATTGATAACTCTGCCGGGCGCAATTATCGGTGCATTCTTTTCAATCAGCATTAGTAACAAAGCATTTCAAATAATTCTAGCGCTGATTATGATAGGTGTAATTATTACAATGATAATTCCCAAGAAGACAATAGAGGTTTCTCTCAACAGTGATGGCGAGCAATCATGGAAAGTTTATTTGGCAATGTTCGGAATAGGCTTTTACGGGGGATTCATTCAAGTCGGTGTAGGCTTTCTACTTATGGCGGCATTGCATCATTTGATGAAAGTGAGTTTGATTCATGTAAATATGCACAAAGTTTTTATAATTTTTTTCTATACGATCCCTGCGCTGATCATATTCATTCTATCCGACAACGTTAACTGGGTTCTCGGGATAAGTCTTGCAGCAGGCACTATGATAGGTGCATGGTGGGGCGCTAAGTTTTCTGTTAAAAAAGGTGAAAAATATATTAAGGCTATTTTAATTGTTGCAATATTGATAATGGTTGTGAAGCTGTTAAAGATATTTTAGTATTGACTCTGAATGAAACCAATAAGATTCCAGATCAAGCCCGGAATGACAAATTTACTTCGTAATAGTTCAGTTAAACCAACTTAACTTTTTTCTCTACTGCATTTAACAAATCACCTGATGTAATTAATTCTGTAACCTTATCAATATCCTTATACAGAATTCTATCTTTGTTAAGGGGCGGTACAGCTTTTCTTATCTCACGATAAGCAGTGTCTGTTCC
>UOGD01000273.1_pt1 | contig 15904 bp, 14 predicted proteins | sample 1989731 | NCBI WGS metagenome assembly UOGD01 (sample SAMEA4712198, study PRJEB27164) | hydrothermal vent metagenome | biome: marine basaltic hydrothermal vent biome; feature: marine hydrothermal vent; material: mineral | place: Pacific Ocean | collected 2011-06-14/2011-07-23 | depth 1691 m | reverse complement strand
GAAATTGAACCGGAAGCAAAACAAAATCTTGCAAGAGAAATGATTGGAAAAATGGCAAGTATTTTTGAAGAACAATTAAAAACCGATGATAAATAGAAAAGGAGATTAAAATGGGACCTGAATATTTTTGGGGCGGCGGAATGTGGATATTCCCTATAATAATGTTAGTCGTTATGCTTGTAGTTATTTACTTAATTTTCGGCAGAGGCAGAATGGCGCCGCCGTGGTATTACGACGACAGGCATTATCGCACGCACGATACTTCCGATAAAGCTTTGGATATTTTAAAACAAAGATATGCCAAAGGCGAAATCAGTAAAGAAGAATTTGAACGTATTAAAAATGATATTATATGAAAGGAGATAGCTGCGAAATAACTGACAAAGGGAGTAGCTGCTGTTCTACTCCGACTCAGCCGGAACAAATAAATTACAAAGAACATTGGGATAAAACTTATTCAAATAGTCATGAAGATAAATTAGGATGGTATGAAACCGACTTAACGCCTACTCTAGAAATGATTGACAAAACCGGTCTGCCGAAATCCGCAAGAATTCTAAATGTCGGCGCCGGCAGTTCAACTTTAATAGATGAACTTCTGAACCTGGAATATTCCAATGTATTGGCAACCGATATTAGCAAAGTAAGTCTCAATAAATTGAAAGCAAGACTCGGAAATGAAAGTCGGAGAGTTGAGTGGATTGTTGATGATTTAACAAATCCGGCTGCACTAAATAAAATTCAACATGTCGATCTTTGGATCGACAGAGCGGTGCTTCACTTCTTTACGGAGCGAAATGATCAAAAGAGTTATTTTCAACTTTTGAAAGAAAAAGTTAGTGAAAATGGATTTGTAATGTTTGCGGAATTCAATATTGAAGGAGCAAAAAAATGTTCGGGTTTAAGCGTGCATCGTTACAGCATAGAAATGCTATCCGAACGGCTTGGCGATGATTTTAAATTACTTCATAGTTTTAATCATATTTACACAATGCCTTCCGGCGATTTAAGACCATATGTTTATGCACTTTTTAAAAGAGAAGTAAAATAGAGTTTCTGCAAAATAACTAATCTGTCATTCTTGACTGCCATCAGGCATGTTCGAACCCATTTTATGGGTGAGAAATCTTGTGAATTTTGAAAGATTTCTTACATTCGTTCGAAATGACAAAAGGCAAAACCCTTATTTTGCAGAAGTTCTAATAAAAACATTTAATGTGTAACAAGTGACGGCTCTGATAAAGAACGAGCAAATGCAAACGGATTACGCCTCAGCGAACATTGACTCGTTAAATTCGTTTTCCCCAAAACTCATAACTGATTTAATTTCTTCCTTTGTTAAATCGATTATAAATTCAGATTGTTTTTCGAAGTGGATGAACATTGCCGCCATGTTAACAGCAGCTTCAACTCCCTTTGGATTTTTAAGAAGAACATTTACCAATGTTTTCCAATAGAGTCCCCCGGTTGTTTTACTAAAACCTGCTTTCATGGAAACTTTTGAAAATGCATTAAGTGACTTTAATATTTTTGAAAAACTCGGACGGTATTTATTAGATGGTTTTAAATGCAGACCAGTATATTTTATTCTTTCGTAAAAGTTTTTCGGATCATAGATGTTTTTGATAATTTTAATATAATCTTCCAAGACTTCTAATCTGGGTCTGGTAGTTACAAAATTCAATCCGCTAGTCATCTGATCTAAATGAGCATTGCCTTCAAGTGTTGAACTGCTTTCAAACAATCTTCCTTCTCTCTGCAAACGCCTTGTTAATTGTGTGTTAGGGAGCGCATACATCTTTCCGACCATTGCCACACATATACCGGAATCTTGAATACAATCAATCATCTTTCCGGCAGTTTGATCAGTTTCATTATCAAAACCAAGAATAAAACCTCCGTTAACAACCATTCCATAGGAATAAATTTTATCAACCGCTTCTGTTATCGGTTTATTAATATTCTGTCTCTTGTTTGTCAGCTTCAGTATTTCATCATCAGGAGTTTCAATACCGACAAAAACATACCTGAAATCTACATCCTTCATCATTTGCATAAGTTCTTCATCATCCGTCATATTGATTGATGATTCAGTCGAAAAATAATAAGGATATTTATGTTCCTCTGACCACTCCTTTATTAAAGGAAGTACCCGTTTGACATTCTTTTTATTCCCGATAAAATTATCATCAACAAAATCAATATGTCCCCTATGACCAAGTTCGTATAGATACTGAAGTTCTTTAATTATTTGTTCTGAAGTTTTTGTTCGAGGTTTTCTTCCGTAAAGTTCTATTATATCACAAAATTCACAATTGAACGGACACCCGCGTGAATACTGAACGCCAACCATAATATAATCTTGAAAGCGTATAAGATCGAACCTGGGTACTACCGCTATTGTCATGTCCGCTCTATCTTCAGATTTGTACATACCACTAGTTGCGCCTTTTTCCAGATCTTCCAAAAACAAAGGGATAGTAACTTCACCTTCTCCAAGCACGAGGTAATCTGCTGAGTTATACAACTCCGGTTGTGATGTCGGATCAGGTCCACCGACAACTACTGGACAACCATGGTAATGAGCTTTCTCAATGATAGATATCATACTCGGCTGCTGTGGCAGCATACCGCCAAGACAAACAATATCAGCCCATTCAAAATGTTCAGGGAGTAATGGTTCAACATTTTCGTCAACCAATTTAAATTCCCACTGCTGAGGTAATAACGCCGCTACAGTTAACAAACCTAAAGGAGCGGCAGGATATTTTGCTCCTGTAATTTCACATACATCAATATAATTCCAAAAACTAAGGGAAGAAAATTTGGACTGCACAATTAGACACTTAGTCCCTTTTCTTAACATGTTCTTCATATATTTTTCCAACTAAAGTTTTATAAGGTAAATTCTAAATAAAAGGTTAGGTACTATAAATAATCGTGGGCTAAGCTTTCTTTTAGTATTTATAAAGATAGTCAATTTATGCTTATAAATTACACTAAAACCAATAATTGATGATTGTCATTGCGGTCCCGACAGTGTCTGGATAGTAATGACAGAACTAACCTTTTTAAAGTAGCCTCATATAGTATCCTTCCCACAGTTACGGGACAGGATTTTTTTATAAAGTTTTTTTATCTAAAACTCAAATCTATTATCTGATATCTGCGGCTTTGCCGCCTTATGTTATAAAGAATCAATAACGGTCTTTAATTTAGCTTGGATCTTTTTGGCAACTTCTTCTATTTTAGAATTCTCTACCGCGGTCATTGATGCTACCGGATCAATCGCAGATACTTCAACGCCATCCTCTTTTTGCTGAAGTATTACATTACATGGAAGCATAGTTCCGATTTTATCGTCTGCTTGCAAAGCTTCATATGCAAACGGAGGATTACATGCCCCTAATATTTTGTAGGGTCGAAAATCCACATCAAGTTTCTTCTTTAATGTAGCTTGAACATCAATTTCCGTTAAAATTCCAAATCCCTCTGCTTTTAGTGCATCTGTGACTTTTTCAATAGCTTCCTCGAATGTTGCTTGCATCGTTTTTGAAAAATAATATGACATTTTAATTCTCCTTGTTTAATTATTGTAAATATTTAAAGTATAACTCTGTATATATTCTACGGAATATAACCATGCTCCAAATTCAGTAATGATTCCCTATCGTCAAATTGACTGTTCCATAATTGTTCAATTGAATAAACGATGGCAACTTGAAAACGTGTTACATCACTGCCTAATAGGGTTTTCAGATCTCCATTATTTTTATTGTATTGTATCTGAAAGCCGATATCAAAATTTGCACCCAGTCTATAGAAAGTATTAAAGATCAGTTTCAATTGATTTGTACTATTCACTGTATTAAAAAAGTTTTTGTAACCCGCAGAAACTGAAATCTGCAGTGTTGGTCTTTCCATTTTTCTTAAAAGATACCTGACACTTGCAAATGCAGAAACAGAAGCTGAGCGTGTCATGGAATAATTATCAGTAACACTTGTAATTTCATCAAAACCTTTATTATAAATTACCTGTCCCCTCATATCAAGAAAATAAACCGGATCTCTCAGAACATTAATTATTGTTGAGAATGTAACATTAGTAAGCATTTGATCGAATTCATTAGTATAGTCTGGTCTATCGGTTAAAAAATTATTGACTCCGATTCCAATCTGCTGAATAACCGGACGCTCCCATAATTGCGAAGCCGGAACTCGGTACATAAATGATAATCCTATTGAATTTAGATTGAAATCAGTTTCGATAGTTTCCGGCGGTTTTGGTGTTTCTGTAAAATGTTCGCCATGAACTTGCAAACGGTAACGCTGCGCAAAGATATGAGTAAATTCCAATACATTCCCAAATTGATTATCTTCGGTATTAGCGCCGGATGAAAATGGATTAAGAACATCGGTAAAATATATTGCATCATCATCCCGCAAAGTGGGGAATTCAATTAACGAGCTTGCTACTCTTGAGCGACCAAGTTTAATAATATTCGTTCTATCATCCAATTGGATAAAAGTTTGATGGAAGAATATCTGCCCTAGATTAGAGTTAGCATCGGGGAATTGCATACCGATCACAAATTGTCCCCGAAATTTATTGAATAATTTCTGACGAAATCCGAATAATAATCCAGAATCGGAAAAATCATTAACAGCCGAAGTAGTTTCCTCCGGGCTCACATTAAGATTAACCGACATAACTCCACGCGCAGCAAGTTGAATCTCAGGGCTGATCTGTCCAAAGATATTACTAAAAGCAAAGACACCCAGCAAAAAGAGCGCTGTTCTAATAAACTTTTGTTTTAACATCAGAATGTCTCCTAAAATTTAATACTTTTCATTTCAACTAATTATTCATCCAAAGCAACTATAGGCAAAGAAGGTAATCCCATTTTCTTTGCCATCATATTCAGTTCTGCTTCCTTGGCAGGCATATCTTCGTAAACTAAAGCGAGTAAATTTCCGCCCGGATAAAGTCCGTTGTTTGTAACCCGACGGGTATCGTGATCGTGAAAGGTCCAGATTCCTCTGTTCGTTCCTTCAATTATAATATCCAAAGTTTTACCGGGACTTAGTCTAAGAGTATTCATTTGCTCAGGATTTTTCAAGGGAATCCCGTCATTACAAACCTGCCAGAAATCGTGACCATGAAGATGAAGATAATGTTCTTCCGTACCGGCATTGATTAAACGTACTCTGATATTTTCACCTTCTTTGATATATATGTTAGGTGTCATTGGATATGACTTACCATTAACCGTGAACCAATTGGGACGAGGAAGTTCATCCAAAGAACGCCGGTTAACAACATACGGGGGAAGATAACCGTTGTTTACAGCTTCAACAAGCTCATCTTTTGTGTTGAATGTTGCAAAACGCTCCTTGTTAAATCTGCCGTTTTTCATCAAGAACATTCTTTCTTTCATTCGCTCGAGCATTGCATTTAATTCATTCCGAATAAAATTTGAATCGTGTGCAGAATATGCGAGTGTGTATTCCCGATCGTATGGGAAAGATTTTTTAATTGGATCATCAGGATCTTCTATAATAAAGCTGCCGTACATTCCCGACTGCATGTGGAGTAAAGTTCCCCAATGACAGTGATAGAAATGAGTGCCGTACGGTTCAGCGATAAATTCATACACAAACTCCTGACCGGGCATAACCGGCATTTGTGTAACATATGGAACACCGTCCATACGCCACGGTACGTATATTCCATGCCAGTGAATTGTGTGATTCAATTCAGTTTTGTTTTTAAATTTTACACGAACTTGATCCCCTTTATTTACACGTAGTTCTGGTCCGGGTATTTGTCCGTTAAATGCCAGCGTATGGAACTTAAATCCCGGGACAACTTCCTGCTCAACTATTTCCACATAAAGTTCAAATTCTTTAAAACCGTTATTCATTTTAGGTTTTAAAATATCCGGGAATTTTTTTTGATTATCTTTAATTACTGCTGCCGATAGAAATGAGCTTGGCAAAAATGATGCAGCCGCTACTGTTGATGTGACTTTAACAAAATCGCGCCTTTTCATTTAGTCCTCCTTACAAATAGGAAATTCTTTTAACAATAATTTAAGGAATTTTTATCGATCCTAAAAAGAATTTAGTGTATTAATTTAATGCAGTGCAGAAATGATAAGTTTTATTTTATACTAAATGTCATTTGCTGTTTGTTATTATATACATTCTTAAAATATCACTCCAATAAATCTTTTCAATAATTTCTACGAATCCCGATTCCTTAATATTATTCGATGTTTCTCTATTAATATTAAAGCCGAATAATTTTAGAGGTATTGGATTAAATAAATCTAAAATCGGTCCTATTATTTTCTTATTACTTCTTACATGTTCCAATAAATAAATTTTTCCGCCGGACTTACAAATCCTTCTAATTTCATGTAATCCTTTTATAGGATCGGGTACAGAACAAAATATAAAAGAACCTATAACCGTATCAAAAATATTATCTTTAAAAGTTGTTGATTGAATATCCATCTCAAGAAAAGTTATATTCTTCTTATTGGAGAATTTCTTTTGAGCTTTAGAAAGCATGCCGGGACTAAGGTCGATTGCAGTAACGTGAACATCATCAGGATAATATTCTAAATTTTTCCCTGTACCAACACCAACTTCCAATACATTTCCTTCTGCATAGCGAACAAGGTCAGGTCTGAACTTTGCAAAAAATGTTTCCATTGGTAATTCAAAAATGTCATAAAATTTTGAATACCTATTATATCTTTCTTTAATTACCTCAGTTCTAACCCAATTCATTTTACAACCTTAAAACTTTATGTTTTACAAAAGAACGTTTTGAGAACATATATGCCGTATAATTTTTTTGAAGACTTATCAAACAAAATCATAACTTGGCTCTGTGCAAACAAAGTTCAGCAATTTACGGCAACATCTCCATGTTCAGACTTTCCATGCCTACACCATACACAATCACAATTCTTATGTAAACACTGTTTATCAATCAACCTGCTTTTGTACCATCTTTTACAAATTTGATAAAATATTTTTTTCGTGGTTGACTGATTATAATGCTTTCTTAACGGAGGAATAACATCAGGATAGCTTTCTAACTTCGACAAAATAAATGAGTAACCGAAATTTGTAAAATGAGCAAATAAAAACCGGTTAGCTAAAGAAGTTTGTAGTTTTGGTCCAAGATGTTTTTCGCATAGTTCTTTATAATCTTGTTTATTAATAATACTTTGAGCAGCATAATAACCTGAAAGCATAGCATATTTAATTCCAAAACCCCAAAGTGCATCTTGAAAGCCTGCATTTTCTCCCACATACAGAATCCTGTTATTTTTGGAATATATTGGTTTAGTAAAAAAATTTACAAATCCGCCAAACTCTTTCGGCGCAATTTTATCAATATCTATGACAGTATCTAATCTACTTAAAGCTCTATTATAGTAAAGTTTTTCATTCTTAAAGTCTTCAAAAAGACATGTGGCGAATGTTGCTCTGCCATTATTTACAAGCAGATACGCGTAAGCTTTTGGCGCTATTTTATTATCAAGGAACCCGATAAAGATATTTTTATGCGACGTCTTAAAAACCATTCCCTTTGCTATTGCATCGGCAGCTTTAGGACCTGTACCTACAATGGCTGTCCCATCTTTTACAGAATCAAGTTTTTGTCCCCAAAGAATATCTACACCGGCTTCTTCAGCTTGTTTGAGTAGCCCCCGATCAAGCGAGTTTTCATTAGAGCCTCTTTCAATTAAGTAAAAAAGCGGACGAGAGGTTTTTACTTTAGCTTTTTTTAATTTAGGTCCATAAAATATTCCATCATTACCGTAATATGGATGACACAAAAAATTTATTTTCAAACCTAGATTACTTAAAATATCTAAAGTGTCTTCTTCGTCAGACCAGTTTTCCAGTCCTTGAAAATCACCATTGAAACGAAGTCCGACATTGCTATTCTGCTCATACAGACTTACGTTATAACCGAATTTTCTTAAAGTAATAGAGGCAGTTAATCCCGCCGGACCAGCTCCTACAATTGTTATATGCTTATTAGTATTCATTATTATCACTTTCGATTTTTGTCATTTGTCTTTTACAGTAATCTACTTTCCAAAACACGAAGAGTAAGTTGAGTTAATAATTTAAAATACAATAATTCAAGATTAAATGAAGATAAATAATTATAATAAGGATTTCTTATCCCCGCCAAAAATAAATATCTATTTTTTCAGCAAAGAAGGTTCAAAACTGCCGAAATAAATTATCCAAATTTATAAGATACACCGAACCCACCCCGCGGGTAACGCCAGTCAATATTGTTGTATTGACAAGCTATTCTGCATGTTCCACATTCAAGACAAGCATCATAATTTACTTCAATTTCGCCGCGTTCCGCATCAAATTCATAAACACCGCTAGGACATATATATAAACACTGCTGTAATTCGCAGTCTAAACAAACGGACATATCTTTAATAACAAGGTGCGAACCTCCTATCTCGTCAATCTTATAACCATCCAGATATAATTTATCTTCTAATCTCATCCTACATTTCTCCATAATTTAAATAAGTCTTTAATCAAATTACCGATGCCAATTTGGTTCTTCATATTTTTCCAAACTAATTTTTCCTTGTCGTTTTTAGCAATACCATCAACTTTTAATATTTCAAAAGCTGCATTATTCAATATTTTAGGATATTGCTGAAGCAATCTTTTGTTATGCTGCAGTAAGGACGGAACATCTTTATATTTTTTAAGATCTTTCATAACAAAACTATCATTCAGTTTTTCTATGTATAGCTTTAAAGACTTTTCAGAGAAATCTCCGGTTTTAGCAGTTTCAATATATGTTTCGGCAGCTAATTTCCCGGAAGTAACTGCGAGGTTTGAACCTTCCCTATGAATGGCATCAACCATCATAGCCGCATCGCCGACTATCATTACTCCGTTGCCTACAAGCTTAGGCATATTTTTATATCCGCCTTCAGGTATTAAATGAGCAAGATACTCTTTAGTTTCCCCGCCTTCAATTAAAGGCGCTACCGAAGGATGTGCTTTGAAGGATTCCATCAGATCATTAGGGTTTATTTTATTTTTAACTAAATCTTCGATGACCATACCAACGCCAAGTGAAATAGACTTTTTATTAGTATAAATAAAAGCCATTGCTTCACCGTTAAAAAAGTTTCCGGTTATCTCAATAGCTACACCCTCGTTGGATTTAACATTGAATCTCTCATTTATTATTTTTTCATCCAATCCAATTACTTCTTTTACAGCCAGAGCAACAGTTTCTCTTTTAAATTCATTTCTAAAACCGAGAGATTTTGCAAGAAGAGAATTTACACCGTCGGCAATAATTACGCAGTCTGCTTTTATATCACCGTCCGGTCTTCCGGTTTTAATTCCAACAACTCTGTTGTTTTCAATAATAGCTTCCTTTGCTACAGTTCTAGTTATAATTAATGCACCGGCATTTGTAGCTTGTTTGGCAAACCAGCTATCAAATTTAGCTCTAAAAACAGTATGGCAGTTGTATGGTTTTTGATTGAACAATTCATTTTTATGGTTGAACCCTACGAATGAATTTTCATCTAACAGCCAAATTCTCTGATCTATTATATGCCTCTCTACAGGAGCTTTCCCAGGAAAATCATCAACAATTCCTTTCATACAATCCGAATAAAATATGCCGCCCATAACATTTTTAGAACCGGCAAACTGTCCCCTTTCAATTACAACAACCTTAACCCCCGCTTTTGCAAGAACCGTTGCCGCCGAAAGACCGGCAGGCCCGGCACCAACAACTATCACATCATATTTAAGATTACTCATTGTGTCCTCCTCTGGAAGATTGTACTCCTTTAAGTTGTTCAATAAGTTTGGGAACAAATTTCAGAGCGTCTTCAACTATACAGTAAGTTGAAACATTAAAAATAGGAGCATCTTTATCGGTGTTAATTGCTATTATAGTTTCGGAAGTTTGCATTCCAACAAGATGCTGAATAGCGCCTGAAATGCCACATGCAATATATAACTTCGGGTGCACCGTTTGTCCCGTTTGTCCAACCTGCCTTGTCTGCGGTATATAACCAAGTTCAACTGCTTTTCTTGACCCCGCCCAGGTACCTCCTAATAAGCCTGCAAGTTCTTTTAACATTTCGAAATTTTCTTTATTTCCCATCCCTTTACCGCCTGAAACTATAACATCGTAAAATCCTAATGTAACATTCCCTTCTGACGAAATAACTTTCTTCAATATTTTTTTAACAATGTCCTCTTCAGAAAAATCAATTTTTTCTTTTATGATTTCCCCTGTTACAGGTTCATCAAGAGGAGTTGCCTTAAAAACTCCTGGTCTAACAGTTGACATTTGCGGTCTGTGTTTCGGGCAGAAAATTGTAGCCATCAAACTACCGCCGAATGTTGGTCTTGTCATCCAAAGGAACCCGGTTTCCTGGTCGATCTCTTGTTTTGTAGTATCGGCTGTTAAACCGGTTCTGAGAATTGTTGCAACAGTGCCTGAAAGATCTCGTCCTTGTGTAGTAGCACCGATTAGGAATATTTCAGGTTTATACTTTTCTATTAACTCACTTACCGCATCGCGATATGGCTCCGTCCTATAATCTTTCAGTACTTCATCTTCTACAATATAGAATTTTTCAGCACCGTACTTAAAAACATCTTCAGCTAAATGTGAAACGGATTTTCCAACGGCAATAGCGGCAACATGACAATCTCTCTGAGCTGCCAGTTCTCTGGCTTTTGTCAGAAGTTCAAAAGAAACATGCTCTGCTTTCCCCTCTGTTTGTTCTATAAAAACCCAAATATCTTTATAGTGAGAAATATCGGAATCTTTTTTAGTTAAATCGATCATCTTTTACCTCAATTATAGAACGTCATTTAAAAATGGTGCTACTTTTTCAACCGCTTGATTAACCACTTCGTCCAATGTTCCCGTTAGTGTTACACCGCGCTTCTTTTTTTCAGGAGTAAAAGCTTTTTTAACGATTGTCGGCGAATTTTTTAGCCCGCATTGATTTTTGTCTAAATTAACATTTTCACCAGATAAAATTTCTATTTTGGATTGTGCAGCTTTAACTAACCACGGTAAAGGTGAGTGAGAAAGAGTATTTAAACTTTCTTCCACAGTAAAAAACACAGGAATTGGAACTTTAAGTGTTTCTTGTCCGAATTCGGTTAATCTTGTCGCAATTACATATTTTTCTTCCAGATTAACTTCATCAAGCTTTGTTAAATATGTAACAAGCGGAATATTGAAACGAGTAGCAATACCGGGTCCGGTTTGGGCTGTGTCTCCATCGATGGCTTGTTTACCGGCAAAGAAAAAATCAACTTCACCCTCAAGCTCAATAATTTTTTTTGCTCCTTCATAAAGAGCATAAGATGTTGCAAGAGTATCTGAGCCGGCAAAAATACGGTCGGACAAAAGATAGCCTTTGTCCGCTCCCCTTGAAAGACACTCTCTTAAAGCTTCTGCCGCTTGCATAGGTCCCATTGTTAAAATGGTAACTTTGCCTCCAAATTTCTGTTTGATTTTTACGGCTTCTTCAACTGCGTGAACTTCATATGGGTTTAGAATAGCAGGCACTCCCTCTCTTATTAAGGTACCCGTCTCATAGTTAATTCTTACTTGTGATGCATCTGGAACTTGTTTAATAAATACTAGAGCATGCATAAAATTATCTCCGCTTTATAATCAAAAATAAATAGTAAAATCAGCATCGTCCGAAAAACAGAATAACTATACGGTCAAGCTATCGTTTGACACTAAAAACGCTGATTTTGTTCCATTAAAAAAAGAGCCAATGATATAAGGAAATTTGGTGGTCAAGTTATAGTATGGCAGTTTGACCTGCACCTAATATTCTGTATATCCATTTACCAGTAACTGCATTCTTAGATTCTTCACGGAAAATATCATTACAAGGTTTTGCCAAAACCAAATAGCGATATCACATTCCTTAAGAATGCATGACAATAAATTTGAACAACTAAAGTTTAACTTCTTTTTATATTATAGTGTTCAATCTTACTATAAAGAGTCGGAAGAGATATTCCTAAATATTCAGCCGCTTTGGGCTTATACCATTGAACCGCTTCCAACATATCTTCAATGTGTTTCTTTTCAATATCGGCTAAGGTATATTTTGTAACGTCGTCAAATTCAAAATGCATTTTATCTTTTTTCCGCAATAAAATATTGCTTTCTTCTAAAACATCCCCGCTTGATAATACAATTGCCTGCATCAGAGTATTTTCCAGTTCCCTTACATTTCCTACCCAGTCATGGTTGAGCAATAAATCCATTGCACGGTCTGATATTTTTGAAACATTCTTGTGCAACTCTAAATTAATCTTATTTAAAAAATGATTTAGAAGCAGGGGAATATCCTCTTTTCTATCTCTAAGAGGAGGCACATTGATCGTCACTACATTTAATCTGTAAAATAGATCTTCTCTAAATTTACCTTCATCCACCAGTTTCTGAATGTTCCTATTTGTCGCTACGATAATTCTAGCCTTTATAGGAATTACATAATTAGCTCCGACTCTCTCGAATTCTTTTTCCTGCAGGATCCTTAATAATTTAACTTGGAGATTAGGAGAAATTTCTGAAATTTCGTCAAGAAATAATGTGCCGTTTCCGGCTAATTCAAACTTCCCCTTTTTATCTTTGATCGAACCGGTAAATGATCCTTTTACATGTCCGAATAATTCGCTTTCCAGGAGAGTCTCTGTTAAAGCGGTACAATTAACAGCCACGAAAGGGAATTCTTTTGTTATTCCGCTATAGTGAATTGCTTTTGCAACTAATTCTTTTCCTGTTCCGCTTTCTCCTTGGATCAGTGTCGTAACTCTATTATCGGCTACCTGACCAATTTTCTTGTAAACCGATTTCATTGCTTCAGACTTGCCAATAATGATGTTCTTGTTTTTTACGAAACTACTATTATTCCCAATTACCGAATCAAGCTTCTCGCTTAGTATTTTATTTTCGATCGCTCTTTTAACAATGATTTTTAATTTATCAATCTCCAGCGGTTTTTCGATATAATCATAAGCGCCTTTTTGAATAGCTTCAATCGTAGTCTGCATATCATCGTATGCAGTCATCAATATAAAATGAATCTTAGGATCAAATTCTTGTACAGATTTCATAAGTTCTAAACCATTCATTCCCGGCATACGAATATCGCTGATCACCAAATCCGGTATTGTTTTTTTGATTCCTTCAAGTCCGTCATTGCCGCTAGCCGCTTTACTAACTTCATAATTTTCTCTTATCAAAAAATTACAAATAGTTTCTCTTATTGACTCGTCGTCATCAACAACAAATATTTTAGCCATTTTTTTTCTCTCAAAGTTTCATTAACGATTACGGAACCGAAGGTAAAGTTATTTCAAATATTGTTCGACCAACTTCTGAGCTTAATAATGCGATGGCGCCGTTATGTTGTTCAATTATTTTCTGACAAATTGATAAACCAAGTCCGGTACCGGATGATTTTGATGTGTAAAACGGCTCAAAAATTCTTTCCCTAATTCCTTGGGGAATGCCTTTCCCATTATCTGTCACAATTATTACAACTTTATTTTTATAAATAGTTGATTCAAATTTTATGTATCCGCCATCCTGTGATGATTCAAATGAATTTTCAACTATATTTAAAAAAGCTTGGTACAATTTTTCCCAATCGGCAGTAATTTTAAAATCATCCATATTAATAAAAATCACAAATTTCTTTGTAAGAAATTTATTTGAATTATTTTTTTCAATTGCTCTTAAGATATCAATTATATTGAATGTAGTATAATTCAATTCCGATTGACGAGAAAATTGTAATATCTCTTTTACAAGATTATTTAATCTGTTTATCTCCTTGTTAATAATAGCAAATGACTGTTTATCATCATCGTTAAGAACAAGTGTATTGGATAGAATATCTGCATTCATTTTAATTGAGGTCAAAGGCGTCTTGACTTCATGAGCAAGTATGGCGCCCATTTTTCCTATGGCGGCTAATTTTTCCGCTTTAGCTAATTGCGATTCTAATTTTTTAAGGCGCGTAATATCAACCTCCACAAAAAGAAAACCTTTTTTTTCTATTCCGCTTAAATCAAATTGTGTAACGGAAATTAAAAAAGTTTTTAGATGATCATCATTTCCCTGAAAAATCAACTCGCCTTCATAAGTATTGTTTTTCTGCAATTCTTGTTTTATTGTATGAAATTTTTTCTCAAGAATTCCTTTAAAATGAATTTCATCAATGCTTTTATTTACTATTTCATTTTTATCTACTGAATTTATTTTACAAAACATATTATTTGCCTGCATAATTTTAAAAGAACTGTCAACCAACGCAATAGAAGTAAATGATTTATCAAAAGCATCTAACAGCATTGTAATTCTATATTCTTTTTGTTTTATTTCTTCCACATCTTTTTTTAACGTATTGGTCATTTCATTAAAAGCATACGCCAATTCTCCTATCTCATCATTAGAGTTTATGTCAACAACTATACCAAAGTTTCCCTTTTGAATTTCGAGCGCTTGATTTTTAAGTTTTTCAATAGGACTTAGGATTACTTTTAGAACGATAAAAGAGATAGTCACGGAAACAATAATTCCCCCTAATAAGGTCATTAGGAAATACCTTGTCCATGCATCAGGCGTTTCAATTCCGAACAAAACTCTTCCCAACGGAATTTGTATTATAATTATTACAAGCGGAACGGCAATGAGAGCAATTAAAAAGATTTTTTTACTGAGACTAAACGAATTTACTTTATCTAATACGTTTGGGAACATATTATATTTCCCAACCCCAATTGTTGTAAAAAGGATTAATCCGGCAAGAAAGGCAAGAGGGCTAATTTCCACAAGATAATAAAAACCCAAAATCCATGGTAAAAACAATCCGAAAACAAATGAAGTCAAATTTGTCAGCAACAATCCGAAAAAAAGAATCAGAATCTGTTTCTTGATCTGATGATTTTCTTCCTTTATATATTTACGAATCAGCACAAAAGATACATAAAAAATCAGTACTAAGTACCATGCAAGGAATAATGGATATTTCGGATCGTAGTGTGCTTTAAATTGATCTAAATGGACATGAGACTCATAAACCAAGTTTCCTGTCCAAAGCATGTATAAAAGAATTATTGATGGAATTAGAATTAATAGAGAAGTGATTACCCCTACTTTTTGTTTATTAACAAAACTTATTGAGAAAAAAGTTAATGTAATAATTATTAATAATAGTAAGGAATGACATGATTTATCCAAAATAGTAACTTCTTTAACCGAGGTTGAAAGCATATGAAAATGCATCCCGTGTGCTATTACATACGCTATTACCAAAATCAAGATAAGAATAAATAAATTACTAGTATACTTATCCGCATTCCTGGAATATATTATTACTATCAATCCCAATGATGCTAGGATAGTTGATATCATAAAAATAAATGGTATTACTTCATTCATAATTGTTTTTACTCTCCAAATTTATTATACAAACTTAACACACATCAGAGATAATAACTAATGCCAAGTATCAGCTATAATCAGTTATTATAAATTAAAAAAATTAAAAATTTTTAAAAAACTTTAAAATGAACTCTACAAAAAATTACATTACTGTTAATTACTGAACTAATTAATTAGGTATGGGATTTGATTAACATGATAAAATCCAGAATGAAAAATGAAATCAAAAAAACTTTATCTAGTAATAATATTTTTTTTAACAGCCTTGACTATAATCATTGAGATCACGTTATCACGGCTGTTTTCATATATGCTCAACTATCATTTTGCTTTTTTAGTGATAGCCATTTCCATTTTCGGACTCGGTAT
>UOGD01000040.1_pt1 | contig 15963 bp, 11 predicted proteins | sample 1989731 | NCBI WGS metagenome assembly UOGD01 (sample SAMEA4712198, study PRJEB27164) | hydrothermal vent metagenome | biome: marine basaltic hydrothermal vent biome; feature: marine hydrothermal vent; material: mineral | place: Pacific Ocean | collected 2011-06-14/2011-07-23 | depth 1691 m | reverse complement strand
TTATCATCAAAGAATTTTGTTGTTGCATTTCCCCCTACGAGGCTCCTCTCATACTGTCTATCCATATATTCAAAATCGACTGTGACCCTAGATGCTGAGGTTATCAGCTTATTAATTGTAAAAGTTATTTCAGCGAGTGAGTAATCTATAACATAATCATTGTTCTCACCCCTTTTCAATCTTTCGCCGTCAATGTAAACCGTTTCCGTTCCCGCAACAACTATTATCGCCTGCTCATTATTAATGCCGGACAATCGGTAAGGACCTTGATTACCATCAGCGCCGAGGAACTGATTTGTATTGAATTTCCCTCTGCTGCCAGCAAGCACACCTTTTGCAGTTGTATTGCCAAAGAATAACTCACCTTCGAGACCCTGCATTTTTCTGCTTATCTTTCCAAATTCGCCGACTCGGCTATTCATCTGGAAATCGCCGAAAGTTGCAGCAGCATTGGGATGCTTAACTTTGATAAAAACTTCATCAAGTTCTTCCAGGCGTTCAGTTGTTCCTTCAGGCTGGATCGGTGTATTCTGGTCAGTAAGCGCCGCAACAATTTCCAAATCATCGCTCAACTTTCCGGAGAACTGCAAACGCATACTGCTGTTAAGTTTCAGATCTTGATTATTACCAACGGTAAAACCACGACTAATAGAACCGCTTCGGTTGATCCCCTCACCAAAAATGGATTCGGAAGTTAAAGGCGCTAAATCATTTTTAATTATTTTGATACTGTCGTTCATATTCTCTTCATATTTCACAATAAGACTACGTCTGCTATATTTCTTTTTAATCGGGATATTTATTGATTTATATGTTATGTAAAGCGTATCAAAAATCGAGTACTCCAAACTATCAGAAAGAGAAAATGTTGCGTTCTGATAATTAATATGATAATCGGATTTGCTGAGAGGAAAATTTTTTAAGATAATTACTTCACTGTTTTGAACGATATTAACAGAACTCAGCTTATATATATCATCCAAATTTATAGGAATAGTATCCCTAACGGATTTGGTAATATAATCATCCTGAGCAGACAAAGAGATGAATGCCATGAGAAAAAATGATATTATTAAAGCGAGTTTTTCTTGCAAGAATTAATCACTTATGTTATAGAAATTACAACAAAAACTTTAGATAAAGGAAAGTAAAAAATAAGATAAAATGAAGTTAAATGAAAAGGTCAAAGTTAATCCCTTTGAGCAAATTTTAATATTTAAAGATCAGGAGTTATTCCCATCTGAGGGCTTCGATCGGGTCGAGATTAGCAGCCTTATAAGCTGGATAAGTACCGAACCCAACACCGATGAAAATACAAAGCAGCACACCGATAACAACCCAATCAAGCGGAATAGTCGTTACAGCGTTCATCAGAGAACCGACATAGTTACCGACTCCAATGCCGAGAACAATTCCAATAAATCCTCCAACAAGACTGAGTGCAACCGCTTCAGTAAGAAATTGCGAAAGAATATTTTTCTTTTTAGCGCCAACAGCTTTCCTCAACCCTATCTCTTTTGTTCTTTCTGTTACAGAGACAAGCATGATGTTCATAATTCCGACGCCTGCAGCCAACAACGCAATACCGGCTATAACAAATGCACCGATCCTTACTCCTTCCGTCATATCATTAATCTGCTGCAGAATAGACTCATTCGATACAATCTCGAAATCATTCGGTTCACCAGGCGGAACTTTTCTTATAGTTCTCAGATAACCCTCTGTAATTTCCATTAAATTATTATATTCTGCTTTATCTGCTGCCATCACAGAAATTGATAAGCTCCTTCTTCGTGTACCGTAAAAACTGCCGAATGTTGTAAGAGGAATAATTGCAAAATTATCCTGGCTTTGCCCGAAAATCGCTCCCTTCTTTTCCAAAACTCCAATTACCAGCAAACGGTAACCGCCAAGATTGACCTCCTGCCCAACAGGATCGATCCCTTTAAATAGCTTTGGCGGTAAGTCAGCGCCGAGCACAACAACTTTTCCTGCTCTATTATAATCTTGAAAGTTTATAGCTCGTCCGTTCACAACATTCCATTCTCTGGTTATAAATGCACTTGCTGTGACACCATAAATTCTTACATTGGGATTTGTCTTTTCACTTCCGTATGATAATACTCTTCCACCCCTAGTAGCAGATGCTGCAACGGCTTTAGCTTCAACAAGTCTTTTCTCTAATTCTTCATAATTATCAATAGTTAAATTTTTTCTGTTGCGATACTTCCGCCATGAATCATGTCCTCCAATCCTTACGGCTGGCCATTTTTGTATTTGGAACGTATTGCTTCCGAGATATGATACTCCCTCTTCAATACTTTTCTGTAACATTGAAATTACAGTACTGATTGCGATAATGGAAAAGATCCCGACAATAATCCCAAGAATAGTTAAAGATGAACGGAGTTTATTGGTTCTGAGTGAGGTAAATGCGACTTTAAATATTTCAACAATTTTCATGGACGTTAAATAAATAGTATTATTTTAACTTGGAATCATTTTAATGGCTAAAATAAACAAAATTATGGAAATAAAATTGAATTAATTTCTCCCTTAAACTTAACAGCAATAAATTCATAGCAAAACTGATAAAAGTGTGATAGATTTAAGATAAAAAAATCTTTACAAAAAGAACAGCCTGTCCCGTAACTGCAATGGTGTCAACTTAAGAATATGTGATTGAAATCTTAATCTTAATTCGTACTCTTTCTCTTAATCTGCTTTAGAGTAAGAATTAAGATTAGGAGTAAGATTAAGTTTTTTCTGCTTATGTTGACACCATTGCAACTGCAGGAAGGATATAGGTGATAATACTATAATACAAATTGGTTTTCGGAATAACTTATTGTGCCTTGGATGTCATAGCTTGTCCCGATCAATCCGGGGAACCATTTTTTGACAGTAATAGCTAACCGATAGTTGTCACGAAATGGTCCGTGACAGCCAGTGGTTTTCGGAATTTGACTTGGACGTCATTGACCATTCAGTGACGTCTGTAATGAAATTTTTCGAAGACCACTTTGTCATTAGCAAATTTCAATATATCACTCATATCTAAGAGCTTCAATCGGATCAAGATTTGCCGCTTTATATGCAGGATAAGTTCCGAAAAGAACTCCGATGAAAACGCATAACGATACTCCGATCAAAATCCAATCAACCGGGACAACAGCAGTGGCATTCAAAAACGATCCGGCAATATTTCCTACCATCACACCGAGGATAATGCCAACCATTCCCCCGAATAGTGAAAGAGTAACCGCCTCGATCAGGAACTGAGCTAATACGTTTTTTCTTTTAGCACCAATTGCCTTACGAATCCCTATCTCGCGTGTGCGCTCGGTAACTGAGACCAGCATGATGTTCATAATACCCACTCCGGCAGCCAACAAAGCTATCCCGGCAATTACGAATGCGCCTATTCTAACTCCGGCTGTCATATCATTAATTATACGAAGTGTGTTTTCGTTGGAGCGGATCTCAAAATCATTCGGCTCACCAGCCGGAACTCTTCTTATTGTTCTAAAATACCCTTCGGTAACTTCCATCAAATCCTTATACGAATCCCTTGCATATGCAGAAACAGTAATATTTATGCTTCTATATCTATCGCCGTAAAATGTTTGGAATGTTCTGATAGGAATGATAGCAAAATTATCCTGGCTCTGCCCGAAAAAGTCACCTTGACTTTCAAGTAATCCTATCACTTTATATTTTCTTCCGTCAATTTTTACTTCCTGCCCAATCGGATCAATGTTTAGAAACAGAGCTTTTGCTACATCGCGACCCAGTATAATATATTTTGCTCCGGATTGTGACTCTCGTTCTGTAAATTCCCTTCCTTCATCCACAAACCAATTATTATTCGGGAACGCTTCAGGAGTACATCCGGCGAGGTTTACATTGGGATTAGTTTCCTTATTCCCGAATTTAACTCTTCTCCCGAACTCCCAAAATTCACCGCCGACATGCATTGCCTCACCTTCCAATTTGTCGCGAAGTTTATAATATTCTTTTATGGTCAGATTATGCCTGTTCCTGATAAGCGCTTGTTCTTCAGCAGTTCCGGTGCGAACCGACGGCCATTTCTGAAGTTGAAAAGTATTTTTACCGAGAGCGGAAACCCCTTCTTCAATACTTACCTGCAGCATTGATATTATAGTACTTATAGAAATGATCGAGAAAATCCCCACAATAATTCCGAGTATTGTCAACGACGATCTCAATTTATTAGTTCTAAGTGAATTTAGAGCAATTTTTATGACTTCTACAATTTTCATTATTCATACCTTAAAGCATCAACGGGATCTAATTTTGAAGCCGTATAAGCTGGCGCGAAACCAGAAAGCACACCGGTGATAAGTGAAATGGATACTGCAAGGATCACAGCATCGGCATCTACTGTAACGGGAAAATCAAATTGTGCAATTATCATACTGCCGATTATAGCAACTCCAAGTCCTATAAGTCCGCCGATTAGACAAATTATTGCAGCTTCCGAAATGAACTGACCGAGAATTGTTCGTCTCTTTGCTCCAATCGCTTTCCGAATTCCGATCTCTTTTGTTCTCTCCTTCACTGAAACAAACATGATATTCATAATACCAATAGCCCCTACAAATAAGGCTAAGCCGGTAATAAGCAATCCGGCAATCTGAATAACTCCGACGGTTTTATTAATATTACTCAACAATCCTTCCTGCTGATTGATAGCAAAATCATCTTTCTCGTCGTATTTTAGTCCTCTAATTCTACGCATAATGCTTATAGCTTCTTCTTTTACTGCCTCAACCATTTGACTATTAGGCGCTCTGACATCGATTGTTACACTGCCTCTGTGACGGCTTCGAAAATATTTGAAAACATTCTGAACTGGAAAATATGCTTGATTATCGGGATTCCAACTGCCCATAACCCAGCTGCCCTGTTCCTTAAGAACTCCAACAACCTTGAACTTATAACCACCGATTTTTACATATTCACCGATAGCACCACCGAAAGGAAATAATTTTTTTGCGATCTCGCTACCAAGGACAACAACAGCACGCCCACCTTTACTTTCAAATTCAGTAAAAAATCTTCCTTCGCTGAATGTAAGGTTAGTAGTATTTATATAATTATAATCAGTGCCGGTCATTGCTATGGACTGTACCGACTTATCCTCGTACTTAATAGTTCTAAACGCATTTACTCTTGGCGCAATTGCTAATGGAAGTTTTGCCATGTCCTTATATCTTTTATAATCTTCCATTGTAATATCTTTTCTATTCCTCATCTCCCACCAGGGAATATCATTATTGAACCAAGCCCATTTGTCGATATATAAATTATCGCTTCCAAGCGAAGCAACACCTTTCTGGAAAGACTGATTTATTCCTTTAATAGCAGTGGACATTAATACAACAGAAGCCACTCCAATTATTATACCGAGAGTAGTAAGAACCGATCTCACTTTATTTGCTCTTATAGCTTTAAGTGAAATCAATAAACCTTCTTTTACTTCAAATAAAAAGTTTTTCATCTGTTTCCTAAGTTAAAAATGATTAGGGACATCTGGAATTAGTCTCTTTTTGACAATTTCATCTTTCTCAATTAAACCATCGCGCAGACGTATTATACGTGCTGCATGCTCGGCAATATACTCTTCATGAGTAACAAGAATAATTGTATTACCAGCACTGTTAATTTCATGGAACAATGCCATGATATCCTCGCCGGTCTTTGTATCAAGATTACCAGTTGGTTCATCCGCCAATATGATTGAGGGATTTGTCACAAGCGCCCGTGCAACGGCAACTCTCTGCCGCTGACCGCCGGATAGCTCATTCGGTTTATGTCTCATTCTATCGGCTAGACCAACATTCTCCAATGCAGATCTGGCTCTTTCTCTTCTTTCCGCTGTAGGAACTCCCGCATATATCAAAGGCAGTTCAACATTGTGTAGTGCATCGGAACGCGCCAATAGATTAAATGTTTGAAATACGAAACCGATCTCCCTATTTCTGATAGTTGCCAATTCATTATCATTCATTTGGCTTACGTTTTGACCTTTGAAGTCATATAATCCTTTAGTAGGCGTATCCAAGCAGCCGAGTATGTTCATTAGAGTTGATTTACCGGAACCAGAGGGTCCCATGATAGCTACATATTCATTCTTATCAATCCTGATTGAAACATCGGCAAGCGCATGCACTTCTTCCGTACCAACTTGATATATCTTAGCAATATGTTCGATATTAATAATATTCATTTTAATGTTACCTTAATTACTTGCATTTGTTGAATCTCCTTTTGCTTCACTTTCCTTATTCTTGCCTTTTCTTTCTCCCCTTTTATCTTTTTTAGGTAACATTATCTTAGACCCGTCCTCCAACTCTTTGGATACTGCACGATATGGACCAGTGACAACTTCCTCACCGCCTTCTAAACCTTCTGTTACTTCAATATACGTATCATCACTGATACCTGTCTTTATCTTAGTTTGTTTCACAGAATTGCCGTCAACAACAAATACAACCTCTTGGGGTTTACTTCTTCTTTTAGGTCTATCTTTTTTCATCTCACCATCTTTGGGTTTATCTATCCTAGCGGTAACTGCTTGTATTGGAACTGTTACAACATTATATTTTGTTTCGGTTTCAATATCAGCATCACAAGACATCCCCGGTCTGATCTTACTATCCGGATTAACTAAACTAATTCTCACTTCAAAATTAACGACTTCATCCTGAGAGCCGGCACCAGTTGTTTTCGCACTGTTGCCTATCTGTGAAACTAAACCCAGAAACTTCCTATCACCGAAAGCATCAATATCAATGTTGGTAGTATCGCCAATACTGATCAGAACAACATCATTCTCATCAACCTCAACTCTTGCTTCTATTTTCGATAAGTCGGCAACAGTCATTAAATGAGTACCCTGGCTGAATGAACTTCCAAGCACACGCTCACTTAATTCAACATTGAGAGCAGTAATTCTACCGTCAATAGGAGAATAGATAGCGGTTTTTTGCAATTGCTCTTCCGCATCTGCTAAACCGGCTGCTGCTTGTTTCACAGAGGCTTCCTGTGATTCATATTGCCCCACATTCTGCAGATAATTTGACTTTGCTGTTTCTAACTCCTGCTCGCTTGCAAGGTCCTTCTGAAATAACTCTTTAATTCTTTTATAATCAGCTTTAACTTTCTCCAAAGTCGCTTCTCTTACTTTAAGCATAGCTTTCGACGCTTCTAAAGTTGCAGCGGCTCTATTCCTCTGTGCAATATACTGCACCGGCTTAATTCTTATAAGCAATTGACCTTTCTTAACTATATCGCCTTCTTTAACCGGAAGATCAACAATTTCCCCTGTTACTTCGGGTCTCAACTCAACTTGATACTCGGGAAAAATTTTACCGGTTGCAGAAACAACTTGTGTTATCGTTCTTTTCTCAGCTTTCTCAGTCTGCACAGAAATTATCTTCTCCTTCTCTCCGCTTGTTATCACTAGCACAACTACAATAACAAGCATTAATGCCAGAGCGCCAAATATGAAAAGTTTCTTTTTCGATCTTTTACCTTTTCCTTTCCCCATTATCTTATTCTCCTTTATCGGTAGTAATTTCGTATTCTTTATATCCTAATTTTCCAAGACTGTTCAATAGTGTCTTTCGCGCACTGTGGAAATTGAATTCAGCATCAATTCTGGAACTTAGCGCGTTTTGATAATCTCTATCAGACTGAAGTACTTCCAAGAATGTACCGGATCCAAGACTGTATCGTTCATACTGTACCCTTCTATTCTCAGCGGCAGATTGAACTGTTTTGATCGCAACATCAAGAGCCTTCTTAACTGCTACGAAATCCAAATATCCTTGTTTTATCTCTATTTTTATTTTTCTCTTCAATGCTCGCAGATCTTCTTCGGCGTTGTAATAATTTATCTTAGCATACTGAACAGAAGTTTCGGTATTCCAATTTGAAAATATCGGGAAACTCAAACCTAGATTTACTCCCCACACCCTTCTATTAAATAGTTCATCAATTGCAAGAGAAGTAGTAGAAAAATTATATCCTCCGGTTATATTCGGCCAATAGTTTCCTTTAGCAATTGTAATTCCTTCATCGGTACTTTTTACAATTCTCTGTTGTCCTTGATAATCAGTTCTGTGAAGTAATGCATAATCAACCATCGACTTAACATTATCGAAGTCCTTACTGTAATAATTAAAATTCGAAGCATTAACAGTATCAATTTTGCTCACGAAATTATATTCTTGCAGAACGTCCAAAGAGAGATAATCAATCAGTGTATTTTGGGCTACATCAACTTGATTTTGAGATCTAATTACTTCAACTTCTGCAGAACCTGACTGAACTTGCTGTGCGTATAAATCGGCAATCGGTGCAGAACCCAATTTGTTTCTTTCACTAATTGTTTCTAATAATTTTTGATTATATTTTAGATTTTCTTCCCTGACTTTAAGCAGTGCTTTGTTTTTTAATATTGTGTAATAGAAGATGATCGTCGTTTGAACAATATCTCTTTTCATTTTATCAAGATTCAATTCAGCAGCTTCATATCTATTTTCTTCAGATGATATATTAGCATAATTAGCAAGACCATCGAACAGAACCACAGAACCGCCGGCGCCAAGATTATAATTCCTTGTTTCTATACTTGTCGGAGGTATAACATATGGATTGCCGTTGTTATCGAGCTGCGTACCGCCTGAATCCTCTACTCGTCTCCAGTCCCAACTAGTTCGTAATCCGAAAGTTGGGATCAAATTGCCATATGCAGATCTTACGGAAGCTTTATTACCAACTAGATTATTTTTAGCTTTAACCAATGCACTATTACGTTGAAGTGCTATTTGAATTGCTTCTTCGAGGGATAAATCTGTTTGTGCAAATGATGATGTTGTGATTAGCATACTAAGCATGAGTATCACAATTTTCTTCATAATTTCTCCATAGTTTAATCTTTAATAAAATATTTTAATTAATTCACAATAGTTTGGACGAACGATGTATAACAAAAGTTACAAATTCAAATAAGTTTTTTACAAAAATATTTGGAAATAATATTGAAAGGTAATAATAATTTTCTTGAAAGTATGAACGTGATTAAAATCCAACCGATATTATCAAATTAAAAACCTGACGACGCATTGTACGATTCGCCGGGACATCACCGAGTGTGGGAAAGGATGAAGAATCCACCCTCTAAGAAGGTGGACTTGATTTACCACTAAAAGGGGTTAATTTTTAGACTTTGTTGTTTTTCCTTTCGTTCGGTATCTTCTTAATACTTTACGTACTTTCTTATTTTTTCTTCATCAAAACCTTTAGTGTCAACACAATATCCTCTTGCACAAAAATAGTTTCCCCAATGGGGTTTCTTTTCTAATTTGGATAACTTTTGAATAGTTTGATTGCTGTTTTTCCTTTTAGTATTCCCCTATAAGATTGGGAATTGATTGTTTTGGTGGACAGCTTACTATCTAATGTATATGATCTTCCTGAATATTTAATGCCTTCTTTTAACATCCTTTCCATTCCAACAACATAGAAATATCTTCTTCTAGTTGTTGCTTTACAAATCCTTCCAATACTCTGTATCTGTATTTCGGTGTCCATACAATATGATAATCTCACCGATAAATTTCATGACTTAAATTTTTATATTCACTCTTTTCACTAATTTACATTTATGGCATAGCCAAAAAAACATGACCACTACCGTAGGAAGTGGTTTTATGAACGATTAAAATAACAATATATTAGGAGTACTATAAAGTAGTTTAATTAAAAATATTGAACATTAATCATAAAAATATTGTATAATTATTGTAGTGTTGGTTGTAATTAATCACCTCCCATAAAAAATATTTCAGAAATAACCTGGAGGTAAAAATGAAGTACAAATCATTTTCTGATCGGCACTGTAACAAATTAATGAAACCATTTTTCTCAATTATTTTCATTTTATTATTTTCCCTGAGTTGCTCATCTTCTGAGCAAAACTTGCAAGTTTCAGGTTTCCGATTTACTTATGATGGTAATAAATATTTTATCAGATCAATCAATAATTGCCCTGATAATACACAATCATGTAATTATTTGATTGCGCAAAATTTTAAAGCGGTAGATCTCAACCAAGATCGTGTGATTGATAAAATAATTAGAGGTGATGTTACAATTCATGAAGCTCAAAAAATTTACAGTTACGCTCTTAACCTTCTTGAGAAACAAAACAAGCTAAGTGTAATGAACAAGGAAGATGAAAAATTTCAGTACACTATTACAAGACCTTATATAGTTTTTCAAATAACCAGTTTCCAAACCGGAAAAGATAATCTATTTAATCAATTCAGAATAGTTCAAAAACGCGGAGATTCTAAACAAGATATTTCCTTGTTCAACGACTTGAAAGCTGACGGAAATCTTGATGAAAGATTAAAAGGAAATTTCTCAATTGATAATGCTCAGAAATATTACAAAGAGACAATTGACGAAGGAGTTAGAGCAAATCGGATTATCGCTGCCGATAGCTTAATTAGGGTAAAATGATTTTAGATGTTCCCAAAGAACTGAATTATTTTAAATTTAGAAATTGATCTTTAATCTTCATAAGATAAGCTAATGCTTCCTCGTAGTTATTGCCAATTTCTCCGTCTAAAATTGCTTCTTCAATTGCGGATTTGATTTCGCCCACAGTTTTAGAAGGCGGTATGTTGCAGATCTTCATTATCTCCTCGCCGCGGACAGGTGATTGGAACTCCCTTAGTTTATCTTTCTCTTTTACGTCACGTACTTTTTCCATCACTTTATCGTAATTGGCTAAGTAGCGCGTTACTTTTTCAGGATTTTTACTCGTGATATCAGCCCGGCAGAGAACGATCATATCTTCAAGATATTCACCGATTGCAACAATAAATCTGCGTATTGCCGAATCCGTAACATTATCGGAAACCAAAGCAATTGGACGAAGGTGAAGTCTCACGAGTTTACGGACATAATCAAGTTTTGAAAAAGGAAGTTTCATTGTTCTGAAAATATGCTTCATCATTCTTGCGCCAAGTTCTTCATGCCCGTGGAATGTCCACCCTACGTTCTCATCAAATCTTTTTGTCATTGGTTTGGCAATGTCGTGAACTAACCCGGCAAATCTGAGCCATATATTATCTGAAACTGCTGCAATGTTATCAACAACTTGACAAGTATGGAGGAACACATCTTTATGGTGGAAATCTTTTCTCTGCTCAACTCCGCCAAGATTGGCAACCTCTGGAAAAACATATTTCATTGCGCCTGAATCATATAAAAGTCTTAATCCCACTGAAGGTTTTGGAGAACCTAATATTTTCATAAACTCATCGGTGATCCTTTCTCTCGAAATTATTTCCAATCTGCCCGCCATTTTGGCAGCGGCTTTAAAGAGTGATTCATCCAATGTAAAATTCAACTGCGAGGCAAATCTAAAAGCGCGTAATATTCTAAGGGGATCATCGTTGAAAGTTTGTTCCGGGTCAAGCGGAGTTTTGATCAATTTATTCTCAATATCCTGAATACCGTTGTATTTATCAATTATCGCAGCGAAATTAGATTTGTTCAATGACAGCGCTATTGTATTTATCGTAAAATCTCTTCTGTTGATATCATCATCAAATGAACCAGTCTCAACTGCCGGATTACGACTATCGCTTGAATAAGATTCTTTTCTTGCACCTACAAATTCAAAATCGATATTTTGATAATTAAAATGCGCTGTCCCAAATGTTTTGAAAAGACTAACAGTTTGAACTCCCAGCCTCTCGGCAAATTTTTTTGCGAATTCAAGTCCGTCACCGATAACAAGAATATCAATATCGTCCAACTCTCGTTTTAGTATAAGATCCCTGATATATCCGCCGACAATGTATATCTCAATCCCCATCTCTTCGGCAAGTTTTAAAGCTTCTGAAAAATATGCTCTTTCTGCGATATATTGTTTAATGTCGATCAATTATAAACACTGAATTTAGTTTCTGATAATATTCTATCTTTATTTTTGATGATCCACTCAATTTTATCTTTATGAGCTTTTAAAATACTAATTCTAAAACCTTCTTTACATTTTTCAATGCTTAATTCCGCATAGTGAAGAGCTTTGATGAACTTGTAATTTTGATAAAAATATTTAGATAGAACAAATGCTGTATTGCTGGAAATCGCTTCATCAAGATTTTGCTTGCTATCTAGGTATACTTCAAACAGATCACTGTTCTCGTTCAATCGCTGCGACAGCTTAACCATTATCGGAATTGACGGTTCAAAAAGTTCATCATTATTTAACCGCTTCAAGATAGAATATTTGTCAAAGTCACTTCCTCTTATATAGTCAGATGCTAATTTTTCATTTTTAATGATAAGCGCTTTTCTTGTTATTGCAAGATTAAAATAATTTATTGTCGGTTTCATATTTGCGAGAACTGTATAAACCGAATTAGCTTTCCGGATCTCATTTGTCAATATTAGCTGATCACCGAATTGAAGTAAAGCGCTGAAGTAAGAAGAAGTTCCTTCATAATCTTTCAACGATTTTTCGAGCATCTCTTTGGACTCTTGTTCCATCCCAAGTCTTGTGTTGCAATATATAATTCCGGCTAATGCAGAGTATGAGTTTGAGTATGAGTAAACCTCATGAAATTTTTCCTTTGCCGAAATATATTTTTCACCAGAATATTCTTGCCACGCTTTCTTTAAACCGGCTGCTACTTCACGCGGACAAACTTTCTTGATCAATGGTTTATATCCGAAGAAATAGTTGGCTCTATTTATATTCACCGGATAATTTAGTGAATCTAAATAACTGGAATATTCAATATTTAACTGCTTTAGATCTTTGCCAACATGTTTTTGAAAATCTAGGTCCTGATAAATCTCATTTACAGGTTTGATCCCATATTCCTTAACTAGATATTTTATGAAAGAACCGGCGTATATATATGACAGTGACGAAGCGCTGCCGAAGAAATTCAATTTTGAGAACAGATTTTCCAAGTTAATTTTGTAATCACTTTTATTTGCCAAGTATGCTAAATAGTCAATGTCAAATCCGGAGTAATCATTTTCCATTGCCATAGCATAACCCTCGAGAAGTGCGAAGTTAAAATCGGGTGTTATCTTTAATATCGTGCTCCCGATCTCTGCTGCAAAAATATGGGTCAGTTCATGTTCTAACGTATTATCCAAAGTGTATTGATCGATATAGATCTGCGACTGCCAGGGCTTAGCAACATTAGCCGCTTTTGTACCGAATAACTTCCCCTTCTGATCAGCGTTCTCAAAAATGAATGAGGTTATCAAATTGCTGGGTGTTAAATCTGTCTTACGCTTCAATGTCTGATAATAATACTCGTGCTCAAGTACAAATAACCGTTTTTTATCAATATTAACGTTAATGGGATAAACTATTTTATAATTAGGACTTAAGGTTTCTCCCTTTAGTATTTTTTCAATACTATTATTAGTTGATGCAAATCCTAATAGCGGTTTAACAGATATCCAAACTATAATAGAAACTACAAGACTAGCAAGAAAAATATATCTTTTAAAATTCTTTTTGTTCCCGATTTTTATAGTGAAGTATAAGAGAATTGAAAAGAAGATCACATTTAAAAATCTATAGAACAGCAGAGTGTTCGAAATCGATATTTCCTCGTCGTATATAGTTCCAGGGAATAACCCGATAATCGGGTTATAAAAATATATCTGCGGATTAAAGTAAAATTCAAAGAGTGGAATAATAACAAATATCAAAAAGGAACCGATAAATAGTAGATATGAAATTTTTTTGTTTATAAAGAATGAAAATACTCCACACACAAATCCAAAATAGAACGCCGGTATAGTAATGACAGCATAAAAGATCATACCGTCACGAATTGGACATTGCTGAAAAAGAAGATTAAAAATAATTGAAATTATTAACGGGATAAAAAGCAGCCATAAATATAACTTATACTTGGTGAGTACCATCGGCAATAGTACGCCAAGATTTTTATACTTTCTTAAAAAGTATATAGTTAGCAATCCGCACGAGATAAAAAGCAGAATAGCAGATGACGCAGCGAACTCAAAATTGAGTGTGCTTACTAATGGCAATGTCTGAAAGAATAATGAGATAAGAAGTATAACAATGATCATTACAGCCGGAAAGGTTTTCAGGTATTTAAACTTTTCAAACATTAAAATTCCGTAGTTGGTACTCTAGTAATACTTGCACCCAACGAACTCAATTTTTCTTCTATCTTCTGATAACCTCTATCAAGATGATAAATCCTAAGAACTTCGGTTGTACCTTCTGCAGCTAATCCTGCTAGAACAAGTGAGGCGCTCGCTCTCAGATCAGTGGACATTACCTTTGCTCCCCTTAATTTTTTCACCCCTCTGACAATTGCACTATTATTGACCAATTCAATAGATGCTCCCAATCTGTTCAGCTCTGGAACATGATTGAATCGATCTAAATAAATCGTATCCGTTACAGTTGCAGTTCCTTTTGCCAATGACATATAAGCAATCCATTGAGCCTGCATATCTGTTGGAAATCCAGGATAGACTGCCGTAGAAACATCGATACTTTTGATCTCTAAATCTTTTGAATCAATATTTATTATATTATTATTAATCAATACCTTAGCCCCGCTGTCTTCAAGTTTAGACAAAACAGAATCTATATGAAAACTGTTCTTGTATTCAATCTCTATTTTACTCTTTGTAATAGCACCGGCTATTAACAACGTGCCGGCTTCAATTCTATCGCTGATTATTTCGGAATCTGCATGAATAAGTTCATCAACACCTTCAATCTCAAGTTTGCTCGTTCCGATGCCTTCGATTCTTGCTCCCATCTTAACAAGGTACTCACATAAATTAGTGATTTCCGGTTCTTTTGCAGCATTTTGCAATAAAGTTGTACCTTTAGCCATTACAGCTGCCATCAACGTATTCCCCGTTGCTCCCACAGAAGATATATCAAAATTTATGTGTGCTCCGTGCAATCTGGATGTCCTTGCTATAATATCCCCGCCTTCAAGATCAATCTCTGCTCCTAATTTTTTCATTGCTTCAAGATGCAGATTTATTGGTCGCGGACCCCAAGCACATCCGCCGGGCATAGATACTTTTGCATACCCATATTTTGTAAGCAACGGACCCAAAACATAAACCGATGCCCTCATTTTCTTTACATGCTCATATGGAGCATGCTGGCTTGTTATATTGCTTGTATCCAACTTAAGATCATGCTCCGCATATTCTGCATCTACTCCAATATGACGAAGCAATTTTATCATTGTAAAAATGTCGTTTACCTCGGGGACATTAGTTATAACATTCATACCATTATTCAATAGTGTAGCGGGCATTATCGCTAAAGCTGCATTTTTAGCGCCGCTTACTTTTACTCTGCCTGATAATTGATGCCCCCCTTCTATTACAAATTTATCCAATTACATTTCTCCTCTTTTTAATTCCACAAATTTCCCGTTATCTCCTACTAAATATATATTGTTTTTTAACCCAACTAATATATCATTCCAATTGTTAAAATATTTAGGTTCTACAAGACTCCAAGTTTCTCCGAGGTCTTTTGATGTTAAGACAGTCCCGTGGTTCCCGACGATAAGTATAAGATCCTTGTTAATAAACCTTACTTTGTTCAATGCGTTATTAGAAATATTCTCAAGTAATTTCCAATTATCTCCGCCGTCAGTTGTTTTCAAAATAGTTCCGCCTCCGCCGACAATTAAACCGGTATTATCATCAAGAAAAGAGATGGATTTTAAATACTTCTTTGTATTCGATTTAATTTTATTCCAAGTTATTCCCAAATCGTCAGTTCTTATAATAGTTCCGTTCATTCCAACGGCAAAACCGGTTTTGTTATTTACAAATTGAAAATCAAACAGTGAATTAAAATTGCTTTCGTGA
>UOGD01000059.1_pt1 | contig 16114 bp, 17 predicted proteins | sample 1989731 | NCBI WGS metagenome assembly UOGD01 (sample SAMEA4712198, study PRJEB27164) | hydrothermal vent metagenome | biome: marine basaltic hydrothermal vent biome; feature: marine hydrothermal vent; material: mineral | place: Pacific Ocean | collected 2011-06-14/2011-07-23 | depth 1691 m | reverse complement strand
CATTTTTATTTCTTCGGCGGTATTCATTTTTCTACTATTTATCATAATTTTATCCATTGAAAAGGAGATCAAGATCAAACCCGTTTTAATTTTCTCAATTCTCACTTTAGTCTCCTCTTTGGTCTTTTCCAACTTAGGAATTCCAATAGTTAAAAACGATGACAAAGATCTGTTAAGGTTAATGAATAACCCGGCTATTGAAACAAGAGTAGTAGAAAGCAAATGGAGCCTTTTTGGGAAAACGGATTTAGTTGAATTTTCTTATCCCGATGGATCAAGATCTCTATCTATATTTATAGATGGTGCGGCAGGAAGCAAAGTAATTAAATTAGATGAATTAGAAAACTCTCAGAGTAAATTAGGTGAAGCACTCAAACATTTCCCGGGATTTTTCCCGCTCCAATTCCTTAAGAGTAACGAAAAAGACACTTCTCTAATTATTGGTCCCGGCGGAGGTATTGACATAGTTGCCAATTATTTTGGAAAAGTCAATTTTATTGAAGCGGTAGAAGTTAATCCTTCGTTCATCGAGTTGATGAAAAAATACAACCCTTCAACTTTTAGCTCTAAACCAAATATTAAGATAATCCAAAATGAAGGAAGGAACTACGTAAGGAAGTTTAAGAATAAATATGACTTGATCTTTTTAACCATACCAATTACAAAAAGTTCGAGGTCTACCGACTTTTATATGTTGACCGAAAATTATCTTTTTACCGTTGAAGCCATAGCAGATTACTTAAGCGCATTAACAGAGGATGGTCGTTTGGTATTCACTATGCATAGTTATGAAGAGATTTATCGTTTTTTATCCACGTATTTAGAAGAGCAGAAAAGAGCGGGTATAAGCAACAGTGAAGCATTTAAACATGTTTATATTATATCCAACGGAATGAAACCTGTTATAGTTATTAAGAAAAACAAATTTACCCAAAAAGAAATTGAACCGAGACATTTAGTAGCACACCAAACCGGGATGGATAAAGGAGTTTTCTATTTCCCTCTTATTGAGCAAGTTAAAATTGATACTGTTTTGTCTAATGATATAAATTTTCGATGGCAAATGTTCGACCAGGTACTTTATGATGTAGCTGATAATAAATACTCATTCAGCAAATTATCGGAGAACGCAGCAATTAATCTAAACCCGACTTATGACGATTCACCTTTTTTCTATAACTTCCAATTCGGGCTGCCTGATAATATGGCTATATTGCTAATTATCCTGGCTATAGTTTTAATTTGGTTAATAAGGGAGCACAAAAGGAACTACGGTTTATTAGGTTTAGATGGATTTACCGGACTGCGGAATGAGCTTTTCAAAAAATATAGTTTGATCTCAATATTATTAGGTTCATCGTATTTCTTATTACAAGCTTACACATTTCAGATATTGAACCTTAATCTCGATTCTCCCACAAAGTCAATATCAGTGCTTCTTTTCCTTTTCTTGCTTGGAAACGGAATTGGAAGTTTACTTACTATGTTTATTAAAAAAGATCATCTGCGTTTTATATCAATAGCAGTATTTTCAATAATAATATTAAGTCTGATCGAATATTTTCTGCTAGTTCCAATATTAAGAGAAAACTCATCTTTGTTTTGGCTTATAACTTCCATCGGCATACCAGCGTTTTTATGTGGGATCCCTTTTCCGCTACTTTTAAAATTAACGGCAAAGATCGATAGTTCTAACGGGATAGCGCTATTATTGGGTTTTTCAAGTATTGGCGGTGTTGCAGCATCAAGTTTGTCAATAATTTTAGCTTTAATGTATGGTTTCAAGTCTACAATAATTCTTGCACTTTTAATATATATATCAATATTATACCTAATTCATAGGACTAAAAGACATAATTTATTAAACGAGGTTTAAAATGAAAAAGAACAATAATTTTTTAAGAGACCCGGTATGCGGTAAAAAAATAAATAAAAACAAAGCATATGCTAAGATCATTTACAATAAAAAAGAATATTATTTGTGCTGTCCAATGTGTCAAGCTGCTTTTGAAGAGAATCCGGGAAAATTTATAAAAGATAAGTAGAGGTTTATGATGCATGAAAGTTATGATTACGGACTTTGGCTGTTGGTTCTGATAAACGTTATGATATTTACAATTTTCACATTTGCTTTTATCAAACCGTCAAAAAAATATGAGTGGAGATCACTAGGAGTATTTGCCGCCTTTATTGTAGCGTTATTTACTGAGATGTATGGATTCCCGTTAACAATTTATTTCCTTGTATCATTCTTTGGTGATAAGATAGGTATAGTCGATCCCTTTGTTCATTTGAACGGTCATTTATTGGGAACATTATTTGGTGCAAGTGCTTTTCTTAAGTATTCAATTTGCCTACTTGGTGGAATTATAATGTGGTTGGGAGCTTTAACAATTTACAACGGATGGAGATTGATACATGGGGCAAAAGGCAATTTAGTTACAACTGGGATCTATTCAAAAATTCGACATCCTCAATATAGCGGGATATTCTTACTCTCAATTGGTATGTTGATACAATGGCCTACACTATTAACCATATTAATGTTTCCCATATTAATATTTGCCTATTACAGATTAGCAAAAAGAGAAGAAAAAGATATTGAAGCAGAATTTAGTGTTGAATATAAATTATATAAAGAGGGAGTCCCAGCATTTATACCAAAATTAAAAAATCATTTTAAAATGACAGAAGGAGTAAAATTATGAAAAAGATAGAGCCATATCCTGTAGCAAGTGCATTGTTTTTCATTTTCGAAATATTCTATATCATTTGTATGCTTGGAAAGCTTATATTGGTAGAATTAGGTGTCGAAGGTTTTTGGCATATGCATAAACTTTGGGCAAAGATACTGCCGGGTTTTAATGAACTCACTTTGTACAGTTTTGTTTTGGGTTTAATTGAGGTAGGACTAGGAGCATACCTCGCAGCGTACATTATTATTCCGATTTACAATAGACTATTAAGAAAAAAGATCACCGATAAAGAAATTAGCCCAAAACCTTTTCATGTCAGATTCAAAACTTTATTTTTCACAATTTTATCATACACTTTTTTACTCTTTACTATTTGTTTTGTGTATGATCTATTTGTACCGCAATTTTTGAATATGAGTATTATTTGGAAAATACTTTTACCCGGGTTTAGTGATTTAAGCTTGTCAAGTTATCTCATCGGAACATTTGATATCATAATATACAGTTTTTATTCTGCGTCAGTTATTGCCGGTGTATTAAATTATTTTGAAAAAGAGCAATTTATTAATGTAACATAAAATTAGATGGGAGATGTTATGAAAGATTATAGTGCAAATATTGGAGGAATAACCTTTGGGCTTTTCTCAATATTAATATTTATTATTTACATCGCGACGACCAGTATTAGCGGAGGTTCTCGTGAATTTATTGTTCCGTTTATTCCTATTGCTAATGAACCCGGATTGATAAGCTTTATTGGTTCAGTCATTATTGCAGGAATTTGGGGCTATTTTTTAGGATTCACTTTTATTTATATATATAATTTTTATCAAAGAAAATTTGACAAATAGAATATTACGCTGATATACTTGGTGAAATAATTGTCTTACTATTTAAGACTTCATTTAAAGTTCAGCGATTCTCTAAAGTAAGGAGGTTGTTATGTTGGACCTTGTTTTAACAATTGCGTTTTTCGCTTTAATCTTCGGATCATTCGGCTATTTAGTTTATCGTTATTCTAATAACGCTTCTAAAAATCAAGATCCCAAGGTTGCGGTCAAAAAAGATCCGGATAAATTTGGCTGCCACTAATTTTATATAAGTGATACTGAGGAAATATTAAATATATACATACAACAAATAACAGATGGAGAACGTTTTAGAGTTCAAGAGAAAAAATAAAATATCGTAAAACCTATTTAATTTTATGTAACTATTTTGTAAAGAGTTTTCTTTGGCAGAAGTGATCTTAATTGTATTTAGAATTGACACGACCGGTTTTAATTATTTTTAATTTTTTTAAGTTCTTTAAATCATATAGTTGAATATTCTTACTTTTTATTAGTTAACAGCAGTTTTTAATTGGCATATAAATTGCAAAATAATTTATATCTTTTTGATCAGCAAAAATTGGGAGGAATAAAATGGCTCAAGATCCAGTATGTGAAATGGAAGTAGAAGAAGACACAGCGAGTGAAAAAGTACTATTTGAAGGAAGAACATATTACTTTTGTTCCACACTTTGCAAAGTCCTTTTTGAGGAAAACCCGGAAAAATATATTCAAAAAATAAATAACAATATTAATAAGGAATTTGAAACCGAATAATAGTTTCATGAGAATGGATCAATAAGATATTAGTTTTTTTTATATGAAAGTTATTTTTCTAGTTAAGTTCTAATTGAAATAGTAATTATAAAGAAGAAAGCCCAACTTTTTTCATTTTACAGTGTTTTTGTAATAGTACAAAATTTGAAACAAAGCAAAAGTTTATCAAACAAAGCAAAAGTTGGGCTTTTGTAAATGCTGTAATAAATAGAACTCAGCCTTTTTTCCTTATTCCATCGCAGGGTTAAGTAGAATAATAAGGATGTGTAAATAAATAAGATAAAGTTCTATCAAAAAATGATAAATTAATTTTATTAGGAACGGGTAGATCTAATTCACCGTTACTGATAATTTATTCGTTTATAATCAACAGCTGTACAAATGATTTAATATAGCATTCAAATCTAAATTGTAGGAATTATGGAATTAACATATAAAGACTGTAGTGAATTTCTTCGAGGATTTTTGGTACTTGTTAAAAAAGATAATAATATATGTGAGTTTGAAAAAAATATGTCTATGGTAGTCGGAGAGTACTTTGGGTTTGCTGAGGAATTTTGTGAAGAGTCTATTGGTGCATTATTGGAAAATAATTTTATCTCAGAAGAGCCTCCAATATTTTCAAGTAAGATTATCGCTGAATTTTTTATAGAAGAGAGTTACAAAATTTTAAGTCAAATTCATCCGCTTGCACCTAATGAGGAAGAATGGTTATTAAAAACCGCTGAAGCAAATAAAGTTAATTATGCGATCACCGAACAAAAGATAATAAAGATAGTTTTAACTTGAGCCTTAATTTTTTTAATGAATTTGGGAGATTTAATTTTAATTAAATAATCAAAAGTATTTTAAATATTTAAAACCCCATTTCCACAACAATAAAATTGGCTCATTATTTTGTATTTTTTGAATAACGGAAAAGTTAGATGATCTTGTTGCTTTACACAATAAGCAAAAAAACAGAAAACTATTGAAATGCTTTTAGATATTTCTAATGCACAATGAGATAAATAACTCTGCAGCCGTTTTAAATAAGGAGATTGAAATGGAACGCGACCCAGTATGCGGAATGGAGTTTAACAATATTCTAGATGCGCCTCGAAGTGCTTACAAAGGTGGTATGATCTATTTTTGTTGCCCAAAATGCAAAAAACTGTTCGACGATAATCCTGAAACATATTTTTTAGGAATGCGTTACAAATTAAATATCAACAAACATAAACCGGATAAATGTGATTGTGATGATATCTTCCTAATCCTTTCCCGTCACCGCACATAATTTTATTATTATTTGTAAAGATTCCTCATAGTAACAGGAAATTATGCAGTAACTTTAAAAGAATAAATTCATTCATGATTGTAATGCAATTTAATTATTATTATTTTGTAAATAATTTTAGCAATGTAAATTAAAATTGGATTACACATATTACAATTTAATCACTTTGTGATATTTTGATAGTTCAAGTGTTTATCGAAAATAAAATGTAAAATATTAGCTTTTAGGTTCAATATAGGTAATTCTTGATAATCGGATTATTATAAATAATTGATGATGCATCCAAAAGGGATATTGGATCTGAGAAACACAAAAATATGAATACTTCGTTAAAGTAAAAAACGATAAAAAGCAGGAACAATGTTTAGAAAAAACGAACAACAACCACAAAAGAATCTATTTGAATTTCAATTAAGTTTACCCATAGAACAAAAAAGCTACTCTATCAATCAGATGAATATTAGCTTTATGAAAAAATTGCACTAAAATTATTTATAACTGGATTTAAAATATTTTGTCAAGCATATGAAAAAGAGATGGTTCCTGAAAGTTTATATAATTAATAAATTCTTCCTAGAACTTATTTTATTAATTGGTTTATCAATTTTATTTTTTGTCATTATGGAGATATTTGGGCATCAAGAAAGCTCCTTCTTATGGGGCGGTGCATTAATAATATTTTCACTTTCCAAAGTATTCTTTCTTATTACTAAAACAATGCAAAAATTAGATAAACTAACTAAAAACAACCATTCCTTCGATCACTTGTTAATTTTATTAAGCATAACAATTTCTATAATTATACTATCTTTTGCTTTTGATTATTTATGCCTTTCAGAAATTTACAATGATGCTTTTCTGGGTATTGATCCTTCACACTCTGTAGGTTACCGCTTTATAGATCTCTTATACTTTAGTATTGTAACATTTACAAATGTGGGTTATGGTGATATAACTCCTCTAATTCCATTTGCAAAGCTAATTGCCGTCTTACAAATGATAACTGCATTTGTAGTACTTGTTTTTATCATCTCTAAATATTTTAAAAATAATCAAAACGAAAGACAAACAAATGAAAATCGATAAAAAAAACAATCAAAAACTTTCTTTAATAGGTTCTGTATCATTAGGTACGGGAGTGATGATAGGTGCGGGAATTTTTGTTCTTATGGGTCAGATAGCTGAACTGGTTGGTGATTTATTCCCCATCGCTTTTGTAGTTGGAGCAATTGTAGTAGGGTTTAGTTCTTATTCGTATGTTAAATTTTCGAATGCGTACCCATCCTCGGGAGGAGTTGCAAAATTCTTAACAAAATCTTACGGACCAGGCACTTCAACCGGTACATTTTCATTGTTAATGTATGTGTCAATGGTTGTATCCGAAAGCCTTGTTGCAGGTACTTTTGGTGCGTACACACTCAGACTTTTCCCAGACGAATACGCAGGCTATGCTTCCGTTTTAGGCGTAGCGCTTATTGCAACCGCTTTTATAGTAAATATATCGGGTAATAAATTTATAGAAGCAACGGCAACAATTACAGCAATAATAAAAGTATTGGGAATAGCTTTATTAGCTATTGCCGGTCTTGTGATTTCCGGTTTCCCTACTATTGCAGGTAATTATGTCTCCGAAAATAGCGGGTCTTTGCCTCAAGGATTCGGATTTGTTGCTGCATTAGCTTTATCAATCCTTGCCTATAAGGGATTTACAACAATCACAAACCAAGGGGGCGATATAAAGGACCCACATAAAAATGTAGGTCGTTCGATCATTATTTCTATCTTTATATGTACTCTTATCTATGTCACCTTAGCGCTCTCAGTTGCCGGAGGGTTAAGTATCCCTGAGATTATTGTTGCGAAAGATTATGCTTTGGCAGCGGCAGCTCAACCGGTTTTTGGAGAATGGGGTATTTTATTAACCATTGGAATTGCTATAATAGCTACTGTATCAGGAGTTATTGCAAGTGTTTTCTCAGCTTCAAGATTATTGGGTATGCTTAGCAAGATGAAACAGATACCCAACTTATCAAGAACCAGGAACCTTAAAAATCCTGCTCTAATTTTTACTGTTTCGCTCGCAATACTTTTAACTATTTTATTTGACCTTACTAGAATCGCATCAATCGGAGCTATCTTTTATCTTATTATGGATATTGCTATTCATTGGGGACTTTTCCGATACCTTAAAAATGAAGTTAGCTTTAATCCTGTAATTCCTTTAATTGCCATCGTTTTGGATGTTGTAATACTTGCGGCATTTATTTATATAAAATACTTGAGTGATCCTTTTGTTCTTATTACCGCTTTGATAGGGATCATTCTTATTCTTTTAGCAGAGCGACTTTTTATGGAATCGCACACTGATAGCGAAGGAAAAATGCATATGGGAATGGATGACGACGAAATGAATTAGCGTAAATAACGACAAATGTCGTAATTATAAATTATATCTAATGGAGCTGTTCATTTTAGTATGCGGCTCCATAAAAATCATAAAACATTACAAAATATCTACTGTCAAAAATATTTTTATCTATTGTAATCTTCCGTTTTTATTCTACTTATTTTTAACAAACTAAAAAATATTTAAATATCTTAAATCTCAGTTGCAGCATTCCTCAATAATTAGATTAAAAACAAACATTTTCTCTGGCATATCAATTGTATTTAACAAATGTAAATTAATTTAAGGAGAAACAAAATGACTTCATATTTAATCATCGGTATTGTAGTTGCTTTCGGGTTATATCTGCTTTTTTCAAAAAGAAGTCAAAAAGCAAGTTTGCAGTCAGCATTAAATCCACATGTTAGCCACGATCATTCACATAGTGAGATGGACCATCATGAAATGGACCATAATAAAATGGACCACAATGAAATGGATCATAGTGAAATGAATCATAGTAGTTCGGGACATAATCATAAAGGCGGACATGGCTGCTGCGGTTAATTAATATATCTTATTTTCACTCTTGCTTATCAGCGTTTTCAAAAAGTTTGAGTGAAAATATTTTTTTCATTCAAACAAATATGAGAGGTTTCAAGTAAGATAAAAAATGTATTCTTTTTTTATCGCTTTAATAACTTATTATTTAACAAACAATGAACAGGAGGTATAAGATGGTACACGATCCAGTATGCGGAATGGAAATTAAGGACATCAGTAACGCTGAAATTGTTGAACATGAAGGTAAGAAATATTACTTATGCTCAACAATGTGTAAGAATAAGTTCTTAGCTGGTCCTGAAGATTACATTAAAAATAATGATGACGAAAATCATTCTATGCACGAACATCATCATCATCATTAAAAAAGAGTAAATACGTCATCTGTTTTTTTTAATTGGATATTTTAAAAAAACAGCAAGAAACTTCTGAGAAAAAGGAAGCATTTGTCATTCTGAATTGTCAGAGAAGTCTGAGGAGTAGGGCGACGTGAGAAATTCTAAATTTGAACTAAAATTAAAAATTCTCATCCTAGCAAATCGAGATTCGTAATGACAATTATACGTACTTATGAATTTCTCAGAAGTTTCAGTAAATCAATTTACCACAATACATCAAAATTTGCTAGGGTAATGCTATGAATAAATTATCCAAAATAATAATAAAATATAGGTGGATAGTAATTAGTTTAATTACATCAGCAACTATATTTTTTGGATGGCGTGCATCAAAAATTGGTTTAAATGCGGATTTCTCTACATACCTTAACCAAAGTAATCCTCTTGTAGAAAGATACAACCGTATAGGTAAGGTTTTCGGCAGCAATTCTATAGGTATAGCTTTAATATCTTCCGAGGATATATTTTCTGAAGAAAGTCTGCAGCTAATTAAAAAACTAACAGATGTTTACAAAAATATTGATGGAATAAAATATGTAACAAGTCTTACAAATGTAGTTGATTTTAAAAAGACCGAGTGGGGTTTAGAAGTAGGAAGACTTTTAAACAAGGGAATTATTCCACAGTCAGCAGAAGCTTTAAAAGATCTGAAAAAATATGTAATGAGTAAGGATCGGTTTGTCGGTAATCTTATTTCACCAGACGGAACTGTTTCTGCGATCATTTTAAAGTTTGATAAAAGTGAGATTTCAACTTCAATAAAAGTTAATGAGGTTACCGATAAAATAATAGCTTTGATGCCCTCTTCCTCAAATGTTAAAATTTATTTTGGGGGAATGCCTTTTTTAGTTTTCAACATGACTACCCTTATCACCAACAACTTTACTGTACTAATTCCTTTAATGATTCTATTCCTCCTTCTGGTGCTTTATCTTGGTCTTCGTCACTGGGCTGGAGTTGTCTTTCCGATGCTTGTAGTGTTAGTTAGCATAGTATGGACAACAGGTATTATGGATCTTATAGGATTAAAGTTTAATTTATTAACGGGTATCATGCCTGTTATTCTTTTAGCGCTGGGCAGTGCAGATGGCATACATTTATTAAAAAGATATTACGAAATCAGACGGAAAGGGATTTCCTCAGTTGATGCCGCAATTGGTACTTATAATGAAATGGGAATGCCGATTTTACTTACAACCATAACAACAATGATCGGTTTTTCTTCTCTTGTAATTTCAGACTTTTCCGTGATTAAGGAATTCGGATTATTGACTGCACTGGGAATGTTAATCGCACTTCTGACTACAGTAACACTATTACCGGCTCTGCTTTCTTTCGGAGTCAATCCGCCTAAAGTAAAAGAGAAAAAAGTTACCGGGAATTTTATGAAAAAGGTCGGGTTACTAATTTACAACCACCCTCTTGTTATTGTACTAAGTAGCGGCTTAATCGTTATTATCTCAATAATTGCTATCCCTTTAATTAATAAGGATGTAGACTGGACACTTTGCCTTCAGAAAGGAAGCAGCCCTTATCACGCCGAAATGTTATTGAGAGAAAAATTTGGCGGTTCACTTCCGGTTGATCTGGTAATTGACGGTGATTTGAAGGATCCCGCAGTTCTACATATGATGAGGCGTATTGAACAGAAACTTGAATCAATACCTCGTTTAAGTAAATCACAATCAATCGCATCAATAATTGCCGAAATGAATAATGTAATGAACGACAGGTATTCTATTCCAAATCAACGGCAGGGAATCAGCAACCTTTGGCTTCTTATTGAAGGTAAGAACATGATGGACCAAATAACGGCAAAGAATAATAAAGAAGCGCTACTTAGTGCTAAATTAGATACGTGGCATACGGAATATCTTGTTAAGGCTGTAGATTCAGTTGAAAGCTTCCTTAAAACAATTCCAAAAGAAATTGCAGTAATTGATTTAAACAAAGTTCCGTATAATATTAAAAGCGGGTTCATCAAAATCAAGCAGGACGAAATCTATAATTCTTTGAGCTGGACTCTGAAAAAGTATGGGCTTACCCCTGATAAAAATCAACTTGAAAAAATTGTGAACAAAGCAATAAATTCTTCAGCCGATGGAAATATAAATACAAGCATCCAGAGTGCTGTGGCTGAATATCTAAAAGGTCCCCAAGCTGAAGTTGAACTTAATATAAATTACATTAATCGTTTAAGTTCTTCAATTACAAAACTGGTCAATAAAAAATCATATCCGGATTCGGCACAGATATATGCAGCTATTTTTTCCATAGGCAAAGTAAATAAAGAAGATGCCGGATTTTTGGCTGCTTCACTTGAGCAGATTATTAAGGACACTTTTGGAGAAAATCGTATTCAAAATTCAATAGCAAAGATTAACTCAATTGCCCCTCAGAATTTGACTACCGACATTAATTTTAAAAGAGATATTAAAGGAATACTATGGGCAGTCAATGAAAACTATCTCTACTCAGGTTACAAGAAAGCAGAAAATCTATTAGGTAGAAATAAGAATGCAATTGTAAGAACAGTTAAATGGAATTTTTATAAAGCAGGTATGCCGTCTGTCTTGAGTCAAATGGAGGCTGAATTAACACCCACACAAACCGAAAGCTTATTAATAACTTTAATATTTGTAGTGATAATCCTTTCATTTTTATTCAGATCAGCTTTGGTTGGATTTTTAGCGGTAGTTCCGATAATTCTAACAATTTTAATAAACTTTACTGTAATGGGTTTTGGAAATATTGGTTTGGATTCTTTTACTTCTATGATTGCCTCTATTGCAATCGGGCTGGGTATTGATTATGCGATCCATTTTATATCGAGATTTAAAAAGGAATTAAAAGAAGAAGGCGACACTCTTAAAGCGCTTCAAAATACATTAGGTACGACCGGAATTTCTATCTTAACAAATGCTTTTTCAGTCGGGCTTGGATTTATTGTTCTGCTTGCTGCGGGAGGACAGCATATAAGGCGATTCGGCGGTTTGACTTCATTAACAATGATAGTAAGTGCATTCTTAACATTAACACTTATTCCATCCTTATTCATTTTAATAAAACCAAAATTTTTAAAAGTTTTTTCCAAAGATGAAGAGAATAAAGCACAGTTAGATACCGGAACTAAGTTAGATGTAAAAAATAAAATAAAAGTACAAATTTAAAAGGGGAAGAAAATGTCGAATGATATATCACAAACCCTTACCTTGCCTAGAAGCCTGTCACGGTTTGACCTAGCCAAGACAGGCTGGCAGGTTTTATCGGGGAAAAGAATACATGTAATACTCTTATTAATTATGTTCTTATTACTCACCACAACTGCAAACGCACAGACCGGAAAGGAAATTCTTGCAAAAGTAGATTCAGTAATGAATGCTCCGAAAGATATGACGGCTATTGAAAAAATGACCCTGACAGATAAGAATGGTTCACAAAAAGACCGCGATACAAAAATATATCAGAAAGGGAAAGAATGGAGATTGATAAGATTTCTTAAACCGGCTGATGTTAGGGGTGTAGGTTTCTTAAGATTAGCCCCCGATCGCCTTTATTTATATTTACCTGCTTTTCGTAAGGTAAGACGCATTGCTTCGTCGGTAAAGAACGAAAACTTTATGGGAACGGACTTTTCATACGAGGATATGTCCCAAAGTTCTTACAGCAATGATTATACAGCAGAATTGTTAAAGAAAGAAAATAACCGGTATGTATTAGAGCTTAGTCCAAAACCAGATGCAGATGTGAGTTATGAAAAGTTGATTCTCTATGTAGACCAATCAAACTATGTATATCACAAGATTGAGTATTACAATAATGGAAAACAGATAAAGGTACTTACAATTGATAATATTGAAAAAATTGATAATTACTGGTTCGGCAAAAAAATGGAAATGCGGAATCTAAAAAATGATCATAGAACAACTTTAACTTTGACCGATATAAAGTTTGACCAAGGTTTATCGGACAAAATTTTCACGGAAAGAAATTTAAAACGACCGGAATAGTCATTAAAAATGGGAAGAATTAAATTCATATTAATTGTACACTTTATATTCATTTTAAGCTCGCTGCACTTTTATGAAATTTATGCCCAGCCTAAGATCGGTGGATTTTTACAGTTAGACAAAAGATTTTATATAAACGATAATGCTTTTCAGTTGGATGATTTTTATAACAGGTTTCGGTTTGAAACTTCGATATCGCCAAATGATAAACTATATCTTTTCACTAGCGTCGATTTTAGATTTTACGATGTAGCAAGAGTAAATGAATTGAATGATCTTGAAAATATTGATCAGTTGTTTCCTACAAATATTTCCTTGTGGGAAGCTTATGTTTCTCTCTACGGTTTTTTATTCGATGATCTTGATCTGAAGATTGGAAAGCAAAGAATCAGCTGGGGCACAGCCGATAAATTAAATCAGACCGATAATCTTAACTCGAAAGATTTTTCCGATATAATTAATTTTACGGAAAAGATCCCAAGCTGGGCAATTAAAACATCTTATTATTTAGGCGACTACACTCTTACCGCAGTTTGGCTGCCAAATTTCGAACCTGTTCTTTTACCAAGAAATGGAACAAGTTTATTTTTAGATGACGATTTAACTTCCTTAAAAGACAGTGTGATATTACCGGAAAGTAAATTAAGCAACAGTATGTTCGCTTTTAAATTATCAAGTAACTTTGCGGGGTTGGATTATTCATTCAGCTATTTTAATGGATATGATGATATTCCTATTCTCACTTCGTTAAATTATACTTCAGATCCGGACAGCGGCAGTATGGGCAAAGCAGAACTATCATTCCCGAAAATCCAGGTAATTGGAGTTGATTTCTCTACAGAGATCAGCGGTATCGGATTTTGGGGCGAGGGCGCTTTAATTATTCCTGAAAAAATCATTACCTATAATTCAGTAAACGGAGTTCATTATACAACGGTTGCCCTTGACGACAAGCCCTATTTCAAATTCACATTGGGCGGCGATTATACTTTCCCGGATGGATATTATTTAAATGTCCAATGGATGCACGGTTTTTTCACCGAAAGAGGCAGTACATTAAACGATTACTTTTTTGCTAGATTAGAAAAAACTTTATTTAATGATCAGCTAAAGATCGGTTTAGGCGGTGTTTTAGAAGTAGCCAAATGGGATAAAATAAGTGAATATTATGGATATGGTTTTTTACCCGAGTTAACCTATATGGGAATAGATAACATTGAAATAGCCATAGGAACCTTTTTAGTTGGCGGTACACCTTTCTCAATGTTAGGCTCATGGAAAAATGTCAGCCAAGCTTATTTTCGTTTAAAGGTTGTTTTCTAAGATCATCCGGAATTAAAAAGATATTATAAAATTTTGGTGATCTTCTTTATCTTGCAGGAAAAGTGTAATTCTTATAATCATTAGCAATTCCATTCTACTTTTTTTAACAATCTAAAAAATATTTAAATATCTTAAATCTTAATCGTAGCATTTCTTTGTTAATTAAATAAAAACAAACATTTTGTTTGGCATTTTAATTGTTTTCTAAGGGACAATTATTTAATTTAACCAAGATGGAGGATACAATGTTAAACAAACATGCAATATTAATGACAATATTTGGTTTGCTGTTTTTTATGGCAACTACATTACCCGCTCAAGATAAACCTTCTGAAAAGAAAGTTGATAATTCTATGATGCAAAAAGAAGATATGCACAAGTGCATGGATAAAATTGCATCTGATGAACATATGAGAGGAGAGATGATGACAAAAATGATGGGTCATATGAAAGGTGATTCAACTGGTATGATGAAAATGGGGAAAACAATGATGAGTAATCCCGAGATGCATTCCATGATGATGAAAATGATGAGCAATAATTCAAAAGATCATGAAGGAATGATGAAAAATGGAAAAAAAATGAACCACGATAAAAAATCTGAAGGCAAGACTGAACATGAAGATCATCATAAAAAATGATCTATTTCCACTTAAAAAGGAGTCTGTGCAAAAGCGGTTTTCATTTGTTTATTATGCTGAATAAATTATAATTATTTGAAAGGAGTTAACAATGTTTAGAGATCCGGTCTGCGGAATGGAAGTAACTGATACTTCAAATGCAGAATCATACGAATATAAAGGTGAAACTTATTATTTCTGCACAACTTTGTGCAAGATACAATTTGAACACAATCCTGAAAAATATATAAACAAAGAAAACAGAGATGATCATACAAAACATCAGCACTAAATTAAACGATAATACAAGGCGCTATAATAGCCGGTCAATTTTGCTGTATTTTATATTCTTGATCATAACGCTGTTTCAACCTTTAAATGCACAGACTCTGAATTTTCCAAATGATGACGGCAGACATGAGGATGCTGATTTTGAAGCTTGGTCTTTGTTTACTCATTTAGAAACTGAAAAAGGATTGCAGTTCGGCGTATCCATATTTTTCTTTACAGGAAAAGTAATAGGCATTAAAGCAAGTGGACTTTACGTTGTGATTGCAGACATACAGAAAAAAGAATATCAAAATTTTTCAAAAATACAGGTACCGTTATTTAGCAGTACAACACACACAGTAGGTCGGTTAATGGAGAATTACAGCGACAATGTATTGGAACGCGATACTATAAGCGGTTTGTATAAAGTTAACATTGAGATGGATGAATTTAGTATTTCTCTAAAATATGATCCTTTAAAGGAAGCTATTGATATCGGTCAATTAGCAGTTGGTGATGAAAGTTTTAATCGTGCATATGCTATACCACGAGGAAAGATCTCTGCACAAATACTCTATGAAGGCGGAGAATATCAATTAGACGGTATCGGTATATTCCAGCATCAATGGGGGGATAAACCCGAGCAAAGTGCGCTGAGTGATATTTTTGCTCTTCATCTGAAGGACTCCACGGATATCCTGATTTATCACAGTGAAACTTTTCCTAAGATCAATACTATGATCATATCTGACGGTAATGGAGAAAACCGGATCCTACGAAACTTCACTGCAAAAGCAGATACTATTATTTCCGTCGAATCGTCTAATGATAAGTTCAAATTAGAGTGGAAATTTAAACCCCAAAAAAATCAATTTGAGATTAAAATCTCACCAAGTTTCAAAGGGCAGGAAATTGAAATGTTAGGGTTATCTTATTGGTTATCCCGATGTAAAGTAGTAAT
>UOGD01000036.1_pt1 | contig 16214 bp, 8 predicted proteins | sample 1989731 | NCBI WGS metagenome assembly UOGD01 (sample SAMEA4712198, study PRJEB27164) | hydrothermal vent metagenome | biome: marine basaltic hydrothermal vent biome; feature: marine hydrothermal vent; material: mineral | place: Pacific Ocean | collected 2011-06-14/2011-07-23 | depth 1691 m | reverse complement strand
GGTGATATCCAAATTCGCGGGGGTTCTTCAGATGAAACCAATGTTCTGGTTGATGGATATTCTACCGCAGATACTAAAGCCGGTAAAGTTTCTTTCCCTGTAAATAAAAACAGTGTTCAGGAAATCAAAGTTATGAGGGGCGGGTATAACGCTGAATACGGTGAAGCCAGATCGGGTATAATTAATATAATCACTAAAAATCCTGAAAATAAAATACATGCCTCGGTCGATTATCAATTTGAACCTGCTCAATATCGGCATGATGGTGCGGATAGGTATACAGCGTCAGTCAATAAAATGTGGCAGTATGTGCTTTATGATGGGGATAATTCAAATGAAGCATCGTACATAGTTAGGTACGAGGGACTTACGCCTGATACAATAAAATGGATTGGCTGGAATGCATATTCCGATAGACTCATGAATGATAATAACCCTGATAACGATCTTACACCGCAAGAAGCAAGAGATCTTTGGAATTGGAGACATCGTCCGGTTACATATGCCAATAGAACAGGTCATAACTTAGACCTTAGTGTAAGCGGCGGCGGGAATATCACATCTTCGTGGAAGTTGAACGTTTTAGGTGGCTTTAAATATATCAATCGTCCTTATACATATCCGCAACCGAAAGATGCGTATGAAGAAATAGGATATATGCTTAAATTCGTAAATAGATTTGGATCGAATACTTCATTAACTTTATCTGCATTGAATACTACAATAAACACTGTAAATAGGGATGATGCAAACAGTTCATGGAGCGGGGATATTAAAATATCTTATGATGGCGGAAATTCACAGCCGTTTTACTTTTTTGAAAAACCTTACGTTAATAATGTAGTTAGTTTATATGGTCTGCATTTTATGCAGATATTCAAACCGACACTTTACCTGGAAGCTGACGCTAATTATTATAAATCAGATTGGGATATGAATAGATTCCCGGATTCACCAGCCGATGCAGGTCGTTACTTTCATGGAAGGTTATATTACGATCCTCAATCAGGATACATTCCTGTTAAATTAGGTGTACCTGATAATGTGAGCGGTTTCAGGATGTTCGGCAGGGCTAATACGGTTGATAAATCGTTTACCGAGAGATATGAGGCTAAAGTTGCAATGGTAAATCAGTTCCATCCCTATCACGAGTTGAAAATAGGTGTCGGTTTTAGAATGACGAATATTGTGCAGAACAGGGTAAATGTTCATAATGATGATGTTAATCAGACTTTCCTATGGAAATCAGATGCCTCTCCTATACAATTCAACGCATATGTTCAGGATAAAATAGAATTCTGGGGAATGATCGCTAATGTCGGTATCCGATTCGATTATTACAGTATTAACGGTTCTCGACCTGATGTTCGGCGTACATTAGAATATGATACAAATTTAGAAGTAGTTAATTCATTCTTAGATGGTACATTTCCAACAATTGACCCGAAACCGAGTATATATGTTAGCCCTCGTGTAGGTATTTCATTCCCGATCACTACAAATAGTAAAGTCTATTTTAACTATGGACACTTTGTTCAAATGCCGCAGCCCGAAGCAATGTATTTTTCAACCGCAGCATTAGGTAATCGTCTGCAGTGGTTAGGCGATCCTACTCTTACATATCAGAAATCGATTAACTACGAATTAGGATACGATCAAAATGTATATGATCTTTTCCAATTCCATGTCGGCGTTTTTTACAAAGATTATTCTGATCGTGAGAGCGGTATTGTATATGCTCATTCTGATCAAAGTATTGTGTTAGAATCGGCAGTTCAGCGTGAAAACCAAGAAATAAGAGGTATAGACCTTGAATTTAGACGATCTTACGGTGAATGGGTAACCGGATTTTTTAACTTCAATATTACTCAAAAAAGTACCAGCGATTTGAGTGTACCTAATATTAGTCAGATACCTGTTATTACTGACAATCCTTCAATCGGTATCAACGGCGAATTAAAGGGTGTACCAAGACCAATAATATCTGAGATTACTCCTTACGGTAGAGGGGTAATAACAATACGATCTCCTAAAAATTGGGGACCAAGAATATTAGATTACCCGATTCTACATAAAACAGGTTTTAGTTTCGGACTATTTTATAGGGGGGCTATGCTAACACGGCATCCTGACGGAAATTTCAGAAAGACACATCCCGATGTTAGGTTCTATACAATACCTTACTTCAGTTCTAACCTAAGGATCACAAGAGATTTTAAGATTAGTACTTTAGGCAACATGCAATTATTCTTTGACATAAGTAATTTATTTGTTACTAAATACCGAGTTGCAATTCCAAATAGTAGAGATTACTATGATGATCTTTACGCAAATGGTAAAACCAACAGAGTAGGATCGGAAGATGTATCAAATCCTCTCATACTTCGTACACAGAGTGATGTATTGTATGCCGGACAGCATAGAACTTATGTGCTTGGATTCCGATTCAATTTGTAGAAAATTATTATGAGGATTGAAATGAATAAAAATAAGAGTAATAGATTTATTTCGGAGGAATTAATGAAACATATAAAACCAAGAATTTTCACTCTGATCATTTTACTGCTTGGTGTTGCAATTAATTTTAGTTATGCTCAAACCACTGCAATTAAAAGTCATGAAATCGGGAAATTGTGGGAATCAATGTTTGCTTCCGGCTCTATACCTACTTATGCACCATTGGCTGATCAAATGACATATCCAGGCGGTGATTTTAGAACAATGACGAGAAAAAATCTTGTCGGATTAGGAATTTGGATCGGAACGACTGATTGGAAAGATTCTATAGGCACTTATCACTCACGATATGTTTCGCAAGGCGGATTTGAGAATAATGAAGCTCGAAATTTTATTAAACCAACTTCAAACAAAAAGAAGGTGAGAAATAGGTTGCCCAACGTAACCGTCAACGGTAATTTGGAAGAACGCTTTCTTGATACTCGTGCTTCAAGTACAAAATCTTCAACAATTCCTGCCGATGAGAGAATTGAAACAAAATATAATACGGATGTCGGTGTTCAAGTACGAATGCGTAGCTTTGCTTTAGCAAATCAAAACCATAACAGTTATATAATTCGTGAATATACATTTACAAATACAGGTAATATAAATTATGACAGCGCAATAGAATTACCCGACCAAAATTTAACAGGTGTATATTTTGGTTTTCAATATTTTATGATTCCCGGAGGAGATAGGGGTCATGAAATGGTAAGACAAAATGATGATTGGTCGGTTTATTACGGCGATCAGCCGGGGGATACATTAAGAGGTATATACTATTTGTATGATGGTATAGCTGACGATAATCACTACCTTGGAGATGATATAGGAGACCCTGATAAGACTACCGGAGAATTCTTATCTCCTCAGTATCCTGGTTTCGGAGTTCTTCATGCAGATACATCACCAACTGATCCCACTGATGATAGGAACCAGCCTTCAATTGTCAATATCAAATCTAGGACTAATTTTAAATCTTATGATGAAGGAAGTTCTGAAAATGACATGTATGCTGAATTGATAACTCCAGGATTTCCCGGCGGGACTGAAGGGAAGGCACAAAATGCATATGATCAATTTGTTCGTGAACCGGTAGCGATTCTTTCGTTCGGTCCATATGATTTAAACTTCGGAGAAAGTATTACAATAGTGCTATATGAAGTTGTTGGTTCAATATCTCAAAGATTGGCAATTGAAGCCGGTAGAGAGTGGATTAAAGGGACACTTGAATATGAAGGGAAGACCGGTGACGAAGCTAAAGATGCACTTATTGGAACGGGACGAGATTCTATATTATTATATGCAAAAAGAGCTGAATATGCATGGAGTATTGGTTTGAAAAATTTACCTACACCGCCTCCGGCGCCTGATAATGTGGTTATTGACTCGGGACCTGGTAAAATTGAATTAAGATGGGATTCGGTGGCTGATAAACCTGACTGGCAGACAAAAGAATTCGATTTTGCCGGATACAGAATTTATCGTGCTGAAGGAGGGTTTACAAATATCTACAGTTTGCTGGCAACCCTGGAAGGGGACTCGACACATTATATTGATAGAAATGTTGAACGAGGTAAAAAATATTATTACAGTATTACTGCGTATGATGACGGTTCAAAGAATACCACTGGGGTCAAGCCTGGTCAGTCACTAGAATCAAGTCCATATTATAATAGAAATTTTGTTACAGGCGCGTCACCTTTCTTAGGCGCTTCTACTAATATGAATCAAGTATACGTAGTGCCTAATCCTTATCATGTTCAAGGATTAGCATATGGGGGAACAGTGATTGATGATTATAACGATGTTCCAAGATTAGAAGATAAATTAATGTTTGTCGGCTTACCTTCTAAAGCAATCATTCGTGTTTTTACTATGGCAGGTGATCTTGTAGCAACGATACCTCATCCAAACCCCGATAATGCTAATTCAGTCCCGGAGTCTGCAGATGAGGAATGGTATCAAATAACTGAAAACTGGCAGAATATTAAAAGCGGTGTTTACATTTATTATGTAGAAGGATGGGACTTGGATGGAAATCCACTTGGTTCAACAATGGGTAAATTTGTAATCATCAGGTAATTCAAACTTTCGGAGTATATTATGAAAATAAAGTACTTTTCTTTAATAATAATTGTTCTGTTATTCTCTTTTTTTGAGAGTAATTTTGCACAAATGAAAAAAGTTGGGCAGAGTGGAATGACGTATCTTGCTATTAGTCTCGGTGCTAGAGAAAGCGCTATGGGTAATGCTAGTGTTGCTACTGTTAACGGAACTCAAAGCGTATTTTATAACCCGGCATCATTAACTTCATTGAATAATTTTGGTTTTGTAATTAACCATGTTAGCTGGATTGCAGATACTCAATTATATGGCTTAGGTGCAGCATATAGCTTTGGGCAATATGGTACTGTGGCGTTAGATGTAATTTATATGGACTATGGGGAGATAATTGGTACTCGAAGAGTTGATAAAAGTATAGACGAACGCGGTTTTGTAACTACAGGAGATATTAATGTTCAAGATTATGCGATAGGTCTTGCTTATGCTTTTCCAATTAATGAACTTTTTTCTTTCGGTGTAAAAATAAAATATGTTCATGAATATCTTGGTAATGTTCCTATTGCTGTGAAAGAAATTGATGCTGCTAACCAACTCTATGAATATGAAGATAGGGCATGGCAAATTAATAATTGGGGTTTTGATTTCGGCGCATTCTATAAGATCGGTTTTAAAGACCTTGTTTTGGGAGTAGCTTTTCAAAATTACTCTACTGATATGAAGTATTGGACCGAGCAATTTCAAATGCCGTTAACCATTAAGATGGGATTAGCAATGGACATATTGAAACTCTGGAATGATGAAAGTGATTTTGAACTTAACACGGCTGTTGACTTATTACATCCAATTGATTACACTGAAAGGGTGCATGTTGGAACAGAATTAGCATTCAAGAAGATGTTTTTTGTAAGAGCCGGCTATAAATTTAATTACGACGTTGAAAACTACAGTTTCGGATTGGGATTTAATTTTACCCTTGGAGATTTTGGAGCTAGTCTAGATTATGCTTATACTAATGCCGAGTTTTTTGGTAATGTTAATAGATTAACGTTAAACTTTAATTTTAACTAAATAATAATTTAAATTATTCACAATCGCATGGAGGTAATATGCAAACAAGTTATAAAACATTAATTTCATTAATAGGAGCATTTCTGCTATTATCAAGTAGTACTTTCTTTGCACAGGAAGTTGGAGACATTTTATGGCAGGATAAATTTGAAGATACAGCAACTGACCCTGGTTGTTTAGTTAACGTTGGTTGGATGTATTACGGTGAAAATGACGGTTTAGCCGGTTCAATTGTAAAACAAACAGATCAGTTTAATGCTTTTATGCAGACCGGTAACTTTTCCAGTTTTGTCGGCGCTGTTGTAATGCAGTCAAACGGTACTCCGGAAATTGATACTCTTGATCCGGTTAGAGGTCATAAACTACTTGTTGATTCAAGTAAAGGCGCGCCTAACGTTGAAGTAACATTCCAAGTAAATTTCAAAAAGATCGAATCTTCTTTCTTCTCTTTTGCTACCAGAATGGTTCAAAGAGATACTTCAGAAACTTATCCTGATTCTGACCCTACTGAAGAAGGTGCATATCAAGTATTCATCAGTCCGTTGACTAATGATATTTCAATTGCCCGTGTAATGGGTGTGATTGAAGGTGGAGCAGAGTATGATTTCTTAAATCCTGGTAATTGGAAATATCTTGCTTCTACACAAGACTTTACAGTAGAGCTTAATATACCATATTGGGTAAAATTCTATTTGTACGAAAACCAGTTTAAAATGAAAATATGGGAAGGTGATCCAAGCGACGAAGAAGATGTGTGGTTATTAGAAGCGACAGAGGATTCAGCACGTGTTTCCGGTACTTTTAGCCAGTTCGCATTATTATCTTCAGATCCTGCTGCTACCGATCAAATAGAAATAAGTGAAATAACTGTAAGAACAACTTCACCAGGTACTGCCGTTGAAGAAAAGGGTTTGGAATTACCTACTAAATTTGAATTGATGGCAAATTATCCGAATCCATTCAACCCATCAACAAATATCCAATTTGCATTGCCTGTTAATTCAAATGTAAAATTAACAGTAGTAAATGCATTAGGTCAGGTTGTTGCAGAATTAGTTAATGGTGAATTAAGTGCCGGAGTTCATGAAGTAACATGGAATGCCGCAAATGTATCATCAGGAATTTATTTCTACAGAATTGAAGCTAATAATTTTGTTCAAACAAGAAAAATGATGCTTCTTAAATAAGATTATGTAGAGTATTTTTAAAAATCGGGATTCCATTATATATAATATATGGATCCCGTTTTTTTTTTATCAATTTGGGGAGGAGATAATGCTTAAAAATGTTTTAATTTCACTACTTGTTTTAGTGTTTTTTATATCGTGTAGTGAAAAAAGAGAGACAACTACTGAAAATCATAGCAATAAATCTGCAAAGGTATTTTACGTAGAGAATAGTACAACTAAAATTCCTGTTGTTGTTGTCAGCGGTACGCCCTACGAAATGGGATACCAATTAGGACAAGCTACAAAAGAAGAAGCAAAAAAGTGTATGCTTGGATTTTTAGATTTAGCACAGAAAAGCAACGCTTTACTGACCGATGCTGTTTTAGATGATGCATGGAATAAAATGCTGCCTTACATCGACAAGCGATTTATTGAAGAATTAAAAGGGCTTGCCGATGGTAGTGAACTACCACTTGATCAATTAAGAAGAGCGCATATGATCCCTGTTGTTTCGTCTTATGCATGCAGCGGTGTGGCGGTTTGGGGTGATGCTACAGCTAACGGCGATCTTTATCAGATCAGGAATTTAGACTTTACGATGAATGCTCACTTACAGGATTATCCTGTGATTGTTGTGTACAAACCAAACGAAGGTATTCCGCATATTCAAACTTCATTTGCCGGTTATATAGCATCACATTCAGGAATGAATGCTAAAGGTATTGTCCTTGGCGAAAAAGGCGCTTCTCCTTCATCAGAATATCCTTACAATTATGACGGTATTCATTTTTCACTTCTCTTCAGATCAATTTTGTATGATTCAAATAGTCTGGATGAAACATTGGATATGATCAAGAATGCAAAGCTTATAAAAAGATATTTCTTATATATCGGTGATGGGAAGAAAGAGTCGATGGGTGCGGCAATTGCTGTTGTTACAACTCCGGACAAGGTTAAATTATCGATATACAGAGATAATGAAAAACCCGAAGGAATTGCTCTAAAAGTTATGAGCGACTGCATTTATTATACAATGGATAATGATATTGCTTATGCAAATCTGAGTCTGAATAAAGGAAAGTTTGATGCTGAAAAAATGATAAATCTATCAAAATCAGTTGCCAGCAAAGGGGGTAATCTCTTGAATATTGTTTATGATGCAACTACACTCGAAATGTGGGTTGCCTATGCAAATGGATTATCGGATGCGGCAAACAGTGAATATATTCATGTTAACATGAATGACTATTTGAATTAGTTTTATATAGTTCTGTATTACTTTGTTCTTAATCTTAATCAAAATAGATTAGGATTTAAGATTAAGATATGCAATCTATTCAGGTTAAGAAAAATGTAATCGTGGGAAATCACATAAAATTTATTTAGTGAGTACAAGTAAAATGAAAAAAGCATTATTAATTATTGCAGGAATTATTGTTCTATTCATTATTATCTTTTGGGGCAGAATAGGTAATTCCATTGATGTTTACTCAATTGTAAGTAATGTTACCGAATCGCTTAATGGTAAAAACGACTCATATACTCTTTATGTTGAAGGTAATATAAATTTAAATAATAAGAAGGATACGCTCACTGCAGGATTCTCTTACAAAAGAGGAAATCATTTTCTTGCAGATGTTTACTATAACGATTCACGTTATTCAATAATTAGGCAGGGTGACTCAACCCAAGTGTTTATCGGCTCAAGTGAAAGCGGCAAGCCTAAAGAAGGATATTCAATATCAAGTAAAAAACAGGCAGAAGAACAAAATACAGGTAAGTCTGATCTGATAGTGCAGGGAAAAGGTAATGACCAAACAGAATTTGATATAATAAACTTACTCGGAAAAATTCTGAATGATTATCCACAGACAAACAAAATTCCTAATTTAAGCTGGTACGAAAAAACTGCGATCTCCATTTGGTCGTTTCTGTATTGTTCATTTGACGATGAAGAGAAAGATGGAGTTGAATATCATGTTATTTCAATTCCTCTCGGTTCTAAAAATCTTCAGCTTTGGTATGGTAATGATAACGGAAATACTTTTCGTCTGATCTCCGATGATAAAAAAAACACTATCAACGTTAAATTAGTTTTAAATGAACCGTTCAAGACAAAACCTCTTAGTATAGGTAGTGAGGCAACTGTTCTTAACGTAGAAATTTCAGAATTGAATACAGCGATTTATAGAGGGGCATTACGCACAGGCGGACTTCTACTTGAAAATATCGAACCTCCGACTGTTGACGGAATTGAAAAAACCTACGGGAAAGGAAAACTGATTTACAATGAGGGGAATAGAGTACTACTAGCAAAAGGCACACATAAGGAAATTGGTCAGGCTGAAGGCGCCCTTCTGAAAGATGAGATCAGAAAAATGGTAGATGCCACACTTTACACAATGTGCTGGGTTTATACAATTGATAAAAAGGAATGGTTTATTGATGCCTTTAGAGATGCTTATAAAAGAGAATCGCCGTTTATACCGGAACGGTTTCAAGAAGAGATGGCGGGAATGGCGGAAACATCCGGTGTGCCTTTAAAAGAGATACAACTGACAAATGTTTTCCCTGCGCTTTTCCATTGTTCAGGTTTTGCCTTGTTCAAATCAGCAACAATTGACGGCAAACTTTATCATGGAAGAATTTTGGACTACATAACCGAACTCGGACTGCAATACTCTGCTGTTGTGTACATTATAAATCCGGATAATTATAATGCTTTTGCAAATGTAGGTTATGCCGGTTTTGTCGGCTCGGTAACTGGCATGAACGAAAAGCAAGTTACATTCGGTGAGATGGGCGGCGGCGGAGAAGGCGACTGGGATGGTATGCCTATGGCTTTCCTGATGCGTGATGGCTTAGAGCGAGCTAACACTTTGGATGAAGGTTTGAAAATATTCAAAGAAACCCCAAGAACTTGTGAATATTACTATGTAATTTCCGATAGCAAAATACCCGATGCAAGAGGACTATCAACTTCACCGGATAGGTTCATTGTTATCAAACCGAATGAAGCTATTGAAACACTTGACCAGCCTGTAAAAGATGCTGTGTTAATGTCAGCCGGAAATAGATATAAAAAATTAGTTGAAAGAGTAAAAGCAGAGCATGGAAAGATTGATGCACAGAAAGCAATCCATTTGATGGATAGACCAGTATCAATGAAGAGTAATCTGCACAGTGCGCTGTTCGCTCCAGAGTCTATGGAGTTTTGGGTAGCCAATGCCGGTGTTCATACACCAGCAAGTAAAGAACCTTATTATCATTATTCTTTTGCAGACCTATTGAATCAATTAGATAAATTAAAATAAGCTACATACTAGTTAATTGTCATTCATAATCTATGGAGGTACTAATGAAAAAAACATTACTTTTTTTAATTTCCATTACTTTTCTGCTTGGTATGGTAACAACATCGTTCGGTCAGATCATTATTGACGGAGACAGCACAGATTGGGAAGGGTATCCTATTCTTATTGACGCACCCAACAACCAAGACGGTATGTTCCCACCGGAAGTTGGTGCAGCTGTTTCAGATAGAGTTGACATCAAAGCAGTGAAAGCAACAGTAATCGGTAATGTGTTATTTGGTTATTTAGAATTCTGGGGAGGCCCTGCTTGGCCTAACAACGCATATGAAAACGATCATGAAGGAACGATCTACTACGAATCAAGAGGATATTATCATATCTTGATTGATGTTGATAATGATGCAACTACCGGTTGGAGTACAGACTGGTATGAAGCACACTATACTCCTCTTGGCTATTTAATTAGTCAGGGCGCTGCTGCAGAACCGATCGGCGCTGAGATCATGACCGAATGGGGCGCAAGAATGAAAGATCAATGGCAAATTGAAAATGAAGGCGCTCAACCTATAAGTAGTTTAGATTACTGGGCAGCAGATTATTCCGAGTATGACGGACAAACAGATAACGGTAGTGACTATGAGATTTTTAACATGGCAATTCCGTATAAAGATTCGGCGAAAGTAATGAAATGGGAAGGCTCATTAAAGATAGATAGTTCAGATGATCCGGCATTATTAGGCGACACGCTTAAATCGTATTGGAATGGACATGCATGGGGATTTTCATTCTTAGAATTCGGTGCTGAATTAACTCCTTTCCAAAAGTATTACATGCATAAAGATGGATCAAGTGTATTACAACCTGGTGATGTAATTGGTATCTGCGGTATGACAGAGACACCAATTGATGACTGGGGTGTTGATATGACAACTAGAGGCGAAGTTACTTTACCTACGGAAATAGAAAAGCGTCCTAATAGAATTAAATTTGACGGCGATGATTCAGATTGGGCGGATATACCTGTTATTGCCGATGCACCGGACAATATTGAAGGTTATTTTCCAGCAGAAGTTAAAGCTGCAACTTCTGACATTGTTGATATCAAAGAACTTAAAGCATTTTACGATTCCAATGATGATATGGTCTATTTTTTAATTAGATTCTGGGGTGGTCCGGTATTTCCAAATCATGCATTAGATAATGAAGGGAGTGTCGGTCATCGTGGGCACTACCACATATTGTTTGATCTTGATAATGATATGTCAACAGGTGTACAAACATCAGAATTCAATGGTGAACTTTTTCCACTCGGATATTATATATCTCAAGATGCTTTACCTGCAGATGCAGCACTAGGAGCGGAAGCGGCTTTCTCGTTTAATTACAAAACAGAACGGTCAGATTCAGCTTTCCCCGTCGTATCAGAAATAAATATCAATGGAGCGGATGCTTCACTTCTGGATATGAGCCGGATATTCGACCCGATATATAATTTCGATCAAGCTATTCTTGACTCTGCTACAATAGCTCAATTTGACGGCTATTTAAATGGTCTTGTTGCCGACGCTGATAAAAATCTGTCTCCTACTTTCAATTATTTTGGTTATGCATGGGGTTATGATTTCATTGAAGGAAGTGTTCCAATGTCATATTTTAGAGATTACTTTAAAGCTGTATATGGAAAAGATTGGCTTCAAATGGGACAGCAAATTGCGTTATGTGCTTATGTTGAAACTCCAATTAATGATTGGGGAAAAGATTTTTCGCCAAAAGGTGTAATTGATATTGCTGTTGATGTTGAAAAAGACCAAGCTCCTGAAGTTGTTGAGAAATTTGATTTAGCTAACAACTATCCGAATCCTTTCAACCCAAGTACAAAAATTCAGTATGCTATTCCAACTAGTGAGTTTGTCTCTTTAAGGGTATATGATATCATTGGTAGAGAAGTTGCTACACTTGTTAACAAGCAACAGAATGCCGGTGTATATGATGTTGAGTTCAATGCATCAAAATTAACTAGCGGTGTTTACTTCTATAAAATAGAGGCTGGTACTTTCACTTCAGTAAAGAAAATGTTACTCCTTAAATAATTTGTTCTAGCTCTTTCATAATCGGGATTCATTTAATGGATCCCGATTATTATTTTTTATTGCAACGAACTGGTTGCAAAAACAAAATTTATATTAATTGATAAGGTGCAATAAGATGTTAATAATATCGGGTGAAGCCAAGAGAGAAGTTATTAAAAGTTTTATAATTACTTCTTTACTGGCATTGCTTCTTCTTATTTATGTTTGGGGAGAGGCTACAATATCCGGGTTCCTTTCTTCAATTCCATTTTTCATATTCCTTTACTTTTTCTTTTTTTCAATCGGAGATCCAATAATTTCTGATTGGTTTCAAAATAAGTTAAATGGTGAACTGAAAAAAAATATTATTTTCCCAACATTACTAATAGTAGTTTACTATTCATATTTGTTGCTTAACGGCGCTGACCCATTCAAAGGAACAAATTTTCTTTTTCCGTTTCTGGTCTATTTTCCCGTATTAATGTTCACTGCCAAACGTGATAATTTAGGGAGTATTGATTGGGTCGATTTTTTTACATTTACTCTATTTCTTCTTCCAATAACATTGGTAAAGTTCGAACCAAATACAAGCATGCCTTTCGGCGGTAACGGGTTTGATTCTGTTTACAGGGTAGCAATAATTTTAACGGCAGTTTACAGCTTTTCTGTAGTGAGAGGAGTGAGGGATGTAGGATTCTATCCAATATTTAAATGGAAATATCTTGGTTATGCACTTTTATCTTGGACTGCATTTTATTCTTTCGCAATAGTTATAGGGTACTTGACGAATTTTATGAAAATTGTCGGTCATGACTCAATTACATTTGAACTGCTGAGCAAAATATTTTGGGGATTACTCACAGTATTTCTTCATACTGCATTGTTCGAAGAGCTTTTCTTCAGAGGACTTCTGCAGAATTTATTTTCAAAAAGGATCAAACAATCTAACGATTGGAAAATATTCTGGAAGTGGGGACTTGGCATTTTAATTCTCTTCTCTTTACTTACCGGATACACTTTGGAAGGCGGTTTGAAATGGCTGCCTGCATTAGTTACAATTTCGTTATTCGTTGCCGCTTTCGTTATCGAAGGAAGGGAAAAATCAGAAGTCGGAGCTTTTACTGCACTGGCAATTACCAGCGTTATCTTCGGGTTGGTACATTATCATGCCGGATCGATTGTTTTTATAAGTCTTGCTTCAATTGCAGGTTGGGCGTATGGATACACATACTACAAAACTAAAAACGTATTTTACTCCGCTTTAGTCCATACCTTAGTGAATAATACAGCTCTTATAATTGGAATAGAATTAATGAAATAATTTGGAAAATTGAATTATGTTAAGATCAAAATCTATTATAAAAAATGTAGTCGTTTTATTCATTGCAACGTTGCTTCTTTTTTCATGTAAGAAAAATTCAAGTAAAGATAAAGCGAAAGACCTTTTATCTCAGATGACACTTGAAGAAAAGGTAAGTCTTCTCGGCGGATATGATGACATGACCTCAAATAGTATTGGGCGGTTAGGTATTCCTAAACTTGATATGGCAAATGGTCCGCATGGAGTTGGAGGAGAGGAGGGAGCGACATTCTTTTCGTCGGGTATTTCTCTCGCTGCTACGTGGAATCCGGAGTTAGTTGAAAAAGTTGGAGAGGCGATAGGTGAAGAAGCTAACTATTTCGATAAGGAAATAATGCTTGGTCCTTGTGTCAATATCCATCGTTTACCAATTGGCGGACGTAATTTTGAGAGTTATTCGGAGGACCCATATTTAGCCTCTCGGATGGGAGTCGCATGGATAAAAGGAGTTCAAAGTAAAGACGTTGCTGCCTGTGTTAAACATTATGCTGGGAACGAACAGGAATTTGAACGTAACGGGGTTAATGTTATAATGGATGAAAGAACTTTTCATGAAATTCATTTACCTGCTTTCAAAGCTGCGGTTCAAGAGGCAAATACTTACACGGTAATGAGCGCTTACAATAAATTCAGAGGAGAGTTTTGCTCTGAGAATAAGTATTTACTGACTGATGTTTTGAGGAATGAACTTGGCTTTGATGGTTTCGTAATTTCCGATTGGGATGCTACTCACAGCACTATTCCTTCCGCCTTCGCCGGGTTGGATATGGAAATGCCCGGACCGCCGCAATATTTCGGCGATTCTCTTATAATTGCAGTTAAGAATGGAAAACTAAGTGAAGATGTGATCGATCAGAAAGTATTGGATATTCTAAGAGTAATGCTCAAACTTGGCGTAATTGATGGGACTGCGAAACCTAAAACTGATAACTTTGAAGCACACAAAGCTCTTTCTCTTAAAGTATCCCATGAGTCAATAGTGCTGCTGAAGAATGAAAAAAATCTTCTGCCTCTGAATAAAAATAAAATTAAGACTATTGCTGTAATAGGTCCGATGGCTGAGGCTGCAAGTTTAGGAGGCGGCGGTAGTTCCGAGGTTCTTGCATCCGATTCTATTTCAATTCTGGAAGGATTAAAAAATAAACTCGGTAATTCTGTAAAGATCAATTATATCAATGCTATAAAATTTAATACTGAATTTCCATCGATAGGATCTAAGTACTTATACACAATGGAAGGGAATAAAATGGTACATGGATTAACCGGTGTGTATTATAATAATGTTCATCTGCAGGGAGAGCCGGTTTTTTCTAGAATTGATAAAGATGTGAATTTTGACTGGGGACAAGGCTCTCCGGACGAAAGGATCGTTAAAGATGGATTCGGTGTTCGCTGGACTGGTGTGCTCGTTCCTCCGAAATCGGGTAAATATAAATTGGGTGTAAACAGTAACGACGGCAGCAAACTCTTTTTGAATGGCAAGTTGATCGTTCATAACTGGGGCAACCATGCAGCGAAAATGCGGAGCGCACTTGTATATCTCGAGAAAGGGAAGAGTTATAATATAATGATAGAATACTTTGAAACGGGCGGTTCTGCAAGTATGAAATTTCAATGGGAACCTCAGCAGAAGGCTAAATTTGATAGTAAAGCCATCGATATTGCAAAGGATGCAGATATAGTAATTCTTTCAGTCGGTATGACTAAAATATTTGAGTGTGAAGGTTTTGATCGCGAAAATATGGATCTGCCCGGCGCTCAGAATCAACTGATCAAAGCAGTTGCAGAAGCTAATCCTAATACTATTGTTCTAATTACAGGTGGAACTCCTATCAGCATGATGAGTTGGATAAATAATGTTCCGGCAATTGTTGAGTTATTCTACCCTGGGCAAGAAGAGGGATTTGCCGTAGCAGATATTCTCTTCGGTGATGTTAATCCGTCCGGGAAACTACCGGATACATTCCCGAAATATTACAAGGATAACCCGACTTATCCTTTTTATCCGGGTAAGAACTCTACTCTAGTATATGGAGAAGGAATTTATGTCGGATACAGATATTACGATACAAAGAGCGTTGAGCCGTTATTCCCATTCGGATTTGGATTATCATACACCACATTCGCTCTTTCTGATATGGAGATGGATAAAACCAAACTTAATAAAGATGGTGAATTAACTGTTCATGTTAAAGTGAGTAACACAGGAAAACGAGCTGGTGCAGAAATCGTGCAGTTGTATATTCATGATGAAGAATCGAGCGTTGACAGAGAATATAAAGCTTTGAAGGGATTCCAACGTGTTGAGTTAGCACCTGGTGAAGAGAAAACAGTTTTATTCAAAATTGATAGGAAAGATCTCGCTTTTTATGATATGCAGTCTCATGGATGGAAAGCAGAAGCCGGAAAATTTAAAATACTAGTTGGAAATTCATCTAAAGATATTGCACTAACCGGTGAGTTTGAGTTAGTCGATTAATTTCAAAATGAACCGTGATACAATAATTAATATGAATATCCGTATGTTTACTCAATTAAAATAAACAAAACAAATTCTGATATGTTAATAAACAAAAGCTTAAACCTTCGAGGTTTTGTAACTTACACAATTTGACATTGCTTTTTAATTAATTGATTTTGTTAATTTATTAACTCAGAAACCTCGAAG
>UOGD01000361.1_pt1 | contig 16269 bp, 15 predicted proteins | sample 1989731 | NCBI WGS metagenome assembly UOGD01 (sample SAMEA4712198, study PRJEB27164) | hydrothermal vent metagenome | biome: marine basaltic hydrothermal vent biome; feature: marine hydrothermal vent; material: mineral | place: Pacific Ocean | collected 2011-06-14/2011-07-23 | depth 1691 m | reverse complement strand
TTCTAAACTCGGCAAAAGCGCCGTTTATTCCATGTGAAGATTGAAATGGAGGAAAAGGCCACTCACCCTTAACATTATCAAGTTGTGAATAACTTCTTGAATTGATAACAAATAAAAGCAATAAGAAAAACCAAAGTTTTTTCATTAATATACCTGAGCTAAAACAATAAATTTGAAAACGGTGAAATAAAAATAAGAAATATTTTAGTTAGTATAATAAAATCATCTGCTTTATTTCGAAAAGTTCTTCGGAGGAAAGGCAATAAAAGTAAATGCCTGATGAAATCTTTCGGTTTATGGAAGCGACATCAAAAACATACTTATAATTACCAGATGGCTGTTCTTTGTTTATAAGTATTGTTCCTTCACGTCCAAAAACATTATATGCTTTTAGCATTACCCTGCTCGAGCTGAAGCTCGGGGCTACATTTACTTGCCCGCCGTGGCGGGGAATTACATATCCTATTGTTTTGTACTTGGGTTAAATGGATTAGGATAATTCTGCATTAACTTATAGCCTTAATTATGTCGTTTTCTATCTCCTTCAATGTTTGTGGATGTGCTTAGAATATCAACAGCTTGTTTTAACATTTTATCCATATTGAATAAATGCTTCATATGATCTTCAGCAGTAGTTCCCCTATAACCTTTAACATGGAAATATCCGGTATCTGCTCTTGAATACTGTTTACCAATATTATCGACAGCATCGTAATTTACTCTAACTGTGTTGATATTGTTTATTAGATAATCGGCGGTTTCGGTGGTGTTGGCATAAGTGTGTGTTAAAATGTTGGAATGAGTTAAAAGCATTATTTTCTTTTTGTCACGGGCATCAGCGGCAAAACGAAGAAAATCTTTCATCACGTCAGGTTCTAGATCTGAGTGAAGACCGTCGGCAAGAGTCAAGGCATCTATCATGTCATAATAAGTTTGAGTTTTTAATATCTCTCTTACACCGCCATACCCGGCGCTGAAAGAGGTCATGATCAAATTTTCAATTATTGGATTTTCAATGACGTTATTCGCTTTTAACTCTTTTACAATCAAACCTAAAATTTTATTAAAGTTGTTTTGATCGACGAAGTAATTTTTGTATGAACTTGAAAATCCACCAAGATGAATGTTAAAAAGAACCGCATTGGTCTTTGATTTGTAAACTTCATCCTCGGCAGCCCACGAGGCACTATGAAGATGGAAGACCAAAAGGAAATTACCGTCTTGTGAGGGAGAAAAATAATCTGGAATAAAAATCTGTGCAAATTGTCCGTCATTAACATCAAGATTAAGTTTATTAGTAAGGGATATTCTTTTTCCTACACCAACGCCTTGAGCCGATAAAAAAGAAGAAACAAAAAACAACAATGTTGAAAGTAGAAGTTGCACATTGTGTTTTTTCATTTTAGATCCTTCCTAACAATTTATCCATAACCCAAGCGGTTTTTATGGCGGTTTTGCCTGTGCTTGGACACAGGCTTCCCCCTCTCAAATCTTTAACAATTGAATCGATTAGAAATTGTTGTATATGTTTTGGATGAGGAATACTAAATTCTTCTTTTTTCCCGTTTCGGTAAAGCACAACAGGATTATTCATAAAAGTTGAATAAGTGATTTTTCCCTTTGAACCAACGATCTCCACTTCATCCCTATCTTCAGAAGCATTGAAAGACCAAATGCCTGTACCATGAACGCCGGCTCTAAATATAAATTCCCCAGTTACAATATCCTCTGCTTTATAAATTTTATTCTGGTTGGAAGCATGTCCGGAAGCTTCTGTAATATCACCAAGCAGAAATTGAATGAGGTCAATTATATGCGAACCGAGATCACAAAAATATCCGCATCCGGCAATTTTAGGATCAATACGCCAATTCAAATTTCCCTTTATGTCCTCTTCTCTAGGCTTTTCATAATATCTAATATTAACGAACTTAACATCTCCAATCTTTTTTTCTTCAAGGAGTTCTCTTACCTTTAAGAACCTTGGTAAAGCCCTTCTGTAATATGCTACAAAAAGAGGCACATTATTTTTATTACAGACCTTAACCATCTGTTTAGCGTCTTCGTAACTCATTGCCATTGGTTTTTCAACATAGACAGGTTTCCCTACATTAGCCGCGGCAATTGTATATACACTGTGCGATGACGGAGGAGTGGCAATGTATATGGCATTTACATTAGGATCATGAAGTAAAGATGCGGCATCATCATACCACCTAGCAACTTTGTGTCGTTCGGCATAATCTTTTGCAAGTCTGCCATTGCGTCGCATTACAGCGATCAACTCTGAGTTTTCAACCAATTGAAATGCGGGACCGCTTTTAACTTCTGTTACATCGCCGCACCCGATAATACCCCATTTAACAATATCCATAGTCATAAAAGTTTTATTATGAAATTTATTTTATTGAACTATTGCCGATTAATTGTGAACCATTTAATTTCTTCTCCTTGATCGAAAAGAAAAGATATATACTAGACAAATTATCTATCACAAATATTTCTTAATAATTTCTTGCGGAATAGGACCAAGGTCTGAAGCCGAACAATTTTCGATAACCTGCTTATCTGTTTTTGCTCCTGGAATTACAGTGTTGCAAGCAGGAGGGGTTATACAAAATCTTAAACTAACTTGCGCCATACTTTGATCTGGAAATTCATCGAGCAGAGGCTGAATTTTTTCGAGCTGTGTAAAATAATTTTCCAGTTTTTTCTTTGAGAGATTCATGCTTCTATGATCTTCTTCGATGAATTTAGTTTCCCGAGTAAATTTCCCTGTAAGAAAACCGAACAGCAATGGAATTCTAACAATAACACCGATCCCGTATTTTTGTGCTTTTGGAAAAAGGACTTTTTCTGCTTCGCGCTCCAACAAATTATACCGTACTTGAATTGAGTCAATAAGATCATGATGAATATCTAACAAATGAGCATGTTCGGTTTCTTTGAAGGACTGAATACTAAAGCCGGCATGGAGAATTTTTCCATCTTTCTTTAATTGTTCAAGCGCTTCCCATGGTTCATCCTTTTCAAGCTTGTCAAGATTGGGGCTGTGAAGCTGCAGAATATCAAGAGCTTCAACTCCAAGTCGTTTTAGACTTTGCTCAGCCGCGAAAATAATATACTCTTTTGTATAAGTTTGTTTGATCGCCCCGTATCCCGAATCATCCTTCTCGGAAGCATTGTAAAAATCATTCCCGGCTTTAGTGGCAATAATAATATTATCTTTTCCTCGTTCTTTAATCAATTTTGATATTAGTTCTTCGGAATGCCCGAAACCATAAACATCTGCTGTGTCAATTAAAGTTACTCCTTCGTCAACAGCTTTACGCAAAGCATTCAGCGATACTTCGTCGTCGGTCTTTCCCCAGTTCATTCCGCCAATTGCCCATGCACCGAATCCTACCGTTGAAACTATCGGTCCTCTTGTTCCCAACTGTGTATATTGCAAATGTTCCTCCTTTGAAAAATTGTTTTATAAAGTTAATGAATTTTGTTTTTTATGTGGGGAAAATTTTTAAGCACAGATTTTTTTAACGTAAAATCTGTCCTTTGGCAAACAATTTATTTTTATTTACTAAGGACAAGCCTAAAGAATTATTCTGATTAAAAAATGTATAGTTAATAATAATATGTTCTTCCTTTTTGACGCAATATTTTAGTAATTTTTGATTCAATATTTAAAAGCAGAAGTATGAACAAGAAGAAATTAGCAGTAGTTGCTGTAAGTGGGGGGCTGGATAGTTGTGTGACCTCAGCAATTGCAAACGAAAAATATGACCTCGCGCTTGCACATATAAACTATGGACAACGCACACAAAATAGGGAATTAAAAGCATTCAATGATATTGCCGATTACTATAATGCTGCAAAACGGATTGTAATTGACTTCAATCATTTGTCAAAAATCGGCGGTTCATCTCTTACGGACAAATCCATAGAGGTAACAAAAGCCAACCTTGAAACGGAGGAAATACCAACGTCATATGTTCCGTTCCGTAATGCAAATATTTTAACGGCTTGTGTTAGCTGGGCGGAAGTAATTGGAGCGGAAGCTGTTTTTATCGGAGCAGTATTTGAAGATTCATCCGGTTATCCCGACTGCAGACCCGATTTTTTTAATGCATTCAATAAAATAATTGAATTGGGCACAAAGCCGGATACAAACATCTCAGTAAGAACTCCGATAATACTTATGGAGAAATCAGAAATTATTAAAGAAGGAATAAAACTCAATGCCCCGCTGCATTTAACTTGGTCGTGTTACCAAAACGAGGACGAAGCATGCGGAGTATGCGATAGTTGTGCATTAAGATTGCGCGGTTTTCAGCAGGTGGGCATTGAAGATCCGATTAAATATAAAGTTAGACCAAAGTATTTTTAATAGAAGAGGAAAAGATGGAAGATAAAACGAAATTATTAGAGACATTCGATAATCCGTATCCGAACAGGGATTATATGATTGAACATACTGCTCCGGAATTTACATCGCTCTGTCCTAAAACCGGTCAGCCTGATTTCGCGACAATTATTTTGGAATACATTCCGGATAAACTTTGTGTCGAGTTAAAATCGTATAAGATCTATCTCAATTCATACAGAAATGAAGGGATGTTTTTTGAGGCTGTAACCAATAAGATATTGGACGATCTTGTAACGGTTTGTAAACCGAGATATATGCATATTACCGCAGAGTTTAATGTGAGAGGCGGTATAAGTTCTATAGTTGAAGTTGAATATGAGCCGGAAAATTATTCTCTTAACTAATAAAAATATTGTTAATAAGTTTGCTGGGAGGTATTGTGGCTAAAAAGATTATCAGAAGAAGCTGGGCTGAACCCTTTAAGATCAAGGTTGTTGAGCCGATCAAAATGACTACACGCGAACATCGTGAAGAAGCGATCAAGAAAGCAGGGTATAATACTTTTTTACTCAAGTCAGAGGATGTATATATTGATCTATTAACCGATAGCGGCACAAATGCAATGAGTGACCGACAATGGTCGGGGATGATGATCGGTGATGAAGCTTATGCGGGAAGTAAAAACTTCTACTACCTCTGGAACAACATCAAAAAGTATTATGGAATGCCTTACTTTGTTCCGACTCACCAAGGGCGAGCTGCGGAGCACATAATCTCCAAAATCTTGATAAAAGAAGGGGATTATGTTCCGGGCAACATGTACTTCACCACGACAAAGCTTCATCAGGAACTTGCCGGCGGAATTTTTGTTGATGTAATAATTGACGAAGCTCACGATACCACAAACGAGCACCCATTTAAAGGAAATATTGATCTTAAAAAACTTAAAACATTGGTGAAAAAAGTCGGCGCAAAAAAAATTGCTTATATAAGTATGGCGGGACCAGTGAATATGGCTGGCGGTCAGCCTTTTTCGATGGCTAATCTTAAAGCGGTTCATAAGTTCTGTAAGGAACATAAAATAAGACTTTGGTTTGACGCAACCCGGGCTGTCGAGAACGCATACTTCATCAAAACAAGGGAAAGAGGATATGCAAAGAAAAGCATTGCTGAAATACTGAAAGAAATGGTTTCCCATTTTGAAGGAATATGGGTTAGCGCTAAGAAGGACCTGATGGTTAACATCGGTGGAATTTTGGCTACAAGGAATAAAAAAGTTTTTGAGGAAGCTAGAAATATGGTTGTTGTGTACGAAGGGCTTCACACATACGGCGGATTAGCCGGTCGTGATATGGAAGCGATGGCTATTGGTATTGAAGAGATGGTGGAATATGATAATATCCGTGCACGTATAGGGCAGATAGAATATTTCGGACATCAGCTTGATAGGTACGATATACCTTATGTAAAGCCTATAGGAGGACATGCAATATTTTTAAATGCAAAGAAGTTCTTACCGCATATTCCTCAAGATAATTTTCCCGCGCAGACTTTAGCTGCAGAAATTTATGTTGATTCGGGAGTTCGTGGTATGGAAAGAGGAATTGTATCCGCAGGACGGAATCACAAAACAGGGAAGCATAATTATCCAAAATTAGAACTTGTCCGACTTACTTTCCCGCGTAGAGTTTACACTCAAGCCCATATTGATGTGGCGGCAGAGTCTGTTGCTACCGTTTATCAAAACAGGAAAAATATAAAGGGTTTGAAGATGGTATATGAACCTAAGTATTTAAGGTTTTTCCAAGGTCGATTTGAAAAATTGTAATTAACTATTATGGGAATATAGAATTATTTTATGGAAAATTCTTCAGATATAAAAAATCAGTTTTATCAAGAGAAAGAAAATCTCTTTAATAATCCGTATTTGCAAAAGGACTCATTCAAGTTTTGCATTAGGTACAGTCTGTTGGTAGAAGAGTTTATTTATAGGGCTCTTGCCGGCAGGAAGCTTGATTGTGTCCTTGCCGCATCCGGGAGCTTTAGTAGAAGAGAGCTTTCCCCTTATTCCGATATCGATCTGATGATCATTTTCAGAGAGATTGATGGAAACGAAGAACAGATAAGGGAATTGGTTGCGCTTCTATGGGATGCGGGAATAGAAATCTCACATACAGTAAGGCAGTTTTCAGACATTACAAGATTTTTAGAAGAAGACCTTACTTCATTCACACAGTTTTTTGAAACGCGTTACGTGATTGGAAACAAATCCCTTTATAAAGAATGGACGGATAAAATATTCAGTGTTCTTTCAGAAGAGGATAAGAAAAGGCTGATCTTTCAATACTTTCACGACATTAAAGACCGTCATCAAAAATTTGGCGAATCACCTAAAGTACTGGAACCTAACATTAAATCGTCAGCCGGCGGGTTAAGGGATTTCCATACTGTTGAGTGGATATATTTGATCAAAAATAATACGATCTTATCCACACAAAAAGAGATCACGCAGACAGAAATATTCCTTGATATTTTAAAAAAAGAAAAAGTAATAGACAATAGAGGCGTAAATAGACTTCTATCCAGTTATTCGGAATTACTTAGAGCAAGAAATTTGCTGCATCTTCAAAACAGAAGAAAGCAAGATCGATTCGAATTTACCGATCAAGAGAAAATAGCTCTTTTGTTAGGATACAACGAGCATAATTGGAAACAATATATGTTGAACTATTTTACCGCCACGAATATTGTTTATCGTTTCTCCCGAACTTTGGTAAAAAAATATGAAGAGGAAATAACCAAACCAGTGTCAGAATTTTTGTCGATAGATCTTGATGATGATTTTTCAATTAAGGATAATATCCTATTCGCGAAAAAGGAAAAACGGTACACGGTTTCCGAAATGATGAGAGTCTTTTATTATAGGGGGCTCCACGGCGCTAGGTTTCATCAGAAGCTGCGTGCGGCGATAATTGAAAGCACACTTGACGTTGAGGAGTTCGAGGAATATGAAATATCATCTTCTGTGTTTTTCAGAGAGATTATGAGGCTGCCGCACAACGTGGGGGAAACTCTCAGCGTAATGAATGGATTGGGCGTACTGGGTGCGTTTCTCCCCGAGTTCAGAGAATTGGTCGGGTTTTTCCAGCCGGGAGTATACCACTGCTACACTGCAGATGAGCACACGCTTATAGCAATTAAAAATTTAGAAAAACTATCCGGACAAAATTCAACTTTGGGCAGCCTTTATGATTCCCTAAAATATAAAGACGTTTTGTTCATGGCTACACTTCTTCATGATATTGCAAAACCGAAAAGTATTTCCGGTCATGAAATTATAGGTGTGGAAATATCTGAAATGGTAATGAGTCATTTGGGCTATGGATATGAGGCGACCGAAATGGTTCAATTTCTGGTTAAGAATCACTTAATGATGGAGCAGGTCGCTTTCAGAAGAAATCTTAACGATGCTGAAACACTTGATAATTTTACGGCGCTGTTTCCTTCAAGAAAAGCTTTAGACCTATTGTACCTTTTAACTTATGCAGATCTTTCAGCCGTAAGCCCGGTTGTCTGGACAAACTGGAAAGGTGAACTTCTTGAAGAATTATACCGCAAGACCGCATCAATGCTGGATGAAAAGCTTTCCGGAGAAGAGCTTCTTTACGAAGACACTTTGGCAACGATCACCGATCCGAAGATCGCAAACAATCAAGCGGTACAATCACATATTGAATCAATAGACGATGTCGGGTATCTGAATTTATACTCAAAGGAAGAGATCAACGAACATGTGAGAGAAATTGAGAGTACTTCTGACGTGTCGGTTTTCTTTAAGAAAGATAATGAGTTTACAAATATAACCGTTATCACAGAAGATACCGAATCGCTTCTTTCACGCTTATGCGGTGTGCTTGCGATTAATGACCTTAACATTCATGATGCAAAAATATTCACACGTAAAGACGGTATTGTGATAGACAATTTTAATGTAACTTTATTCCGTTCCGAGAAAGACGTTGATGAAGCCAAATACGAAAAAATAAGGGAAAGCATTACTGCGGCTATTAGGCACGAACTTGAATTGAAACACGAATTTGAGAAAGTTAAATCTAAATGGTGGAGAATTGAAAATAAATTCTTTAAGAGGAAAAGCAAAATAAAGATCAACTTTGAATCATATGATAAATATAGTATAATTGATATTTATTCTCCCGATAGATTGGGGCTGTTGTATCAGATAACAAGCAAAATGTATGAGCTTGGATTGGTCATTTATTTTGCAAAGATCGCCACACAGTCTGATGATGTCGTGGATGCATTTTATGTGTTAGATAGAAACGGAAACAAGATCATTGAATCAGATTACGAATTAATTACATTAGAACTGACCAATGCAATTGAAGAACTATTATAGGAGAATCAGGAACCTTGCGATTCTTTAATAAAACTGCCCCGATAGGAATTTTTGATTCCGGGATCGGCGGACTGACCGTAGTAAAAAAAATGCTTTCGATGCTGCCGAATGAAAAAATAATTTATTTCGGGGATACTGCGCGCGTTCCATATGGTTCTAAGTCAAACTCAACGGTAATTGAGTATGCAAATCAGGATGCAAAATTTTTATATAAGAAAAACGTAAAGCTGATAATCGTTGCATGCAATACCGCCTCCTCTGTTGCCCTTGGTAGTTTACGCGAACAATTTGACATACCGATAATCGGAATGATAGAACCTGGTTCAAAGTATGCGCTCAGTAAAACAAAATCCGGTAAGATCGGAGTTATTGGAACTCACTCAACAATTAACAATCAAGCATATTCTAAAAAGATAAAACAGTTGAACGGCGATGTTGAAGTTTTTGAAAAAGCATGCCCGCTCTTTGTTCCCCTTGCAGAAGAAGGATGGACAGATCATAAAGCAACCGAACTAATAGCAGAAGAATATCTTGAAGAATTAATAAAAAAAGAAATTGATACGCTGGTGTTGGGGTGTACACATTATCCTGTATTGACAGAGATAATTCAAAAAGTTATGGGTCGGGAAGTAACGCTTATTGATTCAGGTACGGCAGCGGCGCTTGAAGTAGAGGAATACCTAAATGGAATTGGACTGCGGAACGATTCAAATCAAATTGGGAAACACCAATATTATGTAAGCGATCTCCCGGCAAAGTTTAAAATAATAGCGGAAAGATTTTTAGGAACAAAATTAGACCATATCGAGAAAATCGACGTTGATCAAATTATCAAGAGTTAACTGTTAAGTTTTTGTAATGGTAAATTATTGCAATTGTTTTGGCATCAACTATTTTACCGTTTCTTATCATTTCATCAACTTCTGAAATTGAATATTCAAACATTTCCATTCCGTATTCACCCTCTTCCCTGTTGTGTTCACCTGCCGTTAAGTCTTCAGCCAAATATAAATGAAGAATTTCGTCACAGAAACCAGGAGTTGTATATATTTCCCCGAGCTTTGTAATCTTAGCTGAAGTGTAACCGGTTTCTTCGGTTAATTCTCTTGAAGCACATTGGTAAGGATCTTCACCCTTTTCTAATTTTCCTGCCGGGGCTTCTATTAGAAATTTTTGAAACGGATATCTAAATTGCTTTACTAAGATCAATTTTCCCTCATTTGTAACCGGAAGAATGACAGCTCCTCCATTATGAACTACAACTTCTCTTACACTTTCATTTCCGCTGTCATAAATTATCCTATCAACCTGAATATCAAAAACAACGCCTTCAAATATCTTTTCTTTCTTGATCACTTTGTAATTCATTAATATACCTATAGTAAAAAAGTTTATAAAAACGGGACTTGTTCAAGAAGCGAACTTGAAAAGCCTAAGACATGATCTTTAAAAAATCAAATTCAAAAAAGACTTAATCATAATAAGGAATTAATTCATGTCCTAGAAATTTCAATGTTGCCATAATAACCCCCAGGTCGTCCATATAACCGAATAACGGCACTAGATCCGGGATAGCGTCAATCGGTACAATAAAATAGATCAATGCTGCGACCACAACGGTCTTCCTTTGCCAGCCAACAGCACTATCCAATAAATATCTATAGAGAGCCATCAAATCTTTTGCGAATGAAATTTTGTTGCCAACTTTTTCAAGTTTTACCCAAAGCTTATCTTCGATAATCTCGGTTGCATCATCAACCTTCTCTTTGGAATCGAATTCTTCAAAATCTGCACTGCTGTATTCATTGCTCATTTTAATACTCCTTTTTTTTGTTCTGTTGAACAAAGAGACGCTAATTCTTTTATAATCAAATATACAAAAATATAAATTTCTTATCTTTATTCAGCAAGATCAATTATTTCTTCATCATATAAAAGATGCTCAAATGTTTCCCTGCTTCTTATTAAATAATATTTGTCTTTATCGATAATAATTTCCGGCGGTCTTCTTCTTCCGTTATAATTAGACGACATTACCATTCCATATGCGCCTGCGGACATAACGGCTAAAACATCTTTTCTTGATACCTTTGAAATGGTTCTGTTTTTTGCAAGATAGTCACCGCTTTCGCAAACCGGACCAACAACATCCATAACAATATCCTTTTCATTATTTTTCCGGACGGGCTGAATATGGTGATAAGCCTTATAAATGCTGGGTCTCAGCAGTTCCGTCATTGCAGCATCGACTACGGTAAAATTTTTTCCGTGTGAATTCTTTTTTGTGAATAGAACTTCTGTCAGCAGAACGCCGCCGTTTGCAGTTAAAAATCTTCCAGGCTCAAATATTATTTCCGCATCGATTTGCATAAATATCGGGATCAATTTCTTGGCAAGCTCCTTTGGGGTAAATGGCGCTTCATCTTTATATAAAACACCGATACCTCCGCCGACATCAAAATGTTCAAGAGGTATTCCCGCAGTTTGGATCTTTTTATAAAGCTCAACCATTCTGATAGTGGCTTCAACAAAAGGTTCAATCGTTGTTATCTGCGAGCCTATATGCATATCAATTCCGGTAAGCGCGATGTTATTAAGTTTGGAAGACCTTATGATCAGATCGTATGCTAATTTTGCATCTACACCGAATTTGTTTTCCGCCAGACCGGTAGAAATATATGGATGTGTTTTTGGATCAACATCAGGATTAACTCTTATTGCCACCGACGCGGTTTTTCCCATTTCACCGGCTATTTTATCTATCGCTAAAACTTCTTCTTCAGACTCAGCTTTGATAAGATATACGTTTTTTTCTAAACCCAATCTTATCTCGTCATCGGTTTTCCCCACTCCCGTAAGAAGTATATTCTGCGGCTCAACTCCGGCTTTTAATGCTCTGAATAATTCTCCTGCAGAATTAACATCAACACCGCCGCCTAAGTCATTGAATATTTTAATTACATTTATATTATAATTAGCCTTAGAAGCATAAAATATTTTATGGTTAATTTCTCTAAATGCTTCGGATAGTTCATTATACCGATCCGCAAAAAATTTTTTACTGTAAACAAACAAGGGAGTGCCGAATTCTTTGGCAAGTTTCGTTAATGGAACTTGCTCGCAAAGCAATTCATTTTGGCTATAAGTAAAATAATCTGAGTTAAAATATTCCATGGAAATAATCTCTTAGTGTAAATTATTAAGTACAAAAATAGAAAATATTCTTTAAAATACTTCAAATAAATTTATCGTTATGGAAACTATAACTTGACAAAATAGTTTCCCTTAGTTATATTGGAAACTATAAAAACGATAATAGTTTACAGTGACCCCAGAAAAACATAAAATACTACTATTTACCTCAGAAAAATTCTTTAAAGAAGGCTTTAATAAAGTATCTATGGATGAATTAGCCAAAGAGATGAAAATAAGTAAGAAAACCATCTATAAACATTTTTCATCTAAAAATGAAATTATAGCGACAAGTGTAGAAACTTTACAATTCAATCTTAGACGGACATTAGAGCAGATAATCAATCAAGATTCTCCATCAATAAATAAACTGCTGCAAATAAGCAGTACACTTCTTAGTGTTGCTTTCAAAGTTTCAGATACCTGGCTAAGCGATCTTCGCTCGTACTCGCCGGAGTTATGGGATAGTATTGAAAGGTTTAGAACGAAAACATTTATGAGTACCTTTGGCGGTATATTGGATCAAGGGAAAAAAGAGGGATTGATAGTTGATAAACCTAATATCATAGTTTTAACAATAATGTTCGGAGGAATTAGATCGGTGATTAACCCTGATTTTTTACTTAATAATAAATTTTCGGCAATTGAAGCGGGAGAAATATGTCTGGATATTATGATTTCGGGTATCCTTACAGAAGAAGGAAGAAAAATTTTTAATAAAACTAAAATGGAACTAAAAAATGAAAACATTTAATAATCTAATGATTTTTATTATTCTTTTTGGATTTATAGCTTGCTCTGAGGAGAACGATAGTTCACTTATTGAACATTCCGGAACAATTGAAACAACTAATATTATTTTAAGTTCACAAGTTCCCGGAGTAGTTAATAATTTATTTGTTGAGGAAGGAGAAGATGTCAAATTGGGGGACACACTTGCGATAATAGATCATGAAAAATTTGACCTACAATTAGCACAGGCTAAAGCTTCGTTAAGTGCGGCAGAGGCACAATTGAAAATTTTAAAAAGAGGAGCAAGAAAAGAAGATAAGAAACGAGCTTTGGAAATCCTGAAACAGGCAGAGCTTAACCTTAACCAAGTTAGAACAAATAGAGAAAGAATGGAGAAATTACATGCCTCGAAAGCAATAACGGAGAAACAATATGATGATGCGGTAACTGCTTATGAACTTGCAGTTTCAAAATATAATGAGGCAAAGCAAAATGTCGATAAGGTAAAATCAGCACGCCCGGAAGAAATAAAAAGTGCGGAAGCAAATGTATTAAAAGCAAAATCTTCAATCGGTTTGATTCAAAAGAACATTAACGATTGTTACCTTACTTCACCGCTCGAAGGACAGATTGTAGGCAAATTTATAGAAATAGGGGAAAGTGTTTCGTTTATGTCCTCAATGTTTAAAATATCGAATTTGAACAAAGCGAACCTGATTATATATATTACTGAAAAAGAATTAGCGTTGGTAAAATATGGGCAAGAAGCGGAAATTACTATTGATGCATTTAATAATAAGAGTTTTAATGGAAAGGTAGTTTTCATTTCACCGGAAGCGGAGTTTACACCCAAAAACATTCAAACAAAAGATGAAAGAACTAAATTGGTCTTTGCGGTAAAAATCGATATAGAAAATTCTGAGCACTTGCTAAAACCAGGAATGCCGGCAGATGCAAGAATTAAGCAGTAGTTGCAAGAATTAAAGTATCATCATATATAATTCGAGAGGAAGAAATGACTGTTAAAATTTTTATGATCTTAATGTTTGGTAAGGCAGAAGAATTAGTAATGAACATTTGTATATAAACAAGAAGCCATAATGATTTCTATTAATAACTTATATAAAAACTACGGAAAAGTTGAAGCTGTAAAAGGAGTTTCTCTTGAAATTAAATCAGGAGAGATGTTTGGACTAATTGGTCCTGATGGCGCAGGTAAGACAACTATTATTAGAACAATGTGCGGATTGATAAACCCAACAAAGGGAATTGTTAAATTATTAGGAACAGATGTTCAAAAACATAGGAAAGAAGTACAGCGAAATATTGGTTATTTATCGCAATTATTTAGTCTTTACGGAGACCTGACAGTAGAAGAAAACATTGAGTTCTTTGCTAATATTCATAACATAACAGATTATAAAGAAAGAGAAGAAGAATTATTAAACTTTACAAACTTAATCGAATTTAAAAATAGACTGGCAAATAATCTTTCCGGTGGAATGAAACAAAAGTTAGCTTTGGCTTGCAGCCTAATACATAAACCAAAGATACTGTTTTTGGACGAACCGACTACTGGAGTTGATCCGGTTTCAAGAAGGGATTTTTGGAGAATTTTGGCTGATCTAAAAAAAGATGGAATAACAATCGTTCTTACAACTCCGTACTTAGATGAAGCGGAAAGATGTACAAGAGTTGCATTAATGAACCGAGGGAAGATCCTTGATCTTGATACTCCAGAAAAGTTAAAGTCTAGAAAAATAGGGGAAATCGTAGAAATAATCACTACAGAAATTAGAAGGTCATACAAATTGATCAAAGAGAACTTTAGTTTTGATGTTCAATTGTTTGGTGATAGACTTAATGTAGTTCTTGATGATAAGAATATCGATTTGAAAAGAATAAATGAACTATTGAATAAAAATGATATTGAAATATTGGATAAAAGAATTGTATCGCCTACGCTAGAAAATATATTTATAAATGTTTTACAAAAAGTAAGTTAAAAAATTGAGATAATAAAATGAAGAAGATCAAATACTTAATTGTTCTACTAATGGGAACAACTGTTCTTGCACAACAAAAACCATTAACGCTTCAGGAAAGCTTGGAGATTGGGTTAAAATCAAGCAAAGAGATCAAAATATCAGAATCAGCGGTTACCTCCGCCGAGGCGAAACTGACAGAGATCAGTTCAAACATGTATCCGCAGCTTTCTGTTGGATTTAACTATAATCATTTATCGGACGTTCCAATTCAGTTTGCCTCACCGTTGTTCTCATCAACCGGGGATCCTATTAATGCTTTGTATGCAAGCGCAACAATTGAACAGCCGTTATTTACAGGGTTAAAACTTCTATCATTAAGGAATGCAGCTAAATATGGAAAAGAGGCGGCAATGGTTCAAAATACTCAAACGATGAATCAAAAAGCTTTAGCAATTCATACAGCATTTTGGAATTTATATAAATCAGAAAGACTTGTTGATGTATTGCGCGAAAATATAAAAGGATTGGAAAAACATCTTAAGGACACTGAAGAATTTTTTAAAAATGGGTTAGCAACAAGAAACGACTTTCTAAAATTAAAAGTTAGAGTCTCGGAGACAAGAACAAAGTTAATTGAGGCAGAAAACAGACTTGAAATTGCGCGCGCTGTTTATAATAAAAACCTGGGATATCCTTTAGATCAAAAAACGGAAATAATGGTTGAGAACTTAGATGAAATTTCAAAAAATTATGACTATAACTCAATTTTAAAAGAGGCTATTAATTCGAGAAGTGAACTAGTATCAACCAAATATAAATCAATGGCTGCTGAAGAAAAAATTACAGCGGCAAAATCAACATGGTTCCCGCAAATAGCAGCATTTGGTTCTTTTAATTATCTCAAACTTGACGGAACACAACTTCTGAAAAGTGACTGGACAAATTTCTGGATGGTTGGACTAAATGTTAAATGGGATATCTGGGATTGGTGGAAAACATCTTCCCTTGCCGAACAAGCGGAGCAGCAGTATAATCAAATAGAACTTTCTAAGCAGATACTTAAAGAGAACATAGAGATTGAAGTTTATAAAAACTATCTCAGTATGCAGAGCGAAGCCAGTAAAGTTGATGTAAGTAAACTTCGGGTGGAATCGGCTGAAGAAAATTATAGAATTATCAATGACAAATATGAAACTCAGTTAGCTACAAGTACTGAACTAATTGAGGCTGATTCAGAGTTGCTGGATGCAAGAACAAAATTAATAACATCATATATTAATTACAAGATTGCAAAAGTCTATTTAGAGAAATCGATCGGAAGAAAAATTTATTAGGATATTCTGTGTATTCAATTGAAGTAAATAATTTAACTAAAAAATTCGGCGACTTTACAGCTGTTGACAGTATTTCTTTCAAAGTGAAAACCGGAGAAATATTCGGATTTCTTGGAGCAAACGGAGCAGGCAAGACCACAGCAATAAAAATGATGTGCGGAATTTTGGAACCGACTTCCGGCGATGCAATTGTAGGCGGTTACAGCATCGCAAAAGATCCTAATTCTGTAAAAATGAATATAG
>UOGD01000409.1_pt1 | contig 16392 bp, 11 predicted proteins | sample 1989731 | NCBI WGS metagenome assembly UOGD01 (sample SAMEA4712198, study PRJEB27164) | hydrothermal vent metagenome | biome: marine basaltic hydrothermal vent biome; feature: marine hydrothermal vent; material: mineral | place: Pacific Ocean | collected 2011-06-14/2011-07-23 | depth 1691 m | reverse complement strand
CGTCTCTAAAATGTATAGTAAAATATTATGCCAGGAAAATAATTCTGAAAATACTACAAAAATAGAATTTCTGATAAATTGAAATTTAATTTACGACTATTTAGTCGATAAGCCAAACAATTTGGGCGAGCATATCGGTTGCAGCGTTTTGGATATTATAGTAGAGTTTCTGCAAAATAACTGATATGTCATTTCAAACCCATTTTATGAGTGAGAAATCTTGTGAATTTTGAAAGATTTCTCTCCCGATTTCATCGGGATCGAAATGATAAAAGGCAAAACCCTTATTTTGCAGAAGTTCTAGTATTCAAGTTGAACAGATAAACAAAGTTTGATTTGTTTAGCGAAAAGTTTTTATTAGAAGAATATGTTTTAAATCAGTTTAATCTGCGAGCTATTTTTACTCAATCGAAAAATACTAAAATGTGATCTCTTTTCCGAGCGATGCTGATTTGTAAAACCCCTCTAAAAGTCTCATGGTCGAAATCAATTCTTCGACAGATGAAATCACTTTTGTACTCGATCTTACAGAACCGACAAAATGTTTTAACTCATTTTCGTATGATCGCTGGTAGAGGTTCTTCAGATTTGTAGTTTTAGCAGGTGTATAATCCAGCCGCGATGATTCCATTCTTCGATACGCTCTTAAAGGATTCAGATGCGCCGTGCCGTCTCTTCCGTAAGTGGAAAGAGTAAATTTATCGGTTTCCGAATGAAATGACCAGCTCACTTCAAAATTTATTACGGCAGAATTCTGAAACCGTATCATTGCAATTGCTGAGTCTTCGACTGTTTTCGTTTCGTGAAAATATGTTTGTACTGTTACGGATTTGGGTTTAGGATTATTCAGCAGCCACATGCTTAAGTCCAGTAATCCAATTCCAAGATCTATCATCACACCGCCGCCGGCAGAACTTTTTTTCAAGAACCACTTTTCAGCGCTGCTTCGTTTTCTTGTCCAACCGCTTCTGATATAAAATATCTCTCCGAGTTCACCGCTGTTTATCAAGCTCTTGAGAAGCATAGCATCAGGTCTGAATCTCGGGTTCATTCCAACCATTGCAATTTTTTTATTTTTCTTTGCAGCTTTACTAATTCTTTCGGCTTCCTCTAAATTTTTAGAGCCGGGTTTTTCCAGTAAAATATTTTTACCGGCGTTCAAGCAATCGAGTGCAATTTTTTCGTGAGTATTCGTAGGTGTCGATATAATTATTGCCTCAAGTTCATCCATATCCAGCATTTTATGATAATCTGTGTAGCTGTTCTTTATGTTGAATTTTTCAGAGAGAACTTTATTCCTGTTTCTATTTATTTCCGATGCAGCAAAAATTTCCACATTATTCATCTTTTTAAGAATTGGAAGATGTACCAATTGAGCAATTCCGCCCAGACCAATTATTCCGACTTTTGTTTTATCCATTAAGCTACCCCCTCACTATGCGAATTTGATTCTTCAAAAAAGGTCTTTACATTTTTATAAATTCCTTCAGTATCAATACCAAGTATTTTATACAGTTCTGCTTGAGTTCCATGTTCAACAAAACTATCGGGTAGCCCTAATCTTAAAATATTATTTTTATAACTCTTATCGGCAAAATATTCAACAACACCGGAACCAAATCCGCCCACGATCGCATTTTCTTCAATTGTAACTATCTTGTTGAATTTATGGTTTACTTCATCCAGCAGTTCAGTATCAAGCGGTTTTACAAATCTCATATTGATCACTTGCGCACTGATCCCATCGCTTCTAAGTTTTTCTGCAGCCTTTATAGAATACTGAACCATATTACCCACAGCAAGTATTGCAACGTCCTCTCCCTTTTCAATAATCTCGCCTTTGCCAATAGGAAGAAGTTCAAACTCTTCCTTCAGCTCAACACCAATTGCCGAACCTCTCGGATATCTGAGCGCTATCGGTCCGTTCTTATATTCTATGGCAGTGAAGAGCATATTGCGTAACTCAGCTTCATCTTTCGGCGCCATTATTACCATTCCGGGGATCATTCTAAGATAAGAAAGATCGAATGTGCCATGATGAGTCGGTCCGTCTGCTCCGACTAAACCGGCTCTATCCAATGCGAAAACCACGTGCAGTTTCTGCAGACTGACATCGTGAATTACCTGATCGAACCCGCGTTGCAGAAAGGTTGAATAAATTGAAACAACAGGAATGATTCCTTGAGTTGCAAGTCCCGCAGAAAATGTAACTGCATGCTCCTCCGCAATTCCCGCATCATAATATCTATCGGGAAATTCATCCTGTAAATACTTCAAACCTGTTCCATCCGGCATTGCCGCAGTAATACCAATAACCTTCGGATTTTCTTTTGCAATTTTGACTAGCGCCTTACCGAATATTTCTGTGTACGAAGGCAGCCCGCCGCTCTTTTTTAGAATTTGACCGGTTACTTTATCAAACGGAGATACGCCGTGAAACTTGGGCGCGTTTTCTTCCGCCGGTTTATAACCTTTCCCTTTTTCTGTTAATACATGAACTAGTATCGGTCCTTCCATTGGTTTGATATGTTCGAATAATTCAACTAACTTACCGATATTGTGTCCTTTCGCCGGACCAAAATATCTAAATCCCAAAGCTTCGAACAACATTCCAGGCGTAACAATTGATTTGATCCCGGTTTCCAATCTTGAAGCAACTTTTCTTATTCTATCGCCGAATTGATCCAGCTTCCCTGTAAGTTCCCACATTGCACCTTTGAATCGGTTATACTCAGGATGAGCGATCATCTCCGTGAAGTAATTTGATATCTGCCAAACATTCGGAGCAATTGACATCTGATTATCGTTAAGAACAACGATCAAATTGCTTTTAAGAATTCCGGAATTGTTCATCGCTTCGTAAGCCATTCCGCCCGTCATTGCACCATCGCCGATAATAGCAATAACTTTTCTCTCTATACCGGCTTGTTTAGTTCCCTCGGCAATACCCAATGCTGCGGAAATTGATGTCGATGCATGACCGGCGCCGAAAGCATCATATTCGCTTTCGGAACGTTTCAAGAAGCCGCTTAACCCGTGCAATTGACGAATGGTGAATAGTTGATCTCTTCTGCCGGTAATTATTTTATGCGGATAAGCCTGATGCCCGGTATCCCAAACCAGGATATCCTCGGGAGTATTAAACACTTTGTGCAGAGCAACAGTAAGTTCAACCGCACCAAGCCCGCCCCCGAAATGACCGCCCACTTGCGATACAACATCGACCATATACTCTCGAATTTCACCGCACAATTTTTTCAACTGCGCCGTATCAAAATCTCTTATATCTTTGGGGGATTCAATCTGAAATAATATTTCATATTTTGATTTATCAACCATACTTCTAATCTTTCCTCCGAATTCTACTACTCAAAATCCTTTTCCAAATCGGCTTTTAGCTCTTTAATTTTTAACTCTGCTTCGGCTAATGTTGAATAGCATTTTTTAGCTAACTTAACGCCTTCTTCGTATAATTTAATTGACTCATCCAACCCGGTTTCCTCATCTTCCAATAGTTCGGATATTTCTTTTAATCTTAAAAGTGAGTCTTCGAATGATTTCTTTTTTGTGCTCATTTATTTTATCTTAATTTCGTTATCGTAAAACTTTAAATCTGTTTCTTTTGTTTTATCAAAATCCTTTGCTCGTAGAATATAATTCTCATCTTGCTTGACAAGGACAAAACCTTTTTTTAATATCTTTTCAACGTTGTGCTGTTCAAGTAAACTCCGATTCTGATCAAGAATATTCTTATATTTTTTTACCAACTGCTCAGTACTATTCTGAATGCGATAGATCAAATTATCTAAATTCTGTGCTTTATTTTTAATAACACTATCGTAAGCTCGAAACCCATAAGAGGAAGTAATATTTTCAACACTCTCTTTATGGTTATTTATTATCGAAAAAATATTATTTGTAGAAGTATAGGAAAAATCATCAATAAAACCAAAGATTTCAGCTTGGTCGGGAGTAGCTAATTCCATTGCCGCAGTTGGCGTCGGTGCGCGCAAGTCAGATACAAAATCCGCAATAGTAAAATCGATCTCGTGACCGACTCCGCTTATCACAGGTATACTACAGTTAAAAATAGCCCGAGCTACAATCTCTTCGTTAAACGCCCATAGGTCTTCAAGTGAACCGCCGCCCCGCCCGATAATGATCAGATCAATATCATCACGTGAATCAAGCAGTTCAATATTTCGTGCAATTTCTTCCGCTGCTCCTTCGCCCTGCACCCTGCTTGATGCGACAAGCAGTTCCACTAAAGGAAATCGTCTTGATGCCACGCTTACCATATCACGAAAAGCGGCTGAGTCAATTGCTGTTACAATGCCAATTTTGTTTGGGAATTCCGGTATATCCTTTTTTAATTCCTCGTCAAACAATCCTTCGTCAGATAATCTCTTTTTCAATTTTTCAAAAGCAGCCTGCAGTTCACCTTCGCCTGCAACAGACATTGTTTTTACATCTACCTGATAATTACCGCGTGGAGGATAAACCGTGATGTTTCCATTCACGATAACTTTCATCCCGTCCTGCGGAGTGAAGAAAACCCTACTGTTATTTCCCCGCCACATTGTACAGCTTATTTGTGCGTTTGCATCTTTAAGTGTAAAATACCAATGCCCCGAAAAGTGAGCTTTGAAGTTTGATATCTCACCGACAATTTTCAATCCGGAGAAAGAACTTTCAAGAAGTCTTTTTACAGAATCTGTGATCTCACTGACAGTAAGCACAGTTTCTTCATATTGACTGAACAGATCCACTATACTTTTTTCCGTTTCTCTTTTCTAAATATTAAACAATATTGATGATGTCTATTCCCTACCCATGCATGGTTAATCCCAAGCGCAATAAGGGGTTTATCATTTTGCAGCCAGATTTTTTCATCTTTCAGTATCCAGCTTTTTTCTCCGCGCTTAGTTAAACTTATAGCGGTATCAAAAGCTAAGGGATACAATTCCCCCTTGTAAAATACATTATTAGTAATAATAACCAAATAACCGCCTTCTTTTATTACATCAAAAGTTTGGTCAAATATCTTTGCCTGGAATTCCAGGAAATCTTCGTAGTCTTTTATATTACCGATGTCATCCTTACTTGAAGAATACTTTGTATCCAAACCGTTTTCTTTTCTTCCCTTCTGTCTTATGGAATTTCTCTCAAGCTGATTCCAATACGGCGGTGAGGTAATAGCAAAATCGTATTGCTCCGGTAAAGAGTCGTTCTTGCTCAGTAATTTACTCAACTTAAGAGATGAACCTAGCAGAGGAAATAACTGGGATGAATATTCCCCTTTATTTACACGACTTTTAGAGATATCCAAATATTTTTTATTTACCTCGATTCCAACGGCATTTCTGTTAGTGTTGCCCGCAGCAATTAAAGTGCTTCCAGTACCGAGAAACGGATCAATAACCCATTCATTCTCTTTTGTAAAGAACTTCACAAACTCTTCAATCAGCGTTTCGGGATATTTTGCCGGGTGAAGTATTTCATTATCCTTTCTGCGAGGCGGGACATGAATAAACCACGACTTAGTGAATTTTATCCACTCCTTACCGGTGAGGTCATTAAGTTTATTGTAAGGACTCAGCTTTCCCCTTTCTCCAAGATCTATCGGTTTTTTCCTAGGCAATTATCTCCCCTTCTCTTTTTATAATGTCTTCTGATAGCGCCAGAAAACTCTGTTCACTTTCGAGTTTATATAATGCATATAAAACGGGATGTTGGCAACCCAAGGAATTATCGCTTCACGGTATCCCGATTCCTTCATATCACTAAGACATCTTTTAAGTAAAATGCCCCCAACTCCCTTTCCACGAGCGGCTTCAGTTGTCCCAACGGGACCAAACCAGCCGAGTCCGTGATTATTTGACTCGTGCGCTGAGGAAGCAATTATTTCGCCGTTCAATATTGCAATGTGTAATGTTATCGGATCATTTTTGAATGTGTTGCCTATTTCAAACCGCCAAGCCTTAAAATTATTATCAGCCCACTTTATCATTTCATCAAAATCACTTGCCGCTGCGCGACGTATCTCAATTCCAGCCTCTTTAGCTTTTTTTTCTTCTTTGCTTGTATCAAAATTTTGTGACTCAAGATCACAGATCAAATTAGCGGCATCACCAATTTTTACATAACCGAGTCTTTCAAAAAACGCAACCGCTTCGGTGTAAAACGGATCAATACCAGCCATGTAATAATTCGGATATGATTCAACCAATCGGATTTTTTTAATACCCTTTTGCTCGAATCCATTTTCAATTATGCTATAAAGCTCTTTTGCGATTCCTTCCCTCCTGTGGTCAGGATGAGTGCAGATGAATTTGATGTAACCCATATCTTCTTCATCACGGTGACGAATAACTCCCATCGCAAACCCAACCATCTTATCATCTTCATATGCTGATAAACATAGTTCGGGATTTTCTGACATGTCATCTGACACGTTCTCAATCAATAATTCTTTTGTAAATCTATCCCTCGGCATTGAAACTGTAAAAAGTTCAAGCAAGGTTTCTAATTCTTTTTCATCAAATTGATTTATTATCATTCTTTCTATTTATAATATTTTATTGAGTTATATACATATTAACAGTTAATCTAGTTTGAGAATAATCTCAAAAAAGCCAAGTGTCATTCCCGCATGTTTCAAGCCTGCCTTTGTCGGCAGACAGGCGGGAATCTGTTCTATTATAGATTCCCGATAAAAGATTTCGGGAATGACAATTTTTGAAGCATTGCAAATATTTAAGCTGTAACAAAATATATAACTCAAATATTTTAATTACAATAATCGTTTATACATCTGTCTGTTGATGGTTTTTAAGCTCTATAAATTAAATGAAAACGAGCTTGTAAACAAACCTATTGAAATCTCATGAAAATCTTCAAAATCACTACCCGGTTCAAAGTTGTATCTGTATCTCACATAAAACGTAAATGCATCATAAAAATCAAACAGCCCGAATGAAACTTCGGGACTGATCCCATTGAATCCTTTGAAGTTTGTCGTAACATTCACACCGGGTGAAATATATTTAATAAATCCGGTTTGGAAAATCTGCTTATATCCCAATCTTAAATAATTTCGATTTTCCGCATTGAAAATATAAGAATATTCCAGCGAAATATATCCTGCCGGATAATTATATCCGTGTCCGTAAAATGAAATAACCGGAAATTCCTTAGTCAAAGAGAAATACCCGCTCCCACTTGAGTTCACATAAACCGGGAAAGGCATCAAGAACAATATACCGCCAAGACAAACATTCATAAACCCGCTCTGATCTTTCATCTTCAATTCAAATTCTTCGGGAAGATAAAGATCGTAAATTTCGCTTACTTTGGTTTTACCCGATCTATCGGAAATAACAACACGATATGAAAGTACCGTGGAATCTGCATCAAGTGAATCAAGCGATATCACAAATTTATGCTCATCTGCAGGTTTGTTGGAAACATCAAATCTCAATCCGTTCTCAAACTTAAGCAACGAAGTTGCACTATCGCTAGTGAAAAATGTGATCTTTGCTTTATACGGCTCTTCCGGAGTTACGTAAGAATCTATGATGAAGATATCTACATCAGAAATCTTGGGTTTTTCATTCTGCGCAAATATGAAACTTGAAAAAAGGAATAGAATTATAAATATATATTTTCTTTGCATACAACCGATTGAATTTTAACTATCCAAACTTAGTTTTTTTTGATGACTTTTGTAGAATCAAACAAAAAATCATTTTGTTTATAAAGCAACTCTGCCCAAAATTTGACATCCTCCTTTTGTCAATGAGATGCTGATCACATATTCATTTATATTGGGCAAAAACCGATGCACTATTCAAGAATATGGACAATATCTATTGTAATATCCTAATATCTTGTTATATTTATATAATAAATTTAATAATGAATACTGCTTAATGAGAGTTTATGAAATTTATATTATTATTCCCATTTATGCTTCTTCTAATTAGTTGTGCATCTGATTCTCCTATTTCACCAAATCTTTATTTTCCTTCAACAGTAACTTCAATTTCTGGTAATATTACTAACTGGAATGAAGGAGAAATTGGCAAAATCGTCTTTTGGATTCAATATAATGGACTAGATACAGTCTCATCCGCTCAAATTGATCCTGAAGGAAATTTTAATCTATCTGAATTAAGAGACTTAAGTGATAGCGAACTATTAAACCCACCATATCCACAGTATAGCTCTTCTGTTACTTATATAGATAACTCAATGGTTTGCAGTGATTCCACTGCAAGATCGGCTATAGGTCTATTTTTTACTTATTTAGGTGAGAATGATGACGTTTATGACCAAATATTAAACAAAAACTTTGAGTATTCGCTGGCTTGGAGTAAAGATAAATTATCATATGGCGACTACTATATTGATTATATTTTTTGTGATAAAGATGTTCGATTAATTGGTGATGTAGAAACCCATTATACTTTTAATGCTAGCAAGGGTGAAATTCAAGATCATTACAACCTTCAATTAAAAAAAGGATGGAATAAAAGGATAACTCAAATTCTTAAGCACAGCTATTATACTGAGGGTGATACTACAATAACGATCGCAGAATATAATATTATGAACTATGAGCCTGGCGGAAGTTTTTGGGATTCTTATTAATTATTTAACAATTATTTAGTGTTTATAAAGTCAATTTACATAACTTTGTAACTTACGGAGAGATTTGTATGATTCATAAAATCAATAGTAAACAGCATAATTCAAAACTCTGCTTTGTGTGCGGATTGAAAAACAATTTTGGCATTCACGCTCATTTTTATGTAACTGAAAATCAAGAACTCATTGCGTTATTTACTCCTTCGGAAGAACATCAAAGTTATCCGGGAAGACTTCATGGCGGTATAGCCTCAGCTATTCTTGATGAAACAATTGGAAGAGCAATATTAAATAAATATGAGACCGAAGTTTGGGGCGTTACAATAGAATTAAATTTGAAATTCAAAAAGCCGATTCCTCTGAATCAACAATTAAAAGTTATTGGGAGGATCACTAACGAAAACAGCAGAATGTTTGAAGGAACGGGAGAAATCATTTTGCCAAATGGGGTTGTTGCTGTGACTGCTCAAGGTAAATATCTAAAGGTACCAATAGAAAAAATTACTGATTTTGATATTGAAGAAAACGAGTGGCGAGTTGTTGAGCTGGATTCTGATCCAAAAGAGATTGAAATATAATTTATGGATAAGCTAAAAATATCAAGCAGCGTTTTTTAGAACATCGTCCAAAGCCTGATGAAAATAAGTGCATCACAGAAAATGCAAGCAAATTTATCTGTGGATTTGAATATTCAGATGTATACCTATAAGCGGCAAAGCCGCAGATATCAGATAATAGATTTGAGATTTTAGATAAAAAAATCTTTACAAAAGAAACAGCATGTCCCGCAACTGCAATGGTTTCAACTTAAGCAGAAATAACTTAATCTTACTCCTAATCTTAATTCTTTCTCTAAAGCAGATTAAGAGAAAGAGTACGAATTAAGATTAAGATTTCAATCACATATTCTTAGGTTGACACCATTGTAACTGCGGGCAGGATATAGGTGGTAATACAAAAACACAAATTTACCATGAAGGTTTTACGGGTTAGTTTTTAATGATATATTAAACCGGTGGCAATAAATCGTTATAGCAAGCATCATATAAAAAGCAAAGTGTCATTCCCAAATGTTTTAATTGGGGATCTTATAGCTAAACAAAGATTCCGTGTAAACCTGTCCCGTGATGTCTTTACACGGGAAACATCACGGAATAACAGTTTATACTTTTAACGGCAATATCCACCTGGTTAATAGCTGAACAAACAGAGGCAAATATTATTCCAGCCCCTGCTTTTTCTATCAATAATAACCCTTAAATTATAAGCAATTCGAGGAGAAAAATAAAATTGAAAGAAATAATAGGTTATAGGTAAAATAATAAATATTCTTCCAGTTAAATGGAAGAATAAAAACCAGTGAACTGGTTCAATTTATGCTTGTTTTGCTATTAACCCACGACTTAAGTCGTGGGTTAATAAGAACTTACGAGAACTGTTAACCGTTTCAACGGTTTATGAATTGAGATTATTTTCTCCCTGAATCGCTGTCAATTAATTGAATCACTCAATTTAGTCAGTAGTTATTTGCCTTCCCCTGAGTTTAGTTGTTTTAATGTTTTTTGCAGTTTCTCTAATTCTTTTGCTGCGTCAGAAAATCGCTTTTGCCCGGAATATTGCAAATAATTATTAAATGCATCATTAGCTTGTTTTATTAATGTGCCTGGTACTGTAGTTGATTTTACTTGTGCACCCGGCGCTTGAGAAATTACCCGGTTTGGATTGGACGAAAAAAGTTTTTCCAGCGCTTTGTCAAACGATTCGGCATAACTCATATCATCACCGTGCATAACTACAACAAGTCTAAGTTCAGGATAAGCGGCAGTTTCAGCTTGAAGATAAATCGGTTCGACATAAAAAAGAGTATTAGCAACGGGAATTGCAAGAACATTTCCGCGAATAACATTAGAGCCGCGTTGATCCCATAAAGTAAGCTGCCCCGATAGATAACTGTCCTGATCGATTTTAGTTTCAACTTGCTGAGGTCCTGTGATCATTTTACCCTTTGGAAATTGATAAGCAATTAACTTGCCGTAATTTGCTCCATCACACAAACCGGCTATCCATCCAATGAGTACTTGCCTATTCTTAGGTGTAAACGGCAGTATGAGAGAAAACTCAGGCTTATCCGAACCCGGAAGCTGCCAGATAATATGATAGGGTTCCACAGGTTGAATATTACTATAATACTTTTCTGTTGCTCTAACCCAAAGGTCTTCCTGATTGTAAAATACAGTTGGATCGGTCATATGGTACTTTGCATAAACCAATCCCTGTGCACGCAGCAAATCTTTAGGATATCTTATGTGTGCAGTTAAACCTTTTGACATATCAGATTTTGGTTTAAACAAATCCGGATATATTTTGCTCCACACTTTTATGATTGGATCCTCTTTATCCATAACATAAAAATCAACCGAACCGTCAAAAGCATTCACAGTAATTTTAACGGAATTTCTTATATAGTTTGAACCGTTGAATTCTTTGTCAACTAAGGTTTCCAAAATTCTTTCTCTGTTTGCTTCCTTAAATGGTATAATTTCGTTAGAAGAGAACGGTTCGCTGTAAGGGAAATAAGTAGATGTAGTATAAGCGTCAATTATCCAATAAAGGTTACCATTATCTAAAACAATATACGGGTCCTCGTCAAGCTTTAAAAACGGAGCAATTATTTTTACTCGTTCTTGAATTTGACGACGGAACATAAGTCTGCTGCTATCCGTAGGGTAATTGGAAAATAATAATTTCGTTCCATCAAATTTATAGCTGAATAAAAATTTACGCCACAAACCGCCAAACCTTACGCCTCCTTTTCCGGTATATCGTGTGTAAACATTATCACTGCCATTTGGATAATCGAATTCTTTCTCCTTTGAATTAACAACAACCGGAGTATTAGTTAATTCGCCATAATAAACACGCGGTTGTTTTACATCTAGTTTCGGATCTTCACTTTGAGTTGGAATATTCTTAATCAGAAGATGGGGTAAGCCTTGTGCAGTAAATTCGTTTACCGTTGCCATTGTAATTCCGTAACCATGTGTATATTGGAATCTATTATTAACAAAAGTTTGGCTCTGTTTAGGAAGATTTTTAGTGTTCATTTCTCTTGTAGAAACCATAATTTCTCGATATTTGCCATTTACATAGTATCTATCAACATCTACGCTTGAGAACTGATAATAAAGTCGGAAACCTTGAAATTGTCTGTATGTTGCATCCAATGCGCGCCAATCCCACAATCTAATATTGTTAAATATGCTCGGATTATTTTTAACCGTTTCTATGGTAAATTTTCCTTTTTCGGGAAATTCTTTTTCCTGAACTTTATTTAAGCCGAATCCATATCTTGTAAATTTTATATTGTCGGCAATAAATGGTTTCTCGTAAGTTATTTCATTCGGCTTAACAACAAACATTTCAAAACCGGCGGGGATAACTGTTAATAGGACAAACCAAAGTAAAAGAACTCCACCGGCTAAACTTGCCAAAATATAGATCGGATAACCGGAAGATGTCATCTTAGTCCTGGAAAATAGAGATGTGTATTTATTTCTAATAGACGGAATAAGTATTGCTATGCTTAGTAAAACCATTATTACTGCAATGATATTGTAAGTAGGTATAAGTATGTGAGCATCCGTCCAGCCAGGTCCAAAAACAATTCCTCCCGCGGAATACATTAAATGATATTTACTTAGGATCTTCCCAAAAGCTAAAACCAGTAAAAAGAAACTTGCGTTTATAAAAATTACTTTATGCAGTTTTTTTGTAGATTCATATTCGAATGGCGGCAGATAAAATGTAATTTCGTTATTAATGAAACGAACAAAAGCAGCAAGAAATGAAGTAACCAAACCGATAAAGGATATCATAAACAAAAGTCCAAAAATATCGTCAAGAAAAGGAAGAGTGAAAAGGTAAAATCCCATGCTTTTGTTAAATATAGGATCAAAAATATTCGTCGGATATTTATTCCAGAATTGTAAAAACGTTTCCCAATTTGAATAGCCCCACAAACCGCCTACAACAACAGAAAAAATCAGAGAGGCAATTTTTAGAATTTTAAACTTTTTAGGTATAGAATAAATTAAAGCGAAGAAAACCCCGAATGAAACCAAAGCGCCTAAAATAGTTGACGAAATGCTATAAACAAGTTCAATCCAAAATCGATGGCTGTACCCCAAGGCATCGAACCAAAGAGCATCAATCCAAAATCCCATAAACCAATAGAAACCGGAAAAAATAAATCCGGATAAAACCGCCAAAATAATAGTTACTTTACTCCGCTTTTTTATTCCGCGCAAAATGATAAAAACTGATACTGATAATAATGCAATAAGTAATAAATTATACATGTCATTAAATCTTTTATTGTTAAAAAAATAAAATTAAGTTCACTCTGAATTCGATAAATTTTTATTTATCATCCTGATTTAAACGTATTGAATATCTTGTAGTAAAACAAATATTTAAATGCTCTTTAAAATAAATTTTGCAGGTTGTAACAGATCGCTTCTCCCTACAAGCAATGGTATCAACTGAAGAACATGTGATTGAAATCTTAATCTTAATTCATACTCTTTCTCTTAATCTGCTTTAGAGTAAGAATTAAGATTAGGAGTAAGATTAAGTCATTTCTGAGTAAGTTGACAGCATTGCGGCAGACAGTAAGAAAAGGAGCGAAGCGATAGGGGTGTGTTATTTACATTAAAAGTTTACGACGTTTTAGGACATAAATTGGAAGTGTCAATATTTTTTTCGACTCATGATTTTCGATTCTTGAATGTTTTATTATTTTTAAGTTCTTAAATCATAGTGATACTGATCACACCAATAGGTTAAATAGGTAAAAATTTATACCTTCCTATTGCAATGTCCGAATATCTTGTTATATTAAGATGAATATTATTAGTTGCTTTACTGTTAAGAGTTCAAATAGAAGTCTTGAAAGATAAATTCTAATAAATTAGTAATCGGGGGGTACATGTTCGATCAAAAAGTTTTCATTTATTCACTTGTTTTATTCTCTTCATTATTATTTGGCTGCTCTGAATCTACTTCACCCGAAGAAGCCGACGCTAATCTAATACCATTAAAAATTGGAAATACTTGGAGTCACAATTTTACTGATTATGATTCCAACGGTGTGGTAACATCTACTAAGCTTCAAATCTCAACCATTGATAGAGACACAACATTTTCAAATAAAAGATGGTATTCCTATAGCCATATTCCACGTGGTGTTTGGTTTATTAATAAAGATGGTGGTTATTGGTCTTGGATAAAAGCAAGTTTGCTTCATCTAGAAAATGATACATCGGTAGTTGTCTATAAGTATCCGACATTTGCTGGTGACATTTATGGTGATGTTGAAACACCAACTGAAGTAATATCTATTGACGAGGAGATTACAGTTCCGGCTGGTAAGTTTAAAGTAATCCATTATGTTACAAGGTATATTTCTTCGGATAATTATTTAATAGATTCATTTGAGAAGTTTATTGCCCCAGGTATTGGTGTTATTAAAACGATGCAAGTTGGTAAAAAGGCAAATGGAGATAAATTTATTGTTTATAAAAGAGAACTGGAAAGTTATTCTTTAAAATGAGTTTAAAATTTGATACGAATTATGAATATATTCTTTTTATATATGATCTATTAAATTTTTTAATCATCCTTTGAGTACTTAAACTGTAAAACAGAAACAATACATATGAAAAATTCTAAACTATTATTATTCATACTATTTCTCATATTAGTTGCTGACTTAACACAAGGGCAAACGTGGGAATTTGTCGGTGGTCCACAAGGGATATATCCGAATGATCAAATATTTCTTAAAGATGGAAGGATCCTTTGCTCAACAGAAGAAGGGGTTTTCATTTCTGATGATTCTGAAGAAAATTGGACTAAAGGTAACGTTTCCAAAGATTTTGGTGCTGTCTATTCTCTTACCGAAAGAAAAAATGGTGAGATTATAGCAATTGCTCGCAATGGAATTATTAAATCTTTTGATAAAGGTATTAACTGGTCATTAGTATCAAATAACTCTTCTCTAAATGACTACGGGGTAAGAATTTTTGAGTCACCAATTGATTCTTCACTTTATTTTAACAAAGGCAAAATATTGTATAAGAGTAATGATGATGGTTATAATTGGGAAAGTATTTGGACTGGTGAGATAATTGATGGTTTTACAATTAATGATTCAGGTTGGATTTACCTTGGAGTTAGATATAGAAATATAAAAATAAGTAAAGATAATGGGACCACATTCAAAAGACTTCCTATACCATATGATTTCTCTAACACAACCATTTCATTATTATATCCAGATAAACACGGTGGTCTCTATTTTAAAACAGATAATGAGATAATTCATTTCTATAAAAAATATAACTTTTTCTTAATAAGAAACTATCATTGGACGGATATACCATTAGGTGTAACATCTAATGGAGATCTGATATTTAAGTATGATAATTGCATAGCACTATATGAATACACAACAAAACAAACGCGTACTTTATCTTGTCCTGGATTTGTAAAAGACCAGTTTGCAAAGAACGTGGTTATTTTTGGTAATACATGGATTGCAAATTTTAAATACTTTGGTTTATATATATCTTATAACGGAGGCAGAACTTGGAAAGATCTAAATACAGGATTAGCCTACAAACAAAGTATTGCTATAGAAATAACTGATAATGATAAATTACTTGTAAGTACTTTTGATGGAGGATTTTGGGGAAGTTTATATAGTTCAAATGATGATGGAAAAACTTGGTTACGAAAAAATCCTCCATTAGACCCAGTCTTTAATGAAATTGTTCGGTTAAACAATGGTAACCTTGTGGCAGCAGGATCATACGGGATTTACACATCTAAGAATGAAGGAGTAGATTGGAAACGAAAGATTAACTTTGATATTGCGTCTTCTTTATTTGTTAGCAAAAACGGAATTGTCTATTCCGGAAATAATTCAAAAGGTATTTGGATATCTAGGGATAATGCTAATACTTGGTCTTCAACATCAGGAATTGAAGACCGATATTTTTCAGCTTTTGGAGAATCATCGGAAGGTAGAATATTTGCTTCTAGCTGGTATAATGATGAGGGATTTTACTACTCTGATAACGAAGGAATTTCTTGGAGTTTAGTTACTCCAAGTGAACTTTCATATAGGAGAATTTATGATTTTATTGGTAAAGATGATACACTATTAGCAGCTACTCCTAACGGTATTTATTATAGTATCGATAATGGAATAGAGTGGAATAAAATTTCAAATATTCATAATTCCTGTGAAAAGTTTTCAGATGCCCCAAATAATGAATTAATTGCTATAAGTCCTGGTAATGGAGTACTGAGAAGCACTAACAGTATTTCAAAATGGGAGTCTCTCGGTGAGGGACTGAACAATAGGAAAGTTTTGGATATTTGCTTTGATAAAAACAATAGATTATTTGCAGTAACGGATTCCGGTATATTTCGAAATGATTATTACTTAAACCCATTCCTTATTTCACCAGTTTATGCAGCAGATAAACAACCATTTAATATTGAACTACTTTGGAACGGTGTTAACATCGCAAACTATTATGAAGTTATATTATCACCGGATAGTTCATTTAACACAAATACTCGTATCATATCTACTCCAACAAACTCAGTGGTTGTTAACTCTTTAACACCAAACACAACATATTATTGGCAGGTAAAAGCATTTACAGTTAAACT
>UOGD01000335.1_pt1 | contig 16605 bp, 11 predicted proteins | sample 1989731 | NCBI WGS metagenome assembly UOGD01 (sample SAMEA4712198, study PRJEB27164) | hydrothermal vent metagenome | biome: marine basaltic hydrothermal vent biome; feature: marine hydrothermal vent; material: mineral | place: Pacific Ocean | collected 2011-06-14/2011-07-23 | depth 1691 m | reverse complement strand
GGAAATTTCCATTGAAATGTGCTATAGCCAGAAAAATACTGCCAATATGGATTATGAACCCAGGCTGAAACTACCGTTTCATCTCCTAGATTGAATAGCTGCTTTAACAATAATAACGATACCATTAATCGTACTGGTTTCGATGGCCGACCAGTCTTTGAATATAAGTTTGCAAATTCTTTGTCAAATGCTTCCCAGGGTATTGTATTTGACAATTTATAGAGCGAATCTTCTGGATTGAGTAACTCTTCTAAACTTTGAAATAAGGTAGTTTGTGACTGATTGGGTGTTTCGCCTTTCACTTTTTTTTCCTTCTTTTTTGCAAGGTTTTAAGACCAATTTATTTAAATATTGTCAATATCCCAATTGATATATTGTCGCGTTTTCAACCCATTTAATAAACTTTTTCTGCTTTTTCAGGAGCGACTAATTACAATTCTATAATAATCCCAAAATTCATTTTTATCTTTTCGTTATATTTGCAAACTATATTTTATTAAGAAATGAGACCGAGATGAAGGTAAAAGATCTGACAGATATTCCAAAAGCATATGATCCAAAAGTGGCTGAGGATAAATGGTACAAGTATTGGGAAGAGAATAAAATATTTCACTCCGAAATTGATGAATCGAAAGAATCATATACAATTGTAATTCCCCCGCCGAATGTTACAGGGATGCTTCATCTTGGACATATTCTTAACAACACACTGCAGGATGTTTTCATTCGGTACAAAAGGATGAAAGGTTTCAATGCTCTTTGGGTTCCCGGAACTGATCATGCATCGATAGCAACCGAATCAAAAGTGATTGCAATGCTGAAGGAAAAGGGCATCAACAAATATGATATTGGACGTGACGAGTTTCTAAAGTACTGCTGGGACTGGACAGAAAAATACGGCGGTATAATTATTTCTCAATTACGAAAGCTCGGTGTTAGCTGTGACTGGGATAGACAGCGATTTACAATGGATGATCATTATTACCGAAAAGTAATAGAAGCATTTGTGAAATTATACAATGAAGGTCTTATCTATCGCGGATATAGAATGGTGAATTGGGATCCGGCATCTAAGTCCGCTATCTCTGATGAGGAAGTGATCTACAAAGAAGTTAACGGGAAATTGTGGTATATGCGGTATCCCATAAAAGATTCGGATGAATACCTTGTGGTTGCTACAACCCGCCCCGAAACAATGTTAGGGGATACCGGTGTGGCAGTTAATCCGAATGATGAAAGGTATAAACATCTCGTTGGGAAGAAAGTGATACTGCCGATTGTTGGTCGTGAGATACCTATATTTGCCGATGATTATGTTGATCTGGAATTTGGTACGGGCGCTGTTAAAGTTACTCCTGCACATGATGTAAACGATTATGACATGGGAAAACGTCACAATCTTGAAACAGTGAATATTTTCAATGATGATGCTTCAACAAATTCAAATGTACCTGAGGAGTTCAGAAATTTAGATAGATATGAAGTTAGAAAAAAAGTTCTGACGAAACTTGAAGAGCTTAACGCAATTGAAAAGATTGAGGACTATACAAACAAAGTCGGGTACTCCGATAGAGGCGGTGTGCCGATTGAACCATATCTCTCTGAGCAATGGTTCATGAAAATGGATGACTTATCAAAACCGGCGCTTCAAGTTGTGAAGGAAGAAAAAGTAAAGTTTCATCCACATCACTGGATAAAGACCTATGAACATTGGATGGAAGGAATTCATGATTGGTGTATATCACGACAGCTTTGGTGGGGACATAGAATTCCTGTTTGGTATCACAAAGAAACTAACGAAGTTTACTGTGACGTTAATCCACCTGAAGATATTGAGAACTGGAGACAAGAGGAAGATGTGCTTGATACATGGGCGTCAAGCTGGCTTTGGGCGCAGGATGTATTCACTTCTGAAGAGGAACAAAAATATTACTATCCGACAGATCTGCTTGTAACTGGTCCAGATATTATATTCTTTTGGGTCGCACGAATGATAATGGCTGGAATGAAGTTCATGAATGACATACCGTTTAAAGATGTTTATTTCACATCTATTATTCGTGATGATAAAGGGAGAAAAATGAGCAAGTCTCTTGGTAACTCTCCTGATCCCATCGACGTTATAGATGAGTACGGTGCAGATGCTCTCCGGTTTACGATAAATTATATTGCCCCGATGGGACAGGATGTTCTTTTTAATTCTGAAAAAACAGAATTAGGAAGGAACTTTGCAAATAAAATTTGGAATGCCGCCCGCTTCCTATTGATGAACGCTCAAGATGTTGAATTAAAAGATGAGTTAGTTGATAAGCATATTGATTTTACCGATAAGTGGATAATGTCAAGATTCCAAAATACTTTGCAGAAGTTTGAAACTGCGCTTGATAATTTTGACGTGAACGGCGCAACAAAGATCATATACGGTTTTGTCTGGAACGACTTCTGTGATTGGTATATTGAGCTTAGTAAAAACAGAATGTATTCGGATGATAAAGAAGTGAAAGCAGCAGTATTAACACGTTCTCTAAAACTCTTTGCAGAGACGATGAAACTCATTCATCCTTTTATGCCTTTTATATCAGAAGAGATCTGGCAGTTGCTTGATGAGAGAAAAGATGGTGAATCGATCTCAACTTCCGAATTTCCGAAACAGAATTTGCAATTGGTCGATATAGATGCTGAAAAGGAAATGGCTTTTATTCAAGATGTAATAACAGCGATACGAAACATCCGCGGTGAGATGAACATACCGCCATCAAAACAAATAACGGTATATCTAAAAACCGAGTCGCTTTCTGGAGTTCAACAAGAGTATATACAGTCAATTGCAAAGGTTGATAAGCTTGTTGTTGATAAAGTTATCGATAAACCGAAAGGCAGCGCTTCATCAGTTGTTAGAGGCTGTGATATTTTTGTTCCTCTTGAAGGAATAATTGACTTGGATGTTGAACGGAATAGAATTACAAAGGAGATCAACCGTTTGGAAGGAATGCTGATTGGAGTAAGTAAAAAATTATCGAATGAACGATTTGTTAATAATGCTCCTGCCGAAGTGGTTGAAAAAGAAAGAGCAAAATTAACCGATTGGGAAAACTCATTAGAAAAACTTAAAATTATTTTGTCGGATTTAACATAATTTTAGAATAAATTTAAAACCTTGAAAGGTTTTATAAATAATAGTTTCGTTTATGTGTAATATTGAAAAGGAAGAAGATGTTTATAAATAAATATAAATTTACTGCTTTAATTTTTGCAGTAATTATCTCCAGCACGGTTGCTCAAAGTTTTAAATTTGCGGCATTATCTGATAGCCGCGGTAAATATAACGGTGTTAACGACCCTGTAGTTACAGCGCTTATCACACACATGATGGTAACAAATCCCGATATTAAGTTTCTTGTTGTTGCCGGTGATTTGGTTAGCGGGAATGATGATGACCCCGCTAGGACAAAGCGAGAGCTTTTGCACTGGAAAGAAGTTATGGCTCCGCTGTATGATAATCCCAATATGGTTTGGCCAAAGATCTGGCCTGTCATAGGAAACCACGAAGTAAGAAACCCTAAAGATATCGACAACTTTAAGGAAGTATTCCCAGATGTTTTTATGAACGGACCTGCGGGACAGAAAGGGGTTTCATATTCTTTCGATTTTGAAAACTCCCATTTTTGCATGATCAATTCTGACCATTGGTATTACGGTGATCCCAACGACTCAACAGATGACAGACGTGATTGGCATTATATAAAAGACCTGGATTGGGTTGAAGAGGATTTTAAAGCTGCTAGGGAAAGAGGAGTGGAACACATTTTTACTTTTTCACACGAAATGCCGTTTCCGATTGGCGGACATTTGAGAGATGGTTTGCCAAATCTTGGAAAGAACTTAACTCTACCTCTGGACTCAACACGATTGTGGTATTTGGAGCAGCGGAACAAGTATTGGGAATTAATGAAAAAATACAATGCCGATGCACACATCTGCGGGCATGAACATACTTACGGCAGAGAAGAAGTTAAAGGAGTTTATCAAGTTCTTACAGGTAGTGCCGGAGCGCCTCTTTATAATTTTAATCCAACACCGGAAACCGATGCCGATACTACAATTCGATTTGAGTTACCTTATGAAAAAGCTACAACCTATTACAAAGTTCTTGATTATAATTATGGTCCCGGCAAAAATTCCCAGCGTTCTGAAAACTTTGTTGGATACAAAGCATTTAACTATACGGTTTTTGATGTGCGTGAAGATTCGGTAATTGTAAAAATGTACGGTGCATTTCCCAAAGAAGGTTCGAGAAGTGAAATAGGAACAGAGATCAAATTACTGGATGAATTCGTTATGAAGAAGTGATCTGCTCTAATATCGGTTACTTCTTTCTGTCTGTGCCCTTTGTGTCTTCTTCGTGAACTTTGTGACCCGTTTTTTAATGAGGAATTGGAATAAGTTAATACAGCTCGCTAAACTTTTTAATGTTTTCGTCTGAACCAAACAGAACAAGGACATCGTCAGAAGTAAATTTATAATTAGGATCTGGTATTATTATTTTGTCATCTTCATCATCGGAGAGAATAGAAGCTTTGTTTTTCACCATTAATATCTCCAGTCCGTATGTATTTCTGAAACGTAGATCTATCATTGATTTGCCGACAAAGGAATGCGGAACATTTTTTTCAATTATCGAGTAACCGTCAGCCACTTTTGACACATTGGTTTTATCAATAGCGCGTAGTTCGGTTGCAAAACTATCCCTAACATTCATTTTCATTGTGGCTTTATTATAGGCGGCAATTACATCCCGCCTCTTGATCGTTCCGATAATTTTCCCGCTGTTGTCACTAACCGGGAATTGATGTATGGAACTGCTGCCGAGCAGTTTGAAAACATAATCAAGATTATCATTCTCATTTACTATTACTACGTTTGGTATTGCAATATCGTTTGCAACAAGCATTTTACTTAGGGTCTCATATTCTGTGATTATCGGTCTGATCTCATTATCTGTTATTATTCCGATAATTTTATTTTGTGCATTTGTTATATATACTACATTATACGGCTTTTCTACCAATTGGCTTATAAGTGAGGGAACCGGTAAACTTGCAGGCACCATAAAAATATCGGGGCGCATTACATCCTTTACTAAAATTGATTTTAATATGTTAACATTTCTTCCGGATGAAAGCTGAAAACCTTCTTCCTCCAAATGTTTTGCCTGGATAGAACCTTTTAGCCTCCACTGAACAATAGTAGTGCTTATTACAACTGCAAGCATTAAAGGAAGTATAAAGTGATAGTCTTTTGTCATTTCGAAAATGATAAGAATTGATGAAATAGGAATTGAATTAATTCCCCCTAGCACAGCGCCCATTCCAACAAGAACATAAGTTGTTGTGTCAACATTCATCCCGAAAAAGTAATTTAAAGATAAAGCAAAAAGATAACCGAAAGTAGCGCCCATAAAAAGGGTCGGCGCAAATACACCCCCAAATCCACCTGAGCTAAGTATTAAAGGGACTAAAACAAACTTTAATACTAATAGAATGGCGGCAAGCTGCCACATAACGGAACCTGAAAGAACTCTGTTGATAGTATCATATCCGATACCAAAAACATCGCTGTAAAAATAACCGGATACTCCAACAATCAAACCAACAACCGACATCGTCAGCCACTGCGGATACTTCTTTTCCAATCTTTTTTTGAAAAGATCGTTCACCTTTGAAGAATATCTTATATAGAGAAGAGATAATATCCCTGCAATCAGACCAAGAATAATAAATAAATAATAGTTCTCATACGGTCCCACCACGGCTGAATCAAATTGAAAAGCCGGCGAATCTCCAAGGAATATACGTGATACAGCACTTGCAGAAACCGAAGCCAAGATAAGCGCTGAAAATGTTGCAGAGTGAAAATCATTAAGCAGGATAACCTCGAGCGCGAAAAATATTCCACCCAACGGAGTATTAAAAACTGCAGAAATTGCTGCACCGGCTCCAGCCGCAGTGAACATTCGCTTACGCTGGTCCGAAAGTCCGAAAAGCTGAGCCAATTTACTGGCAACACCGCCGCCGATCTGTGCAGCCGGTCCTTCCGGTCCGACCGTTCCTCCCGAACCCATACAGATTGCCGGAGCAATCGTGTGAAATAACGTTGTGCGGAATGGAATATAACCGCCTCTAGTTGCTACCGATTTTATAACGTCAATAACGCCTTTTCGTTTTGCAGTCTTCGGGAAAAAGTAAATCATTAAACTCTGAATTACCATACCTATCAAAGGGATTAATATAACTATCGCCGCCCCGATAAAGTAGATCTTATTTAGAAGAACATCAAAAAACAGATAATCGAAAAAATGGATAAGATGATGAAATAAAACAGCCGCCAATCCGACAAGGATACCGGTCAAAATAGCCAAGATGCTGAATACTGTATACTCAGGCATCGCAATTTTGTTAAATACCTTTTGAAGCCAAAGGCGGGAGCCGGTTAATCCGACTCTGATTGACTTACCAAGTTGCCAAATCTTTTTATTTTTAATCATCTGAATTTTTCCGAATACGCAGCGTTATTTTTCCCCATAAACAACTTCCCCGCCAACAATGGTCAACACAATTTTAGTTTTTTTGATCTGTTCATCGGGAACTTTTAATAAATCATTTGAGAGGACAACAATATCTGCCAATTTACCTTTTTCAATTGAGCCGACTTTATCTTCCTGAAAAGATGCATAAGCGCCGTTTATTGTATAAGACTTCAACGCTTCTAACCGTGTCATTCTTTGTTCCGGATAAAATGTTGAACCGTCCGGTAGTTTACGTGTAACGGTAGCATAAAAATTATTAATAGTACTTACCGATTCGACAGGCGCATCCGTACCGTTACAAATTATCACACCGCTGTCGATCAACTTACGCCAGACATAAGCTCCTTGCTCCGCACGATAGGAACCTAACCTTTTCTCAACAAAAGTTGCATCGGAAGTACAATGAATTCCCTGCATTGCTGCAATAACGCCAAGTTCGGCAAATCTTTTTATATCTTTATTAGATAAATGCTGAGCGTGTTCAATGCGCCATCTAAGGTCATGTTTATCAGGGTGTTTTTTGAAAGCAGATTCGTAAATATTTAAAATTTCGTTATTCCCTCTATCTCCAATTGCATGAGTGCACATTTGGAAACCGTTATTGATTGCAATTTCCGCCGCATTTTTTAAACTGGAAAGAGAAGTTACATTGCTTCCCTTATGTCCGGGAAGATCGGAATAATCTTCGAACATCCATGCACCCCTTGATCCGAGCGCTCCGTCGATGTACGCTTTAATTGAACGAACCGTCAGGAAATCATTTCCATAACCGATAATTTTATAATCGGAAATTCGCTTTTTCAAATTCTTATTGCTTTCTCCAATCATTACATACAATCTTACTTTAATAAATCCGGAGTCAACTTCTTCTTTCAGAAAATCAATAACTTCAAAAGGTTCACCCGCATCGTGAAAAGAGGTTATACCATTTTCCCCGCATTCAATTGCAGCGAGTCTAATTTTTTCATGCATCTCTTTTCTCTTTTCAGCAGTAGGTCTGTTGTCAAGAAATTTTTGATATACTTTATAAATAAGGTTCTCTGCATTTTCCTCGAAAACGCCAATTGCTTTTTTGCTCAGTGAGTCTCTTACAATTCTTCCTCCAACCGGATCTGCAGTTGATGTATCAATACCTGCAAGATCCATTGCTTCTTTGTTTGCAAAAATTGCGTGCCCGCTTGCATGATAAAGCAATACAGGATTAAAAGGAGTTGCTGAACTTAACATATTATGTAGGGGATATCCTTCAACATTCGGTTCCGGTACCGGATCCCATTTTTCCTGATGCCATCCTCGTCCGACTATCCAATCTCCGGGTTTTGCATTTTCTGCAGCTTCTGCAACTATGGCAACTATCTCATCCCAGTTTGCCGCTGAACTCAAGTCTAAGATCATTTTTGAATTTCCAAGACCGAGAAAGTGAGCATGGCTCTCGATAAAGCCGGGCATTACAAATTTACCATGCAGATCAATTACGCGAGTGTTTTTTCCAATAAGAATATTTATATCGGAGTTGCTTCCGACACTTTGAATTGTATCGCCTTTTATGGCAATTGCTTCGGCATGAGGCATTACATCATTTATGGTTGCAATATTACCATTAATTAAAACCATATCGGCGTTTTCCGGTTGAGACTGATCACATGAGGTCAAGATCAACAATGAAATCAAAACTGTAAAAGTCAGTTGAAGAATTCGGGGAAAATGCATTTCTTCTCCATTTATAAAAAGATGAAATTTAAAGATGTAATTTACCGACTTTTATCGTTAATAGGAAAACAAGGTTTAATCAAAAGCGAAACATTATGGATTGAGATGATTATAATACAAACAAACTGATCAAAATACCATGGTGAAGCCAACATTAATAGTATCATATGTTAATGGCACTTCATTACCATTAGGATTAAAAGGCCAGTTCATATTATCTTTACGTAAAAGATAATATCCGTACAAATATCCTGCTTTAAGTGCAAAGTTGACAATTGGACCAAGAACCGGTGAACTGTCAACAATTTCGTCAGTAAAGCGGGCAAGAATATTATATCCGATTTGAGATACTAAAAAACTACCAGACCAATACCAGAAAAGATGACGCCGGTAAACAACACTTGTTTCATAAAATGCATTAACTTGAAATATTGAAGCAAATTCCAGTTTGACACCATAAGATGATTTATCACCGAACCGAAAAGTTCCATAATAATCATTCAAAATAGGTGATTCTAAATTAGGGATTTTTACTCCTTGAGCAGTGGGAGTTGTATAATCACTTAATTTTGTCCAAACAAAATCTTGAGAGACGTAAGGTGTAACTGACAAAAATGATCCTCCGTATCCAATCCCATCTCTTGACCCGAATCCAAACTTGTAAGCAGTAGTTAAAATATCTCCTTCTGTATCAAAATAGCTTTGTTGTGCAGAACCAGTGTAAGAACCGAAAACATATCTTTCATTCAGATCAAGTAAAATACCTTTATAAATTTTCCTTTCACTCTTTCCAAGTTTTAAATCCCAACTCCCAACAGAGGCGAAATCACCTGTAATATTATTATGGCCAGGATAGCCAATTCCATAGTTAACCTCTATCATAGGTCTTGCGGTATAGATAAAGTCCATTACGTTTTCATTTAGGAAATCATCTACATAACCTCCGTCCTTACTTTCTTGAGCGGTGGCAGTAACGGTAAGAAACAAAGAGATGAATAGGATTAAATTGACTTTTTTATTGAACATGGTTATTCCCCCAAGAATGATTTTACTAATCGTCTACTTCTTTGTTTTTGAGTATTTTAACCAGTGTGCTCATGAGTACATCATTCTGCACTGGTTTTGTAAGAAAAGCGTCAACACCTGCTTGGTAAGCATTTTCTTTGTCTTTATGAAATGCGTGGGCTGTAAGCACAACAACCGGAATGTGTTTGTAGTTTTCATCGGCTTTAAGTTCCGATGTTAGTTCAAGTCCGTTTTTAGTTCCGCGTAAAGAAATATCCATCAGAATAATATCAATTTTGTGGTCTGCTAAGATTGAATAAAAAGTTTCTGAAGAATCACAAACTTCCACATTGAATTTACGTCTTAAAAAAAGCTGTAAAAACTTCTGACTATCGTAATCATCTTCAACAACTAATAATGTTGGTTTTTTACCTTCATCACTCATTTTGCTATCTCTTTTTTACTTTTTTGATATTAATCATACTAAGATTATGAATTTTATATAAAATTGCTACTAATTAATTTATAACTTTAATATATTGAAGCAATTTCCTCAAGTTTTTTTCTTGTAATATTGGGTACTGTTGTTGTTTTTTCGGGAATACCGGCAACAATGATCATGAACGATTTCTCGTTCGCAGGTCTATCCAAAATATGATTTAAGAAACTCATTGGACTTGGAGTATGGGTCAATGTTGCAACACCGGAATTATGCAAAGCTGTTATTAACATTCCCGTTGCAATACCTACAGACTCTTTAGTGTAGTAATGTTTTATGGTTTTACCTTCTGCGTTTTTATCGAACTTACGTTCAAACACAACAATTAAATAAGGGGCTTTTTCTAAAAACGGCTTTTTATCATTAGTGTCAAATTTCTCAAGGGTCTTGAGCCATTCCTCAGGGGCTCGTTTAGTGTAAAACTCTTTCTCTTCTTTTTCCGCTTCAATCCTAATTGTTTTTTTTATTTCAGGGTCTTTTACAATTGCGAAAAACCAGGGCTGCATATTAGCTCCGCTTGGTGATGTGCCGGCAGCTTTTACTGCATTCTCAATTACTTCCAGCGGTATTGGTTGTGAAGAAAATGTTCTTATTGATCTTCTGCTATTTACAAAATTAAAAAAACTTTTCGATCGCTCGATCATTTCTTTGTCTGAGTATAGATGAAAGTTTTTAAGAGGTATAAATTTCTGTTTCATTGTATATCTTGTATAAATTAATTTACATAAAGTTTTCGCAGTTGCTGCATGCTTTCGGGGTCGCCGATAATGGTGATCCTATCTCCCTCAAGTATTTTTGTATTGCCTTTAGGAACAATAATTTCACCGCCTCTCTGTAGCAACGTAACTAAACAGCCACTCGGGAAATCAATTTCTTTTAATGGTTTATTAATAAGTGATTCTGTTTTTTTGCCGTGAAAAACATGAAGAGCTTGAAAATTATCATCGTGCAGCAAAGCTTCTCTCAATTCTTGTTCATCTTTGGCAGCATACCATTCTTCAGCAAAAGATTCTTCATCAACACGACCGGCAATCTGGGCTAACATTCTTAAATGCTGAGTTGGGTCTTTCTCCGGACTGATTAGAAAGAAGACGGCAGTGACTCGTTGAACATCTTCCTCCTGATAAGTTAACGGATTAAAAATTGGTATATCAATTCCTGATTTTGTACGCAGAAGTACGAGCATTGAATGATCGATACCTTCACATCTAAAATGAGGTAGTGCAACGCCGCGTGTAACAGGAGTAGCGCCGACACGTGTTCCTTCCATTACTCGTTTGATAATATCTTCTTTAGAAATTGGTATTTTTGTTGCGAGCCACTCAGCCGTTGCATCAACAGATTTTTCAAAGTTAATATTCTCCGGCAGTTCAAAAACTTTACTTTGCATTACAATTTGATCGAAGGGATCACCCTTACGTAATCCTTTTTCTTTTAGAATTCCTCTTAGCTCAGTATCAATACCAGCATACCTAGATTTTCCCCATCGTTCAAAAACATGATAGATCGCACCATTTCTTGTAACTCTACTTTTGGAATAAAAAAAGTACCATGCTCCACCAATTAAAATTAATCCTATTGTAAAAAGGATGGATAAAATACCTAATTGAAAAATTAAAAATAATGATACGGCAATACCTATTATTTGCATCCAAGGATAAAATGGCGATTTATAACCTGGGTCGTATGATTCTATTTTGCTCTCTCTCATCACAATTACCGAAAGAGAAATAAATGCAAAAGCCAATAATTGAAAGGCGCTTGCAAGTTTTGCAATTTTGGTTGGGTCAAATACAAGAAGAACAATTATAATTAAAAGAACTGTGAGCATCAATGATCTAGTTGGTATATTGTTTTTTGTAAGTTTACGAAATGATGCGGGGATAATGTGGTCGCGACTCATTGCCAAAGGATACCTTGATGCACTCATAATTCCAGAATTTGCAACGGATATAAAAGCGACAATCGCTGCCACTGCTATAATTATAACACCAATATTCCCGAATTTAAGTTCTTCTACGGTTGCAACTGCTGTTAGATTTCCACGTAGTATATCCATTGGAACTATGCCAACTATAATCATTGTACCCAAAATATAGACTATAAAAGCAGTACCGAGTGCTAAAAAAATGCCTAAGGGTATATTTCTTTCAGGATTTTTAATTTCTTCTGATATTGAAGCAATTTTTGTAACACCAACATAACTAATAAAAACCAAACCAGTTGTTGACATCAGATCAAGAAATTTAAAATCAAACATCTGATTATAGTTACTTGGTTCGATAAATGGAATTGACGTGACAATAAAACCAGCAATTATTATTAATAAAATTGAAACTAAAACAATTTGTAAATTACTGCTTTTTTTAGCGCCGAAGTAATTAACTATTCCTAAAATAATTGCTATAAAAACAGCAAGCATTGTAATATTGTAACTGGTAACAAAGAGACTTAAATAAGCCCCAATGCCAACTAAAGCAAATGAAACTTTAAGTATTAGCACTAACCATACACCAATTCCTCCAATAGTTCCAACACCTGGTCCTAAAGACCTATCAAGAAAATAATAAACACCTCCAGCTCTTGGCATTGCTGTTGCTAATTCTATTTTACTCAACACCGATGGAATAAGTAAAATAGCAGAAAGTAAATAAGCGAGTACAAAGGCATTTCCAACTTCCGCAGCAGCTAAACCTGGTATAAGAAAAAATCCTCCACTGATTGTAGAGCCAGTTGCAATCGCAAAAACATCTATTAAATTTAATTCCTTTTTTAATTTCTTCTTTTTTCCAATCATAGTTTTAATATAGTATAATTTCTATTTTACTTCCACGCCCATTTCTCTTAATAAGAAATCGGCACTTCCGAGTTTTTGAGTTATCCAAAGCACATAGCGAATATCAACACCTATGGAGCGGCTGTACGCATCGTTCCAAGCATAATCGTTTATAGTTGCTTCGTATGCCCTATCAAAATTGACACCTACTAATTTTCCATTAGCATCAAGTATAGGACTGCCGGAGTTACCGCCTGTCGTATCCATGTTGTATAAAAGTCCGACAGGAATTGATTTTAATTTTGAATTATAAAACTGACCGAAGTCTTTTGTTTTGTAAAGTTCTTTTAATTTTGGAGGAATTGCATATTCGCTTCCGAGGTAGCTTTTCTCAATCACTCCTTTAAGTGTTGTAATTGGAGCGGCATAAATAGCGTCACGGGGTGAGTATCCTTTGATATATCCATAAGTCAACCGCAGTGTGCCGTTTGCATCTGGAATAAACAGAGTCTTTTTCCACTCCCTTTTAACTTCATTGAATCGCGGTAATAGTTTACTCAAAGCGCCGTTAATTTTATTGTTTTCATGTTTTAATTCTTTGTATTGTTTGTTCAATTCCAGCGCAAATTTGATCAGAGAATTATCTAACTCATTCAGTTCTTCCAGTGACATATTCAGCAGTTCATCAAAATTTTTTCTTTTTGTAATTTCTGCCGACATAAAATTATCCTCAACAAATTTCATCACGTCAGATCTATCAGCATTTTTGTTAAATGAGTTGTCAACAGCTTTGATCCTGGATGTCTCAGAAAAATTTATTGCGTCACAGATCATCTTTGTTAACAATTCTTGTTCAATTTCTTTCATCGATATTTTAAATATCTTATCTAGCCTGCGGATCGATTTTTCAATATTCTCATCTTTGAAAGAAGTCTTTCTTTTAGAATTATCTTTTTCTTTTTGCTCAGCATATTGGATGACAAATCTAGCCAATTTAAAATTATCCGATAGACTATACAGTCTGCTTAGCCAAAGATTTGCTTTAGCTATTTCATCTTTTTTCGTATAAATTTTGTCAATGTCAGAAAACAAATTGCCGTATTTTTCACTTAGCTTTTTGTTAGCTTTTATAAATTCTTGGATATCCTTTTCTTCTTTCTGTTTCGCGGCAATCAATTGAGTATTTCGCAAACCCTGAATTTTACCTTTATAGTTTTTCATTGTGTTCGAAAGACGTTTTATGTGAGTCGAATATGCAAGAGTCATCTCTTCATTACCTTCTGTCTTTGCCTCAATCAATTTAATTGTCCACTCATACAAAGATGAAATATAAGGCAATTGATATTTGTACTGATATGCGATGAATTGAGACGGCAGGTTACGATAAGTTCTCCCGGGATATCCGAGCACAAAAGCAAAATCACCCTCATCAACTCCGTTGGGATTTACTTCAAGAAACTTCTTTGGTTTGAACGGAACATTTTCTTCACTGTATTCGGCAGAGCTTCCGTCCGGCGCAACATACGCACGCATAAAAGTAAAGTCACCCGTATGTCTTGGCCAGACCCAATTGTCGGTTTCTCCGCCAAACTCACCTATCGTTCTCGGAGGAACATAAACCAAGCGGACATCTTCAATAATTCTGTACTTAAAAAGGATGTAAGACTGTCCCGGAAACATTTCTGAAACACTCGCCTCTATTGAGTTTTCCTTATCCGTTGCCTTTTCGCCAATCTCCCGCATTTTTTTTGAAATGATCTTCATGCGTTTTTCAAGATCATCAATACCTTTAACTGCTTTAAGGATAATTTCGGAAACATCTTTATACGACTCGGTTATTTTCACTTTATAACCTTTTGCATGGATTTCCTTGTCTCTTGACTCAGCAAGAAATCCTTTCTCTAAATAATTGTGTTCCGGGGTAGATGCTGCATTCACCGCACCAAAAGCACAGTGATGATTTGTAATTATCAATCCGTCCGGGGAAACAAACGAACCGGTGCAGCCATTAACTTTTACAAGAGCGTCAATTAAACTAATACCGTTTGGATTATAAATCTCACTTTGATCAATCAGCAATCCGGCTTTTTTCAAATCCAGTTTGCTAATACTACTGAGAGGATACTGTCCCTCTTCGGCATTTAGAACAATAGCTAGAAGTGACGTAACTATTAAAATAATTTTGAGAATTCTTTTACTCTTTAGCATAAATAAATTCCATTGTTTCTTTAGTACTATACGTTCTTGAAAACAAATTTGTACAATTAAGCTGGTCTCTCTAAATGATAAAAAACTAATTTGTATTGATAATCTATATCCTTGATTAGTTCTTTAACTAATGATCCGCTATTCGAAGACCACTTTTACTTCTTCGTTCATTTCGAGTTTTACACCGGGAATATCTTTTAGAAGTTCTTTAGTCTCCTCGTATGAAGCATCGTCTAAACCTTTAAGTTTTTTAAACTTTTCAGGATCTTCAAGTAATTTGTTAAAACTTACTTCCAGCAGTGTTATGTTTGAACCGTCAACATTGGTCGCATTAGTTTCAACAATATCACCGTCCAATTCAATCTGGATTGAGATTCTAAAGTCTTTCATCATATTCTTCATCTCATCCGTCCATTCCTCATCTTGTATGCTATTAGAATCTGATTCAACCTCATTTCCCTCTGCAGCCTCATTTTGTCCCTCAACCTCATTTTCTCCTTCATCATCTTCAGGCATATAAATCATAAGTGTTGCCGGACTTCCTTTTATAAATTTAAAAGTTATATCATCTTCGGGAGTTTCTTCTTCACCCATTGAAGGAGTTTTATTAGAGACGTCCTCATTCATTTTTATTTTATTAACATCATCAAATTCAAAAACAGCCCTATATCCTTCACGTCCATTATCTTTAAGTTCTTCACCTGAAACGTATCTTACACCTTTTCCAAGATCTTTAGCTTCTTTTCTTAACTCATCTTCGTCGAACAAGCTAAACTCTTTTTGTTGAGTTGAATCATTACCCATTGCCATAAAGCCCTTTAGCATTTGTATCATTGCAGAGTTCATGTATACAATTTCTTCAATTGTGCCGGAACCATCAGTTTTGAGGTTCATTTTATATTGGACATCAATGCATCCTGTTAAAGTTAACACTAACAGGAATATTGGAAAAAATTTAAATAGTGTTTTCATAATACCTCCAAATTATAAATGTTTTAATTAATATAAATAAATTTTATTGAAAAATTGAACTAACTTATAATTATATTTCGCACCTTAATTTTTAGAATAGTTAATGATATATTACGAAATTATAGGATATTTAGGATCGTTTCTTGTTGCGCTTTCGCTCACGATGAAAAACATCAGATATTTGAGAAGGATAAATCTTTTCGGAGCATTTGCCTTCTCGATCTATGGATTGCTGATTGGCGCTTATCCGGTTTTTGCGCTCAACGGATATATCGCCTTGATAGATATTTATTATCTAATAAAAATGTATAATACTAAAGAAGATTTTAAGCTTGTTCCCGTACTTGATGAAAAACATCTATATCTTAAGGAATTCTTAGAATTTTATGCCAAAGATGTTGAAATATATTTTCCTAATTATAAAGACCTAAATTTAGGAGAATTAAGTTGTTTCTTTATTTTAAGGGACTTAAGACCTGTGGGATTGTTAATAATTGAAGAAAAAAAGGGTGACGAGATAGAAATCCATTTAGATTATGCAATCCCGGATTACAGAGATTTGAAATCAGGAAAATATGTTTTTAATTCAGCAATTAAATATTTCAGAAATAAAGGTTATAAAACATTGATCTCGAGATCGACAGTAAAAAAACATCAAAAATATTTATTAAATATTGGATTTAAAAAAACCTTAGACAAAGAAAATACTTTTGTAAAGAATATTTGATTTATAACAAAATTGGGGTAAAAAAACGAATCCTTTTTAAGATTCTATCATCAAATCCTGATAAAAAAATATGGAGTTTTTAAAAAATGCAGCAGAATTATCAACCAAAAGTTATTATATTT
>UOGD01000310.1_pt1 | contig 16614 bp, 12 predicted proteins | sample 1989731 | NCBI WGS metagenome assembly UOGD01 (sample SAMEA4712198, study PRJEB27164) | hydrothermal vent metagenome | biome: marine basaltic hydrothermal vent biome; feature: marine hydrothermal vent; material: mineral | place: Pacific Ocean | collected 2011-06-14/2011-07-23 | depth 1691 m | reverse complement strand
AGGACAGGCAATTGTTTATTACGGCGAACTGACAGCATGTTTGAAAATTACTTCAATACTTGAAGAAATTGGATTACATACGCAAATCCTTTCAGAATAAATTAACACTTTTTATTATATATTTATATTTACGTTTTTGAACTACAAGGATTGAACAAAATGCAAATTGGATTAGTAGGGCTGCAGTATTCCGGTAAGACAACACTCTTTAACACCATTGCTAAAATTGAACCGTCGGAAGTTCAGATGGGTTCTGAAGAAGCAACAATTGAAGTTGTGAAAGTTCCCGATGAAAGATTGGATAAACTTACAGAATTATTTAACCCGAAGAAAAAAATTAATGCTACAATTGAAGTTTTCGATACACCCGGATTAAAGATGTCGGATGACGGCAAAGTTAAGATCACTTCTCAGTTTTTGAATAACGTTAAGAATAATGATGCATTGTTTTATGTGATCCGTCAATTTCATGATGATACCGTTCCTCATCCAATGAATAACGTTAACCCGGTAAGGGATATTGAATTTCTTGAAACTGAATTTCTCTTTTATGATCTGGCTTTTCTGGAGGGTAGAATTGAAAAACTGAAAAAAGAGATACTGAAAATAAAGGATGAAAAACTGAGGAGAGAACTACCCGTAATCGAAAAATGTTACGCTCATGTTGAAGAAGAAAAACCCTTACGAAGTCTTGAACTTTCGGAAGAAGAATTTAAAATGCTTTCGGGCTATCAGCTTCTTACTCTCAAACCGTTATTGATCGGAATAAATTGCGATGAGGATTCTATTGATGATGTCGATAATATATTATCTGATATCACCGCTTCTTTAACGAATAAAGATGAGACCATAATTCCGTTTTTCGGTAAGATTGAATATGAGCTATCAATAATGGACGAAGAAGATCGTACGGCATTTATGGAGGATTACGGTATCAAGGAATCAGCGTTAAGTAAAATTCTTAAATCGGCATACGACAAGTTAGGACTTCAATCTTTTTTTACAGTTGGTGAGGATGAATGCCGTGCATGGACTATCAAAAAGAATTACACAGCTCAAGATTCTGCGGGAGTGATACACACAGATTTTTACAATAAATTTATAAGAGCAGAAGTGGTGCACTACGAAGATTATATCACTCATGGCTCGTTCAGTAAATGTAAGGAAGCCGGAGTTTGGCGGCTTGAAGGGAAACAGTATATAGTTAAGGATGGTGATATTTTAAATATTCGCCACAGTTAAAATTATAATAAAGGAGTTAATATGTCTAAATCAGCAATTGAAGGATTAGAACCCAAATTGGTTTGGGAATATTTCTATGGTATTACACAAGTTCCTCGCCCTTCAAAAAAAGAAGAAAAAATTAGAGCTCATGTGCGTGAGTTTGCGGCGAAGAATAATTTCAATTTTGAAGAGGATGAGGTGGGGAACATTGTTATTAAAGTTCCGGCAACGCCCGGATACGAAAGTGCTCCGACCATTGTTATTCAAGGACATCTCGATATGGTATGCGAGAAGAATAAAGGCACAGAGCACGATTTTGATAATGACCCGATTGAAATTATGCGGGACGGCGATTGGATAACTGCAAGTGGAACGACACTCGGTGCTGATAATGGAATAGGCGTCGCTGCCGGAATGGCTGCTGCCACAGATGATTCTGTTGTTCATGGTCCGCTTGAGTTACTCTGTACAATTGATGAAGAAACCGGCATGACCGGTGTTAATGCGCTCAGATCGGATTTCATTACCGGGAAAACACTACTCAATTTAGACTCGGAAGAAGACGGTGCCTTTTATGTAGGATGTTCCGGCGGTCAAGATACACGCGGAGATTTTGCGGTTAATTATACAGATGCTGATAGATCATTAACTGCTTATGAGATTATGATAACAGGCTTAAAAGGCGGTCATTCGGGTTTGGACATTGCAAACGGAAGAGCAAATGCAATTAGGTTATTAGCTCAGCTATTGAACAGATTAAAGGCAGAGGTTGAATTTGACTTATCTGCAATCTCCGGCGGGTCTTTGCGTAATGCAATCCCTCGTGAAGCGGAAGTAACAATTCTGTTAAACTCCGAAGATGAGACAAAAGTAAAAGGAATTATCGATCGGTTTATTTCCGATACTCTTTTGGAATTCAACGTTAACGATCCTGGATTGGAAATAAAATTTGAAAAGAAAGATTCTGACAATGATAAAGTATTCACTAAGGAATTTGTCGATAATCTGGTAAGAGTTTTACTTGCCACTCCGCATGGAATTATGGCAATGAGTCCCGACATACCGGGATTGGTTGAAACGTCAACCAATCTTGCAACAATTGATGTAACTGATGATAAGTTGACAATCGGTACAAGTCAAAGAAGTGCTATAGACAGCGCAAAGTGGAATATATCAAATGCGGTACGCGCAGTATTTGAATTGGGAGGCGCTGATAATGTAGATACAGGCGATGGGTATCCAGGCTGGCAGCCAAATATGGATTCGCAACTGCTGAAAATATCGAAAGAGGTTTACAAAGAGATGTTCAATGGCGAACCCGAGATAAAAGCTATCCATGCCGGATTAGAGACGGGTCTGCTTGGCTCAAAATATCCGGGATTGGATATGATTTCATTCGGTCCAACAATTGAAGGTGCACATTCGCCGGATGAAAAATTGAACATTCCAGCTACGGCAAAATTTTATGACTTGTTGAAAGGAATACTACTGAGATATACAAAATAAAAATATAAGATCAAGCTGTGGAATTTTCTGCAGCTTGATCTATTTTACATCAACAATTTGGAGCTTAAAATGAATAAGAATTATAAGCTTTATAATGTTCCTAAAATCGATTCCGTTCAAGAGTTGTTACTCCGTTCTGCTAATGAGTATTCTGATAAACTTGCATTGGAAGATCTGAACGATACACCGATCCCTCGACTTACCTACAAAGAATTATTATCTAACGTTTTAAAATTTGGAAATGCTCTCAAAGACTTAGGGCTTGAAGAGCGAAGCCACGTTGCAATCATTAGCGAGAACAGAGTTCAATGGGTAATTGGATATCTAACATGTATGACTTTTAATTATGTCGCTGTACCGATTGATAAAAATCTGACTAGGAATGACATATTTAATATTATCCATGAGTCCAATGCAGAAGCGATAATTTTTTCAGCCGCATATTCCGAACTTTTTGATGATAGTCACTCAGCGTTGAAACGGCTAAAATATTTTATTTGCATGGATGAATGTCCAAGCGAACTTCCGTACCTCAGCATGAAAAAACTAATAGACGAGCATGATGAATACAGTGTTGATCAGCTTCCTAAAATTAATAATACTGATCTTGCAGAAATTATTTTTACATCCGGCTCGTTAGGTAGAGCAAAAGGTGTAATGCTCAGCCAGAAAAATCTCGCTTCAAATATTGTTGATATGGTAAGCATGATGATGATCTATCCGAAAGATAGGTTTTTGTCTGTACTCCCGATTCATCATACTTATGAATGTACATGCGGAACGCTTTGTCCGATCTATTCAGGCGCTTCGGTACATTATGCAAGAAGTTTAAAAACAATTGTTGATGATATTCAGAATGTTCAGGCAACGATGTTTCTGGGGGTCCCACTTTTATTTGAGAAAATGTATAAGAAAATTGTCAAATCAATTTCAGAAGATAAAGTAAAATCGATAGTTGTTCCTATATTGGTAAAAGTAACTGACTTATTAGAAAAACTGAATTTAAAGGGAAGCAAGAAAAAACTGTTTGCTGAATTGCATGAAAAATTTGGCGGACATGTAAGAGCGTTTATCGCCGGCGGAGCAGCACCCGACCCGCAAGTTGCTGCCGGATTAAGAGGATTCGGTTTCTCTTTTATCCAAGGTTATGGTTTAACTGAAACATCGCCGATACTCGCATTGAACCGGTTGGATAATTTCAAAGATGACGCTGCAGGATTACCATTGCCTCATGTTGAAATAAAAATAGATTCACCGGATCATAATGGTGTCGGTGAAATATTGGCTAAAGGTCCGAATGTAATGCTTGGTTATTATAAAAATGAAGAAGCGACAAATGATGTAATGGAAGATGACTGGTTTAGAACGGGGGATCTCGGTTATATCGATTCCGATGGCTTCCTTCATATAAGCGGGCGAAAGAAAAACCTTATCCTTTCAAAGTCTGGCGAAAATGTTTTCCCTGAAGAAATTGAAGATCTGCTCAACAGAAGTAAGTATGTACTGGAATGTATTGTCTACGGTAAAAAAGATGAAAAGCATGATGAAATAATAGCCGCTAAAATTGTTCCCGATACAGAAGGATTCATAGAGTTATCCGAAACCGAAAACAGAACCATTGATCAGGATTTTATTAAAGAGGTTCTGAGCAAGGAAGTTGCAAACGTCAACAAGCAATTACCGGCTTTTAAAAGAATAATTACGTTCAAAGTACGAGAAGAAGAATTCGAGAAAACGACAACACAGAAAATTAAGAGATATTCGCCGAACAATATGGAATAAGTTTTACAGAATGAAAATGTAAATGTTGTTTTATTTTTCCTTTTGAATTATTGGTGTTAACATATCCTTAAGATATTTCTTAAATTTTGATTTGAAATAATTATTCTTTAGGAAAACTATGTTAATTTTCAACACGCTCACAAAGAAGAAAGAAGAATTTAAACCTATAGATCCGCCAAATGTAAGTATGTACGTTTGCGGACCAACTATCTATAACTATTTCCACATCGGTAACGGCAGAACATTTATGATGGCTGATGTTATCCGCCGATACTTGATTTATAAAGGTTACAATGTAAAATATGTAATGAACTTGACTGATGTTGACGATAAAATAATTAACAAAGCAAATGAAGAAGGCGTTAATACAAAAGAGTTAACTCAAAAATTTGAGCAGGCGTTTTTTGATGATATTGAAAAGTTAAAAATCAAACGTGCTGATGTTTATCCGAAAGCCACCGAACATATTAAAGAAATTGAAGATATCATCTCTAAATTAGAGGCGAAGCAAATTGCTTACAATGTTAACGGCAATGTTTTTTATGATGTGATAAAATTCAACGGCTATGGGAAGTTAAGCGGTAAAAATATTGATGATCTGGAATCGGGCGCTAGAGTTGAAGTTAACGAGGAAAAGAAAAATCCGCTTGATTTTGCATTGTGGAAAAAAGCAAAAGAGGGTGAGCCCGCATGGGATAGTCCTTGGGGTGAAGGGAGGCCCGGATGGCACATAGAGTGTTCGGCAATGAGTATGAAACACTTGGGTGAAACTATCGACATTCACGCGGGTGGAAGCGACCTGATCTTTCCACATCACGAAAATGAAATTGCACAGAGTGAAGCTTCATCCGGTCATGAGTTTGTTAAGTACTGGCTGCACTTCGGCTTTTTGAATATCAACAAAGAGAAGATGTCAAAATCATTAGGCAATTTTTTCACTACTCGTGATATTCTTAGTAAATATCCGGCTGAAGCGGTAAGACTATTGTTTGTTCAATCGCACTATGCAAGTCCATTAAATTTCAGTAAAGAACTTTTGGATGCCGCACAAAAGGGAGCAGAGAAAATTGCTAATGTTGGTAGGATAATTGTTGAAGGAATTAAGCAGAATAATATTTCCGGCAGCCAACCGCATTTTGATATTGATAAATATGTAAAGTCATTTACTGACGCAATGGATGATAATTTCAATACACCTCAAGCAACTTCGGTTATTTTCGATTTTGTTCACGATATAAATAAAGTTTTGGCAGAAAATGATAATATCAATTCTCAATTTTTCGATGACGCTAAAAAATTCTTACAAAGTACAGCAGACGACGTTTTGGGAATAGTCGATTTTTCCGATCTGGAAAAAGAGAATGTTGATAATAAGGATGATGCTTGGATACTTGAGCAGATCGAATTGAGAGCAAAGGCGAAAACGGAAAAGAATTATCAGCTTGCCGATGAAATTCGTCATTCACTTGCCGATAAGGGTATTATCCTTGAGGATAGCAAAACCGGCACAACCTATAAAAGAAAATAGCAGTGAACTCGAAAATGATAGCAGCCCTGCTGATTATAACGGTGATAATTTTGCTTGCTGTGTTTGCATGGCTCTACCTATTCAATATTTATGAAGTCAAAGTTGTTGTTTCACCGGAATACTTACTCACCGGTAATAATGCAGAAGTAACGGTAAATGTTATTCCTGTTAATTCGTTTGGTGGTAAAGCTCCGTTAAGAAATGTTAAAGCTAAATTCCAGATTGAGAAAGGGGAAGAAATTATTAGAAGTTTTACGATCAATAGTGATTCCAATTTAGCTACAATTAAACCGAACGGAAAAGTTGGGAAAATTATTCTAATAGTAGAATCAGATTTTGGATTATTTCCAACACGTATCGAAATTCCGGTTGTCGAAAATATTTCCGACATAAAAAATGAGAATTGAGTAATATCAAAAATTTAATGTATATTTGATAAATACTTTATTGATATTTAATAATGAAAACATTTCTTAAAACATATATTCTTCTGTTTCTTTCCGTTACTGCAGTTTTTGCGCAGGGAACTGCGGGCACAAACGCAAAATATGAATACAGAACTTTGATTGATATGCAGACCGCCGGGATACTTGAGAAAGGATTTGCCGGTCTTGTCTTTGATATAATGCCGAATGGAGTTCTGATCGCTCAGATTGAGGCTGGAGCATTTAATAATTTTAGTTTCGGGATTTCTTATGGCGGTTCAAATGTTATAGGAACGGGAAACATCTCTTGGTATAAATGGCCTGCAATCTACGTTAAGTTCAGATTTATGGATGAAACTCGAGTGATTCCTGCGCTCGCTGTTGGTTTCGATTCTCAGGGTAAAGGAGTATATGATAAAGAATTAGACCGATATCAGATAAAATCTCCTGGATTTTTTCTAGCAGCTTCTAAAAATTTTGAACTTCTCGGTTACTTTAGTATTCATGGAATGATCAATTACACTCTTGAGCGGGATGATAACGATAAAGACCTGAATTTAGCCTTTGGGATCGAAAAAACCATCGGAGGACCAGTTTCATTCTATGCAGAATACGACTTTGCCATCAATGATAATAATCCTCTTTCTTTTGGAGAAGGCAAAGGATATTTGAATGTAGGATTACGCTGGTCTTTAGCTCAGGGGTTCACTATCGGTCTCGATTTGAGAGATTTACTAAGTAATCAAAAACTAAATGCTTACAGAGCTGACCGCGCTCTTTATATTGAATATATTTCCTCAATTTTTTAGTGTACAATTACCTGAACAGCAGTACACTTTAAACTACACTTTAAGCGACTCAAAAACATCATTTTTAGAATAAAAAGCCAACATTTGGATAGGCACGCTTATTGTCTTACAGTGTGTAGTTATATGGAGGATAAAATGAAAACGAGAATATTGATAATATTAACAGCATTAGCTTTTTCACTAGGCGGATGTTATACAAGTTTTGCTACAAGAGAATATGAAGAAGAAACTTTTGGACAAGTAGAAGAATCACCAACAGTTGACTCTATGACTGACCAACCCGACTCAATGATTGTTTTTCAAGATGAAGATGGTAATCTTGATACAGTTTATTTATATACAGGTAATGACACAGAAGTAAACGATAAGCCCGCTGAAGAAGTAACAATAGTAAATAATTACTATGATGGCGGCGGGGATGATGGTTTTATGGTTGGCGGATTTTTCGGATTTCCTACATTTTATGCTCCGGTACCATTTTACAGTTATTATAATCCTTATTTTTATGATCCGTTCTACTGGAATTATTATCCGCCATATTATTCTTATTATGGTCCATCTATTTATGTTTATGGTGATTACTATGCCGGATACTATAATGGAGGAACTTATTATCCTTCTGAGGAAAGATACAGAAGTAATCAATCTCACTGGACAAATCTTAGGAATAATGACGGTGGACGAAGGGTATCACGAAAAAGTAGAGACAGTTACAGAACTTTACCTGTTGCAAGTAGAGGTGGCGCAAATGAAATTCTTAATAATAGAATTAATCTTGATAGAGAGATGCGGAAGATCTCAACATCACCTAGAAAGACCGAGTTAGCCTCCTTAAATAAAGGGGGGATAAGGAAGGCTAACTTGGAAGTTTCCGAGAGAGCTATAAATAGAAAGAGCGATGCAAAAGCTGTTTCTTCAAGATATTCAAAGACCAGAAAGGTTGTAAAAAGAGAATCGGTGAAACAATCAAAACCTAAGCGAACTTCGAGGGAAGCAAAATATAGTAGGCAGAATACAAACAGGAAAAGAACATACATTCGAATTCAGAATAAATCATCCTATGGTAAGAGAAAAAACAAAACTTACCGTAAATCATATAGCAACAGTAGAACACGGGAAGCTACAAGCTCTAGCAAAAGATCAGGCTCATCTAAATCTTATAAAAGACAAAGAACAACCAGGTCTTCTGGTAAGGCGTATAATTCTAATTCATCACGGTCAAGTTATAAATCCAATTCTTCAAGAAGAAGCAGATCATCTTCATCAAGTTATAAAGGAAGCAGATCACCATCACGCTCAAGTTACAGCGGTTCGTCAAGCAGGTCATCATCACGTTCAAGCTATAGAGGTTCGTCAAGCAGATCGTCTTCACGTTCATCTTACAGCAGACCTTCTTCTCATTCTTCATCCAGAAGTTCTTCTGGTAGAAGCAGTTCGTCACGAAGTGGCGGCAGAAGAAGATAAAATTTTTGCAAAAAGTAAAAGACGTTATATTGAATTATTGTGAAAACTGAAAATGAGAAAACGATGAACACATTTATTAAATACTTATATAAATCTATCCTGATGTACCTTGTATTCAGCGGGTCAATGATATTCGCACAAAATTCTAATGACGCATTACGATTAACTATTCCAGGAATAATTTCGAATGCACGAGCATTGGGAATGGGTAATAGTTATGCAACACTAGGTAATGATTATGCTTCAATTATATTCAATCCGGCTGGCTTGGGGTTGGCGGGTAAAAGTGAAATAACCGGAAGTCTCTACTACCGCTATTTTGAAAACACAGCAACTTTTTTCGGCAACACAAACTATCATAAAAACAGTTATACCGGTTTAAATCAATTCGGATTGCTTCTAAAAACACCAACTACACAGGGAAGTCTGGTTTTTGCATTCGGGTATCAAAAAGATAAAGATTACACATCAACCATTAGTTTCGATGGTTATAACCCGAATAATAACTCGATGATTCAAGATCTTACTTCGTACAACGATGATGTTCCTTTTCTCCTTGGTCTTAGTTACCCGCTGTTTGATATAAATGATGAGTATATAAAAGATACAACAAATATAGAAGGACGGTTAAACCAAAGCGGAACGGTCTATCAGGAGGGTTACATTGATCGTTATTCATTTGGGACAGGTATTGAAGCGGCAGAAAAAGTTTATGTGGGATTTAGTATTAATTATCTTAATGGCAGATACACTGGCGATAGAGAATATTACGAAGAGGATGTAAATAATTTTTATGTAACGCCAACTGATCCGTTGGATCCCAAAACAGCGGGATTTAATACTTTCTATTTCAACGATATTCTTTCTTGGAATATGGATGCATGGGAATTCAGATTCGGATTTTTATTCAACTGGTTCGATTTCTTATCTATCGGCGGTTCTGCGAAGTTAGCAACGAAATTCAAGATTGAAGAAAATTATTATCTTGATGGATATAGTGAGTTTAATAAAAATTATTCAATTGAATTAGACCCGTCAAACAGCGGATTAAAATATAATATTACAACTCCGGCAGAGTTTACTTTAGGCGCGTCGTTAGACCTTTCATTGCTTAAAGTGAGCGGACAAGCTACATTCATTGATTATTCACAAATGAAATTTTCCGGTGATCTTGTGAAAGATTTGATCAGCGGTAACAATAAAATAATAAAAGAAAATTTTAGACCGGTGATAAATTATAATTTAGGCGCTGAATTAAGAATACCATTCACCCAAATTAGAGGTCGGGCCGGCATAATGTATCTGCCGTCTCCATATGATAATGATCCGGAAAATTTCGATAGAGTATATCTTACTCTTGGAGCAGGAATTATTGCAGGTGATGCACTAAGATTTGATGTCGCATATTCGTATGGTTTCTGGGATACTTACGGCGATAATTATTCAACAAATCAATCCAGAGTTTTCCAAAAAATCGAAACTCACACAATATTAATCACTACTACAATAATGCTGTAACAGCCTTAAAGTTGAATTGCAATCAATAACAAAGTATCTTTGCACATAAGTTATAATTATTTAGGTAAGTATTATCCTAGGAAAGATATTTAAGATAGAAAGCAAAGATTACTATGTGATTGACGAATATGGTAATGAGTTGATTTGCAAACTTCCGGGCAGATTCAAAAAGCAGTATCATCTTAAACAAGATAAACAATACATCTTAGATATCGCAACGATCGGTGATAGAATTAAATTCATCAGAAATCAAGATGGCAGTGGTGTTATCACAAAAATTCTTGAACGAAAAAACTATTTTTCACGAAAAGCTATAAAACTGAGGGGTACTGCCGGTAGGGGAGAGCGCCTGGAGCAGATATTTGCTGCTAATATTGATAATATTGTGATCATAACTTCAGTCAGTAACCCCAAATTTAATAATCGGTTACTCGATCGAATTCTTGTCGCTGCTGAAAGTTCCCGAATAAATCCGCTAATTGTTATCAATAAGATCGATCTGCAAAATTCTGAGATATATGATGAATGGTATGAACTTTATCATGATATCGGTTATCAAGTTTTCTTAACGTCTGTTACAGGAAATATCGGTTTGTTTGAGCTGAAAGACAGACTGAAGGGAAATGTTAATTTGTTCTGCGGACAATCTGGTGTTGGAAAATCATCAATATTAAATAGTTTGTATCCCAAGTTAAATCTTAAGGTTGGTGAGGTTAACACAGTTACCCAGAAAGGAAGACATACAACAGTTTCTGCTGTTCTTAAGCATGTAGATGATGAAACGGTTGTGATTGATACACCCGGCATCAGGGAATTTGCTCCTTATGGTATTGAGAAAAATGATCTTGCTCACTATTTTATTGAATTTCTTCCACACATGAATGAGTGCAGATTCAATACATGTACGCATTACCACGAGCCTGGCTGTGCAGTTGTTGAGGCTGTTGATAATGGGGAAATAGATGTGCAGAGGTATTACAGTTATTTGAATTTGCTTGAGACAATTGAAGAAGATGCCGTATATTAATATATAGAATAATGGTTTATTTTTCATTCGTCCTTTTTACCTTGTTATTAAAATAACTTAGTGATATTTTTTCAAGTTAATTTATTTGAGATTATGAAACTATATATATATACAATTATTGCCGCATTGCTGGTTGTCCTTGGATGTTCATCAGCAAATGTAACTAAAGAGAATTCGACTGAAACTGAAGCACAAAGTGAAGTTGAAACTAAAGAACAATTACTTGCACAAGATCATTTTATCTCAGGTGCGATATTTGACTTGAAAGGACAGTATCCTTCAGCAATTTTAGAGTATCAAGAAGCTTTGTCATACGATAACCAAGCCGGTATTCATTATGCATTAAGTAAGGACTATCTTTTATTAAACAAACTTTCACTAGCTCTAAAGTATTCGAGGGAAGCAGTTAATATGTCCCCCGATGATGTTGAATATAATTTCTTGCTCGGTAATATTTATAAGATTGCTCAGCAGCCGGATTCGGCAGCTATAATATTCAACAAGGTAATTGAGCTCGATTCGCTATATTACCAAGCCTATTATGGTTTAGGGCAGGTTTATGAAGCTCAGAAACCTATGAAAGCGTTAGAAGTGTACGAGAAGCTGTTAAAACTAACCGGACCTGAGTGGAGTGTTCTAGTTAAAGTTGCTGACTTAAATGAAAGAATGGGCAATGTCGATAATACGATCAAAACTGTTGAAGAATTACTTGCGCTTAATCCATCTAATCTGCGGCTGAAAAAACTGCTTATTGAGTCTTATCTTAAGACGAAGAAAACAAAGAAAGCTATGACGTTGATAGATGATACCTTGCTTATGTTTCCTGATGATCTTAGCTTGATCGAATATAAAGGTAACGCATTTGTTATTGAGAAGCGTTGGCAGGAAGCTGCGGAAGAGTATAAAAAGCTGATCCGATCTGACAAAATTCCATTCGATTCTAAAAAAAGAATTGCCGCGGGCTTTGTTACTGAAGCAGCGAAAGATTCAGCAATAATTCCAATAGCAAAAAATGTCCTTCATGAAATAGCAAAAGATTCTACTGATTGGCAAATAAATGCTTACCTCGGTGAGATTGCATCAACCGAGAAAAATGATTCACTAGCAATTGAATATTTTAAAACAGCTACTATAGATGCACCTTGGAATGCCCAATTATGGAATAGGTTAGGTATCCTGCTTTTTGAAGCCCAAAAGTATGAGATGGCAGTAGAAGAGATGAAGAAAGCCGTGCGGCAGTTTCCCGATGATTTTGTAGATAATTTAATTTTGGGTTTGGCTTTGTCTCAGCAGAAGGATATAGACGGAGCAGAGAGAGCATTAGAACACGCAGTAAAATTGAATCCTAATGATCTTACTGCACTGAATGCTTATGCCTTTACACTTAACCAGCAGAAGAGAAATGATGCTGCTATCATCTATCTTGAAAAAGTACTTTACCTTGATTCTACCAATATCCAAGCGCTCGGTACTCTGGGAATGATCTATGATTCCATGGATGATTTCAGAGTGAGTGATTCGTTATACGAAAGAGCTTTGACTATTGATTCAGCCAATGCACTAATTGCAAACAACTACGCTTATTCACTTTCCGAGAGAGGAGTAAAACTGGAAAGGGCATTGGAACTATCAAAATTAGCTGTTGAAAAAGAACCTAAGAATTCTTCATATCTGGATACGATAGGATGGGTTTATTATAAATTGGGGGATTATTCCAAAGCAGAAGAGTTTATTAAAAAAGCAATTGATCTGGATAGTAACAATGCTGTTCTGTATGATCACCTTGCGGATGTTCTTTCAAAGCAGAACAAAATTGAAAAAGCGAAAGAATATTGGAAGAAGGCTTTGGACATTGATCCGACTTTAAAAGAAGTACAAGAAAAATTAGATAAGAGCTGATAATGATCAAGAGAGTTTTATATTATTGTTCAATTGTGTTATTGAATGTGATTTTAATAACATCGTGTAGTACCGAAAAAGCAGTGCGCAATGAAAAAGTAATGCCAGCCGATAGGCTAATCAGAAAACTTGAAGGAAATAGAAGAACAATTAAAACTTTTTACGGTAAAGGTGTTCTGAATATAAGAAGTAAAAGTTTCAAAGGTAAAACGAGTTTTGAAATTTCTGTCAAGAAGCCTGATTCGATCAAGATCTCAATTTACGGACCATTTGGTATAGATTTGGCGCATGGATTGGTAACTAAGAGGAGTTTCCTATTTTACGATGTACTTAAAAACAGAGCATACACCGGAACTAATAATGATAAAGTATTGAAAAGCATTTTTAAAATCGATCTGACCTTTAATGAATTAATTGACGCATTTGCCGGTGCGGTTAACCTAACAGATAAATTAAGAACCGAACCCGATATTTATATTACTGAGGGTGATACTTATCAGCTTTTATATCTCGATGAAAAGAACAATAAGAAAAGCAGATATGAAATTAACAAAGATGATTTGGCGATAATTAATTATAGTGTTTCAACAATGCTGAATGACGAATTATTAGAAGGAGATTATTCAAAGTTTCAAGAATTTGAAAAAGTACCGATTCCCTTTAATTCTACTATCACAAACAAAGTTAAAAATGAAAGTCTTCGTATTGAATATCGATCTGTTGAAGTGAATGAAAAGATCGAAAGTCTTGCGATCAGGTTGCCCTCAGATGTAAAAATTATAAAATGGTAAGATATTTAATATATACTGTCTTTACATTTCTTTTCCTATTTAACATTGCCGTCGCCCAAAGCGGTAGTAATATAAAGCAGAAAAATTCCGAGCTTGCTAAAATTCAAAATGATATTAAAAAACTTGAAACAGATCTGAACAAGCAGAAAGAAAATGAAAAACAATCCGGGAAACTATTAGATAATATCAATCATCAGTTACTTCTGCTAAATAAGATAATTCAAAAATACAGGCAGGAAGAGAGGCAATTAGATAAAAAGATCAACGCTTTAACTTCGGAAATCAACTCCCTAAAATCTGAAATTAAAAAATTGCAGGGTGATTACGCCCGTTACGTTAGATGGCTTTACATGAATGCTCACGATTCAAAATTAAGTTTTCTTATAAATTCCGATTCCTTTAATCAAGCAATAGTACGCTATAAGTATCTTAATTATATTACCGATAAAAATGAAGAGAGACTAGTAGAGCTTGTTGCAAATAAAAAAGCGCTGGAAGAAAAAACAGTAGCGCTTAAAAAAGAAAATAATAAGAAACACAAACTTCTGGTCGCGAAAAGAAAAGAGAAGAGCAAACTTGTAAAAAGGGAAAAAGAAAAAGAAAAACTGATAGCACAGCTGAAGAAGAATCAGTCCAACATAGCAAAAGAGATTGATAAAAAGAGAAAGTATGAAGTTGAAATTAAAAACAGAATTGCCAAACTGATTGAAGAAGAAAGGCAGCGAAAAATCAAACTTCATGAAGAAAATTTCAAAGGTGAATCTGTTAGTTCAGCCATCCCGAGATTTGACTATTCAAATTTTGAAAATTTCTCCGATCTGAAAGGTAGTATGAGTTGGCCGGTTTCAACCGGAAAAGTTGTTCGAGACTTCGGGGAAAATAAAAACGTAAAATTAAAAACCGTAACCCTGAATTACGGAATTGACATCCGAACCAAACCTAAAGAAGAAGTACATGCGGTTGCGCAGGGAGTGGTTTCGGTTATTGATTGGATCCCTGGATTTGGCAGCATAATTATTATCACGCATAAAGGAAATTATCGTACGGTCTATGGACATATCGTTAATATCCAAGTAAACGAAGGCGATATTGTTAATGCCGGAACATTGCTCGGTACAGTAAATGAAAGTCTTGAGGGTAATATAATCCATTTCGAGATATGGAATGAGCGAAATTATCAGAATCCCGAAAATTGGTTAGTGAAAAAATAATTTATCTGCAAAAAAAAAGCTGACCCAGGCGAATAACCAAAGATCAGCTTTAAATTTTAAGAGTTTTATTTTATTTACATACTCTTTTCAATCTGGAATTGAGGATTGATATCAACCGGAAGACCTTTCAATTTTTCAACCAAAATTTTCATTGACTCCGATGAAACCGCATATTTCTTGATCAATTCCTTTGCACCGTTATAACTTCCAGTAGCTTGGATCATCAATACTTTGTTTGCAAGATCTTTGAGTACAGGATAAGCCTTGTCAAGGTTGACTTTTACTTTATTTGTTGCCTTGTTGAACTCGTAGGCTCCGTTCTCTAACATATAATTGTAGATGATTGCGTTGCCTCCGCCATGCGCTTCGTTAATACCAAACCGGATTGATCGGAAAATACCGGCAAGGAATGTTACCCACATTTCTTTGTCAAAGGATTCAGGATAAACACCATTCTTGATCATAAATCTGTTATTGAACATTCCCAAAATATCAGCTTTACATTCTTCGATTGTTGAATATGTTTCTTTTAGTTCTTTCTTTACTTCAGTTTCTTTTCCGTTTACTTTTATGAAGCCAGGACCTAATCCATGCGACATTTCATGCATCAAGGTATGATTAAAAAATGCATCGAATGTTACAAACTCAGTTTGTGATGAATCCAGAACTATTTCAGAGATCGGTTTCAGTAATTGTTTGAACTTAGCTTCGTGCATATTCTTGAGCATTACTTTTTTCGAGCCTTTAGCTTTACGCACTCTTTCATCATTAGGCAAATTGAATGCTAAGGTTTGCACTCCGGCTTTTGTATCACCGGCGCTGTAAACTTCCTGAACAACAACAATAGGGGACTCACTGCCTCGTTCAAAATTTTTGTATTTATTTGGTATCGGCAGATTGTTCTCCAACTCTTTAAGATAGCTTGCAAATGTTTTTAACTTTTCCGTACTTTTGGGGTCCACGATAGTCAGGAAACACTCGAAGGAAGCTTTATAATTGAACAAGGCATCTTCGTATACCTCATAAGGTCCGATGATAACTTCAATCGTATTATCATTCAAGTCCATCCAAGCCATGTCGCTGTCGTAATAATCATTTGTTTGGAAGGCTAATGCACGAGTGACCAGATATTTTTTCAGCGATGGATTATCGGCATATTCAGCCGCTTCATTCAGCAGAATAGTGATCTCACTTAATTGTTTTTTGTAATAATCGGTATAAGGAATTGCTTTCAAAGTACCGTTTACTCCGCGGATAACTGTGAATTCTGAAGTGAATTCTTTTTCTTTATCCGGATTCGCTTTAATGAAATTTTCAAATTCTTCTTTTGTCATATCTTCCGGATAAAAATTTGCACCGGCGGGTTTTTTCTTATCTCCGTAAAAAGGTTTGTCATGGTCCAATCTGTCAAAAGGTCCAAAATTAATATT